>Ga0302249_1001371_pt1 | contig 17128 bp, 18 predicted proteins | sample AAG_UR_Val_MG_FD_193531 | JGI IMG/M metagenome (GOLD analysis project Ga0302249, IMG submission 193531) | Enriched activated sludge microbial communities from anaerobic digester in WTTP, New Holstein, Wisconsin, United States - AAG_UR_Val | ecosystem: Engineered > Bioreactor > Anaerobic >... | reverse complement strand
GGTAGTAGAGGTGCCCGAGGTTCAGGTAGGGGATCACCCAGTCCCGGTTCTTCTTCAGGGCCTTCTCGTATTCCTTCTCGGCCAGGGCGAAGTCGCCCTTCTCCTCGTAGGCCACCCCGAGGTCGTTGTGCTGCTGGGCCGTCAGCGGGTCGTCGAGGATGACGATCTTCGGCAGCGCGCAGCCCGCAACCAACAGCATCAGAAGGACGGGCAGTATTCTCTTCGTCATTTTTCTTTTCCACCCTCGTCCCTCGCCCCGCCACCCTCGCCCCTGTAGAGGAGCAGATACACATTCCCCATCCTTTCCCAGATCTCGGCGAAGCGGGCGTAGGGGTAGCGGTTGCCCGGCGTGGTGCCGTCGTGCGCGATAAACCCGTCGCCGTCGTATCCGAAGACCACGAGGTAATGGGGTCTCGAGACCACCCAGAGGCCGAGGTCCACGAGGACGATGACGGGCCGTCCCCGGTCGATCTCCGTCTTGAGCCCCTCCGGGGTTCCCCGGCCCGATTTCGTCTCGAAGCCCGCTTCCCGGGCAAATCGCTCCAGGTCGGTGATGAGGGCCCCCTGGAGCTTTTCGCTGTGCACGGCCGCGCCGACCGTCCTCTGGTCCATGGGGGTGCCGTGAAACGTCATCACCGAGGCAAGCGACGCCGGGCCGCAGAACTGCGAGTCCTGTTTCACGAAAGGAACGCCCTCGATCTCGAGAGCGAGGGCGTTCGAAGCCAGGAGAAGCAGCAGAAGGGCGATTCTCTTCAAGGGGCCTTACTTGATCACGATGCTCTTGTCGGTCAGCTTCAGGATCAGGATCACCAGCAGGATGATCACCAGGATGGCGATGACGACGCCGAGCGCATCGCCGCCGGCCAGCACCCGGTCCGAGGCCTGGGCGAGCATGTGGATCTGCTCATCCGTGAGGCCCTGGAGCTTCTGTTCGATCTCGCCGGGGGTCAGGCCGTAGGCCTTGAGCTTTTCCTTCACGATCTCCGTCTCCAGCGCCCGCTGGATCCGGCTCAACTCGTCCTGACGGGTCTCGGTGGCTGCACCCTGGGAGGTCACCGATCCCACCATGCCGGCGACGGCGGGGGAGACCATGAGACAGGACAGGTAGAGGGCGACGCCCAGTGCAAGGAGGGGGTTGCGAAGTCTGGATACCATGGGTTCTTCTCCTTTTTACGTTTTTCCCGATCGAAACACGGATGGCCCGCTTCCCGCCGGTATCGAACGGGATGTTCCTCGACGGTCTTGATCTGCTGTGACCCGTTGAGAGCTTCCGTAAGACTCTTTCGACGGGCGAAGAATAAAGCACCCGGACCTGTCTGTCAAGTCAGCCGACGAAAGACAGATGGCACGATTCTAGCAAAAAAGATCCCGAAAGACTCTTTTTCCGGAACCCTAAAGGCCGGGTTCAAACCTGCCGATAACAGGGTTGAAGAGAAAATGACGCTCCCGCTGGCTTCAGCACCTCATGATGAACCCGGACAGCACCCCGGGAGGGGTCAAAGCGGTTACCATAGACAGAGGAAGCCACGGACCGGGAGCTCATGAGCTGACTGGGGTATTCGTCAGGCACGGTATCCTGGTTGGCCTTTGTCAACAACCGGAGGCGCAGGCGTGTACGAGTACCTCTTCGTCATAACGATCAGCTTTTCGATTGTCGGTGCCTGGCTCTACGCCATCATCGAGTAGGTTCGATTTCTCAATCTCTCCTGCTTGACGTGCCGTGGGCCACCGGGGGGAGCCGGTGAGCGCGCGGCGCGTTTTTTTTACTCCTCGGACAGGCACAGCGAAAAGACCGCGAGCGGGATGACCCGGTGGACCTTCAGCCGCCGGAATTTCACCTCGACAGTGACGAAATCCTCGTCCACCTTGACCAGCTTCGCCGGGCTTTTCGGCTCCGCCCCCGGGCGCACCGTGAACACGTAGGTGACGTCATCGGCCGTCAATTCCCCCACCGTCCCGACCAGTTTCTCGACGTATTTTCTGAATTTCATAAATGCCCCGTTCTCTCTTCTTGGCCTTGAGCCCTTTGCCTTATGCCTTTTGCCTGCCCCGTTTACATCCACTGCGCAAAGTGCTGCTCGTACTCCTTTTCCAGGATCTCCTTGTGCCGCATCTCCTCGCGGGCCAGCCGGTCGAACAGGGCCTCGAGGTCCGTGCCCCTGTACCGGTCGCGCAGCCCCGCGTAGAAGTCGAGGGCCTTCTTTTCCATCTGCATGGCGAAGACCATGATGTCCTGCGGGGTGCTGTCCGGGGTCAGGTCGATCTCGATCATGGTATCCGACAGCTGGATGTCGCGTCCCTTCGCCTTCGCGGCGATTCCCTCGACGGAGCCGCTTTCGAGAGCCTCGCGGATCATCCGCCAGTGCCCCATCTCCTGGTCCGCGAGTTCCTGCAGCAGCGTTCTGGCCCCTTCGTCCTTCACCTTGCCGCGGAAGAGTAGGTAGAGTTCGTTTGCCTTTTTCTCCTTTTCCATGGCGAACGTGAGTGCGTCCTGCAATGTCGCAAAGTTCATGGGTCCTCCCCTGAAAAGGCTTACGGCAGAAGGCTAAGGGCTTGTGGCTCCGTGCAGGAAGAACCGCATCATGCTGCCTTGAGCCCTATGCCCTTCGCCTTGCGCCTTCATTGTTTATAGGAAATCCTGTAGATCGCCCCGGCCCGGTCATCGGAGACGAGCAGGGCGCCGTCGGGCATCACCAGCACGTCCACGGGGCGTCCCCAGGCCGAGATCCCCTCGAGCCAACCCTCGGCGAAGGTCTCGTAGCTGACGGCCCGGTTGCCCTCGAGGCGCACCAGGCTGATCCGGTAGCCGATCGGCTTGCTGCGGTTCCACGAGCCGTGCTCGGCGATGAACACCTGGTTGCGGTATTCGGCGGGGAACATGGTCCCCGTGTAGAACTTCATGCCCAGTGCGGCGACGTGGGGCCCGAGGTGGATCGCCGGGGCCGTGAACTGGCTGCAGTCCCGGTTCCTCCCGTAGGAGGCATCCAGGATGTCCCCGTGGCAGTAGGGGAACCCGAAATGCAGGCCCTTTTGCGGCGCGCGGTTCAGCTCGTCGGGCGGCCGGTCGTCGCCCATCCAGTCCCGCCCGTTGTCGGTGAACCACAGCTCGCCGGTTTCCGGGTGCCAGTCGAACCCCACGGTGTTGCGCACGCCCGAGGCGAAGATTTCCAGGTCCCTGCCGTCCGGCTTCATCCGCATGATCGAGGCGTAGCGCTTGTCCCTCTTCTCGCAGACGTTGCAGGGGGCGCCCACGGGGACGTAGAGCAGCCCGTCGGGCCCGAAGGCGATGACCTTCCATCCGTGGTGCCGGTCCCTGGGGAAGGCCCTGCTCACGACCACGGGCTTGGGCGGGTTGCGGAGCCGCTCGGCGATGCCGTCGAACCGCAGGATGCGGCTCACCTCGGCCACGTACAGGGACCCGTCCCGGTACGCCACCCCGTTGGGCATGTTGAGGCCGCGGGCGATCGTGAGCACCTCGTCGGCCTTCTGGTCACCGTCCCGGTCGATGACGGCGTAGACCTTCCCCTCGCTTTTCGTCCCGACGAACAGCACGCCCGGGGGGCCGAGCGCCATGGAGCGGGCACCCTCGATCCCCGAGGCGTAGAGCTCGATCCGGAACCCCGGCGGCAGCTTGATCGTCTCGAGCGCGGGACCGGGCGCCTTCAGGGTCGGCATCACCACGGGCAAGACGGGCAGGGCCCAGAGCAGCAGCCGCGATGACCGCAGCCTCGGGATCAGCATGGGCGTACGCGCCCGGTATGCCCGGTAGGGATCGCCCAGCCTCCGTTCCAGTTCCGGCTCCTCGATGAGCTTGAACTCGATCAGTGACGCGACGATGAACAGCGGGGTGAAGACAGCGGTGAGCGACCAGGACCGCATCAGCACCCCGAGACCCAGAAGCATCAGGAAGACGCCCGCCAGCATGGGGTTGCGGACGTAACGGTACGGTCCCTCCCGGATCAGCCGGGGCGGCGGGTCGAGGGGAACGGGGGTGCCCTTGGCCCGCACGAACTGCACGACGGACCAGAGCCAGAGGGCTGCTCCCGCGCCCAGCAGGGGCAGGGCAAAAAGAAGCGAGCCGGGCCATGACCCGAGCGGCGGAAGCGCGAGGAAGCGGTCGGCGGCAAGCGACGCGGCGATCCCGAGCAGGATCAGGCCGAGAAAGAAGGCGCCGCCGAGAGGGGCGAGCCGCCTGCGGACGGGGGCGGGCGCCGTGGCCGACCGGTAGATGAAGTCGATGATGGACTCCCGCAGGGATTGCATGAGGCAGCCGCTCCCGGAGCTGTGGAAACCGTGTACGGTTTCTTATAGCACAGGCGGGCGCGGTGAGAAAAGAAGTTCGAAGGGCAAGGTCCGGGACCGGCTCAGGCCAGGATGTCGAGCAGCGTGCCCTGCATCTCGTCTTCCGCCCGGATCGTCCTGACGCCGGCGGCAAAGGCGTGCCGCGTCGTGATCAGGCCGACGAGCTCCTCCTCCAGAGAGACGTTGGACATCTCGTGTCCCTCCCCGAGGGTCTCGTCGGGAGGCAGCGGGGCGCCGGGGCCCTCGACGCGGGTGAGGGTGACCTTCACCCCGGCCGGCGCCGCCTCCTCGAAGGCGGCCGTACTTTTCTTGAAGTCGTGCGTGCCGGCGTTGGCGACGTTGTTCGCCGTGACGTCGAGCTTCCTGAGGTTTGCCCTCAGGGCCGAGAGGGCCGTGTGAATCGCTTCCGGCATGCCGAAACCCCCGCGTCGTCCTTCACACTGCCTATCGGCAGCGGCAGGTCGAACTTGAGGGTCTCAGCACTCTTCCCAGTCGGCAAGGCACGAGGGGCACTCGCCCCCTTTCGCCCTGTCCCAGTCCGGCCACCCCGTCTCGCGCTTCGTCACGGCGCAGGCCGCCTCCTCGGCGGTCTCGAACGAGGCGAGCCACAGCCCCCCGATGCAGAGCTTGACCATCGTCCAGTCCGCCTCGTCGGGCTCGATCGTGAAGGTGCCTGCCGGTGTCCTCAGGATATACGCCATGTCTCTGCCTTCCTTGCGGGTCGTGCTTCGGAAGCCCCCTTCTATCACATTTGCCTGCGCGTTGCCACGGTCGGCCGCGTCACGCATTGACAGGGCAGGCGGATATCGTCTATAGGAAGGCACAGCCGTCACCAAGAACAGAAGGGGGTGCCCCATGCCGAACCGGTCTCTGTCCCTTGCGGCGCTGATGGTGCTCGTGTTGGCCTTCTCGGGCTGCATGGTCACGAAGAGCGCCTATGACCAGAAGGAGGAGGAAGCCGTCACGCTCGCCAAGACCGTTTCCGATCTCGACCGGAAGAACAAGGACCTGGCCGCCCGGGCCGAGCAGCTGCAGGCGGAAAACGACGAGCTGAAAAAGCAGCTCGCCGCCAAGGACGACCTGCTGCAGCTCAAGTCCGAGGAGATCGCGAAGCAGGATGCCAGGCAGGCCGCGATGGTCCACGAGCTGGAGCGGATGAAGGCCCAGCAGGCCAGGCCGGGGGAAGGGGATGCCCGGGCAGGCGCCGCGGGCCGATCGGCCGGCCTGAAGGGCATCCGGCTGAAGGTGCTCTCAGGCGATGGCAAGATCGACTCCGCCAAACGGATGGCCAAGCGGCTGACGGTCATGGGATACAGGGTGGAAAGCGTGGGGATGGCGGAAAGCTCCGATTACCCCGCCAACACGGTCTACTTCGCCGCGAACTACAAAAAAGAGGCCAGGACCCTCGCCTCCAAGCTGGGCAAGGACACTATCGTGAAACCACTGACCTGGAAGTCCGTCTTCAGCCTCATCGTCGTGACGGGGGGATAGGCCAGAGACATCTCCCCCTGTCTCCCGCTTTGCGAAAGGGGGACGAGGGGGAATGTTTTGCACAAGAGGCCGGGGGGCGACGCCCCCCGGCCTCTTTCGCGTGACGGCTCCGCCGCGGGCACTCATCGCCCGTCGGCAGACTGCCGCTCGGTGATTTTCCTCTCCACAAGCCTGCGGTGGCTGACCGTGTCGTGCGCGATCTCGCCGGCGAGGGACCGGAACACGGGGTCCTCCGTCTGCACGATGTCCGTGAACCGTGCCTCGATGATGGCCTGCTCGATGTCAAGGGCGAGCCGCAGGGCCTTCAGCTCCGGGACGCCGGCCTGCTGCACCCTGTCGATGTCCCGCTCGATGCCGTCGATGAACGTCTTCAGCGCCGCCGCACTGAAAGGCCGTCCGGGCTGAAACCGGCCGGGATTGGCGGTGATCATCGCGATCATCGACCGGATGTGCGTCACGTGGCGCCTTTCCTCCCCGGCGAGCCCGCGCCAGAAATCCTCGTTCTCCTTCCAGAGGACGGCGCAGGTCGCGTAAAGCCGTTGAACGGTCTCCTCGGCGCGGGCCATCAGTTCAAGGGTTTCGAGGTTTCTTTCCAGAACGGGGGGCTGCATGGTTTCCTCCTGGCGTCATTGAAAGACGTTTTCGTCCTTTCCCTCTCTATCGGTTGCGCCCCGTCCGTTCTTGAGCCCCGTCCATTGCGGGCGGGGGGCTGCACAAAGTGCTTGACAAGAGAACGGTTGCCGGGGTATCGAAAAGGCGGTGATGGAGTTCACCTTTAAACGCCCCGCAGGCTGATAACTCCTCTGAGGCTCAACCCCCGGAGGAGTTTTTTTATGGCTCGTTCAGCAGACCCCATGACCTCGCCCGCGATCCAGCTAACCGCGCAAAAGGCCCTGCAAAAGGCCCGGTCCGTCTGCGACCGGATGCAGATCCTTTCGCTCAACCGCCAGCTGGAGGCCTGCGAGGGGCTTTTCGTCGAGAATCCCCCCATCGATGTCGCCATTCTCGGCCAGTTCAAGGCCGGCAAGAGTTCCTTTGTCAACAACCTGATCGGACGGGACGTGCTGCCCGTGGGCGTCATCCCCGTCACGACGGTCATCACCCGTCTGCGGTTCGGCGAGCGCGAGCGGGCCGTGATCTCCTTCTACGACGGCACGACGAGGGAGATCGCCGTGGGCGCCCTCGACGAATACACGTCCGAGGCGAAGAACCCCTCCAACGAGAAGAACGTGGAGACGGTCGACATCGAGTTGCCGAGCCTGGCCGATTACGCGGGGCTGCGGCTCGTCGACACGCCCGGCCTGGGGAGCGTCTTCAAGGCCCACATGGAGGTGTCGGCCAACTGGCTGCCCGAGGTGGGCGCCGCCATCCTGGCGGTGAGCGCCGACCGGCCCCTGTCGGAAAACGACGTGCAGCTCATCCGCGAGCTCACGCAGTACACCCCGAGGATCATCCTGCTGCTCACGAAGGCGGACCTGCTCACGCCGTCCCAGCAGGACGAGGTCGTCAAGTTCTTCGAGGACACCCTGAAGCGCGAGCTGAACCGGGAGTTTCCCATCTTTCTCTATTCGACGAAGACGGACACGCTGAAGTTCCGGCAGCGGCTCGAGGCGGAGCTCTTCTTCAAGCTGGCCGTCAACCGCGACTTCGAGTTCCGCAAGATCCTCCAGCACAAGACCAATTCCGTCATCCGGGGATGTCTCGGCTACCTGGACGTCGCCCTGAAGACGTCCCTGCAGGCCGACGAGGACCGGGAGAGTCTCCGCCGGCAGATCCTCGACGAGAAGGTGAGCTTCGAGTCCATGAGGGAGCAGCTCTTCTACATCACCCGGGAAAACCAGAAGCAGACCCGCATCTTCATCATGAACATCCTGCAGGGTCGCATGAAGCCGCTCTGGGACGACGTCATCCGGCGGCTCGAGACGGAGATGAAGTCCTGGCGGGGGAACCTCTGGCAGCTCACGCGCCGCTACGAGCAGTGGGTGGCCGACACGATGACGGAAGAGATGCGCAATGTCTCCCGGAAGGAGCACCGCCACTTCTACGGGACGCTCAAGAAGGCCCACGCGGGGCTCGCGCGCTCCCTGGAGGCCTTCCGGGTGATCCTGAACGGAAACGTCCAGAAGGTGCTGGGCGTGAGCCTTGCCGAGGCGGAGTGGGACATCAAGATCGCCGAGCCCGAGCAGCCCGACATCCGGACGTTCCGCGCCTCCAACTACAATCTCGACCTCATCTGGTTTCTCATCCCCATGTTCCTGTTTCGCCGGGCCTTCGAGAAGCGGTTCGTGGAGAAGATCCCCTGGGAGGTGGAGACCAACATCAACCGCCTGGCCGCCCAGTGGGAGGAACGCATCAACGCGGCCATCGAGGGAATGCACCGGCAGGCGGTGCAGTATGTCCGGGACGAGACGGCCACGATCGAGGCGCTGCTGTCCTCCGCCCGCGGCCGGACGGGGGAAATCCGGGAGATGATCGCCGACCTCAAGCAGCTGTCGGATGAACTGTCGAGCGGCGGGTGACGCGTCGGCCGGCAACAAGAAGAGGAGCATGACAATGGGCACCCGAATCAAGTCGATCCGCGCCATGGAGATCCTCGATTCCCGAGGCAACCCGACCGTCAAGGCGTACGTGACGCTCGACAACGGGATGACGGCCTCGGCCTCCTGCCCGTCGGGGGCCTCGACAGGGGAAAACGAGGCCGTTGAGCTGAGGGACGGAAAGGGCCGGTATCTCGGCAAGGGCGTGATGCGGGCCGTGGCCAACGTCAGCGAGATCATCGCCCCGGTGCTGATCGACATGGACCCGAGCCGGCAGGCGGAAATCGACCGGCTTATGATCAACCTCGACGGGACGCCGCACAAGAGCCGGCTCGGCGCCAATGCCATCGTGAGCGTGTCCATGGCCGTGGCCCGGGCGGCGGCGCTGGCGGCGGGGCTTCCGCTGTACGCGTACATGGGGGGCTTCAACGCCCTGCGGCTCCCCGTGCCCATGCTGAACATTCTCAACGGCGGCAAGCACGCCGAAAACAGCGTGGACCTGCAGGAGTTCATGGTCATGCCCATCGGCGCCTCCTCCTTTGCCGAGGCCCTGCGGTACGGCGCGGAGACCTTCCACGCCCTGCGGACCATCCTCGGCAAGAAGGGCTATTCCACCGGCGTGGGGGACGAGGGGGGATTCGCCCCGAACCTGAAGAGCAACGACGAGGCCTGCGAGGTGATCCTCGAGGCCATCGAGAAGGCCGGCTACAAGCCGGGCAGGGACATTGCCCTGGCCCTCGACCCGGCCGCGAGTTCCTTCTGCGAAGACGGCGTCTACCACCTGGCCAAGTCGGGCCAGGGGAAGAAGACCAGTTCCGAGATGATCGACCTCTACGAGAGCTGGATCGGCAAGTACCCCATCGTCTCCATCGAGGACGGACTTGCGGAGAACGACTGGGCGGGCTTCCGCGAGCAGACGGCGAGGCAGGGCGACAGGATCCAGATCGTGGGCGACGACATCTTCGTGACCAACACCGAGTACATCGCCCGGGGCATCCGGGAGAAAACCGCCAACGCCGTGCTGATCAAGCTCAACCAGATCGGCACGGTCACGGAGACGATCGAGGCGATCAACCTGTGCCGCAAGGCGGGCTGGGGATACGTGATCTCCCACCGCTCCGGGGAGACGGAGGACACGTTCCTGGCCGACTTCGCCGTGGCCATGGGCGGGGGCCAGCTCAAGACCGGCTCGGCCTGCCGCAGCGAGAGGATCTGCAAGTACAACCGGCTGCTGGAAATCGAACAGGAGCTGGGGAAAGCGGCGATCTTCGAGAACCCGCTGAAGAGAACATGACCGAACGACCCGGCGATGGAGTCCGCCTGAACGGTCCCGACCGGGACTGATGACTCCTGAACCGGTGATGGAGTCCACCGCAATCGCTCGTCGAGCTGATGACTCCTGAGAAGCAGGATCGTTCCGTAAGGCCGCGAGGCGGCCTCGGGCCTGGCCGACGGCCCCATCGGCGTCCGGGCACAGGTACGGAAGGGCATGCAGAACCAGGGCGTATCGATGCGATGCGGAGGGACGAGATCCGACTGCCGCGCTCGCGATCGCGAGTGTTTTGCCCGGCGCGCCGGGAGTCCGGAGCCCCCTGCCCGGGGTTGACGCCCCGATCCTGCATCCACCCCACCGGGATTGCCTCGATTGTGGAACGGGCCCTCACGATGGCCCGCGCCGCCCGGCGCTGCGTGAACGGCCCGATCGGCGGGGGCAGGGAAGGGAAGCATGAAGACGTTTTTCGGCAGGGAAAAGGAAACAAGGCAGATGATCGCATCCCTGTCCGCGGCCCGGAACGTGATCCTGTCGGGCACGTACGGTATGGGCAGGACGAGCCTCGTGCGGCACGTCGCGCGGCTGCTGCAGGGGGAGATGGAGTTCCTGTTCGCGGATTTTTCGAACACCCCGGACCGGGTCTGCCGCGAACTCGAGCGCCGCTTGGCCGCGGGGACGCGCTACAGGAAAAAGGCCGCACCGGTCCCTTACAAGTCGAGGCGCCGGCGTCTGGCCGCAGCCGCTCCGAAAGGCGCAGGCCGGCGCGTCCTCGTGCTGGACAACATCGCGAAGCTGACGGCGCAGAAGCTCAACCTCATCCGGTACTGGGCCTCGGAGAGCGCGTTCCGGTTTGTCGCCGTCACGGAAACCTTCCTGGGCGAGGACGAATTCCGGGCCCTGAGGCTGGCGCTCCTCCCCGCGGACGTGATGCGGATCAAGCGGCTGACGATGTCCGAGGCCATGGAAATGGTCCGCGCCCTCGCCGAGGGCCGCAACCCCTCCCTGGCGGAGCAGGAGCTGAAGGCCGTGGCGCTGGCCGCACGAGGCTATCCGCTCGGGATCGTGGAGCTGCTGTCCGCGCCGGGCCGGTCGAAACGACCCGCGGCGGCGGTCGGAGCCGCCCCGGACAGGGGGAACACCGATGACTGAAACGGCCCTCATACACAACCTCCGCGTCCGGAGCTGTCCGGTCTGCCACCATCTCGAACAGCGGATGGCGGAATACTTTGCCGAACTGCAGGGCCTGCTATCGCGCGACGAGGACGCACGGAGCGACTATGCCGTCGAGGGGGGGCTCTGCCCGCTGCACACGTGGCAGCTCGCCCAGTTCTCTTCACCGCGGGGGGTCTCGAGAGGGCACGGGGCCATCAGCCGCAGGCTGGCCGAGCATCTGGATCGCCTGGGGGCGCTCTGTGCCGGTGGGGAGACCGTGCGCCTCCCCGTGCAGGCCCCCGACGGCTGCAGGGCCTGCCGTTTCCTGGCGGATGCGCAAGCGCGCCATGTCGAGGCGTTCTCCGCTTTCCTCGAGGAAGAGGAGAACCTGGCACGATACGAGCGTTCGCACGGGCTCTGCCTGGGTCACCTCCAGCTGGTGCTGGCCCGGACGGGGGACCGGGAGAGGAATGCCCGGCTGATCCGGGCGGCGGCCGACCGCCTGCGGGAGATCGGCGGGAGCATGCAGCAGTACGACGTCAAGCTCGAGCAGCTGCAGCGGGAGCAGCTCACGCGCGACGAGAAAGACGCCTACCGGCGATGCCTCGTGATGCTGTCGGGCGAACGGACCGTCTTCAGCCCGTTCATGAGGGGGACGTAGCACGCCATGGCAACGGGGGACGCTCGTCTGCCGTCGAGCCGGCTCGACAGCAATCACCGCAGGCGACTGCTGGGCGAGTTCCGGCACATGGACGAGCTGTGCGCGGAGATGCTGACGCTCTGCCGTGCCGAGACGTCGGACTCCCCGTTCGAGGAGATCGTGCAGGACCTGCCGGCGGCGGCGCGGGCCGAACTGCAGCAGGGCGTGGAGCATCTGCGGCGGCTCATGCTGCAGATGCTGGAAGAACGCGGAATCCCCGTCGAAAAGCAGACCATCCGCGCCGCGCACGCGGTGCGGATCCGTCTGCACCTGATCGAGATCGCCCTTGAGGATCTCAGGCCGGAGCGCATGCGGGGCTACGGCGCGTTGACCCCCGAGGCCCGCCGGGAACTCCTCGATGTCGTCGAGACGCTGACCGAGGCCCTGCGGCCTCTTCAGGAGACCTATGCAGACCGACAGGATTGAGCGTACGGGGTCCATCCGCATGGACGCAAGCGGGAAGACGCCGCTGGACAGCGAGCTGAGACAGCGGGTGATCCGGTATGTCCTGCAGCGGAAGTGCCTCTCCGGGGGGTTCTGCTTCTACAAGCTGGAAGAGCCCAACGGGTCGGACACCTGGCATGCCCTCTCCATCCTCGATCTTCTGCAGGAGAGATTCGAGGACGAGGCCACGGTGGCCTACCTCCGGCAGACGCAGCACCCCGACGGCTCCTACGACAGCATCTACGCGGCCTACTACGCGATCAAGAGCCTCGCCCTCCTGGGCGAACAGCCCGCGCGGGACCCGAGGCCCTACGTGACGGCGAACCTCGACCACTACCGCTTCGACGTGGCGAGACTGCCGGCGGAGGTGATCTCGATGTTCAAGAGGACCTCCTACCTGGTCGATCTCTACGGCACGCTGGGCATGGACACCAACGGGCCTCTCCGGGACAACATGGTCGAGTTCATCCTGGGCTTCCAGAACGACGACGGCGGATTCGGGCACATGGGCTCCACGCTTCTCGAGACGGCCCGGGCGCTGGCCATGCTCCGGAGCCTGCGCCATCCCCTGTCGGATCTCGGGGCGGGGACGTTCATCCGGCAATGCGAGGTCCCTTTTTACGGCTTCACCGATATCCCCCACACGACCCTGTCGTTCCTGGAATATGTCCATGCCGGTGTGCTGGCTTCGTTCCTGATCTCCCGGAGGCCGACCTACCTGGAGCCCTGCGCGGCCTTCGTCCGCAACTGCCAGAACCTCAACGGGGGGTTCTCGCGGACCATGCAGGGCGGGATCGCCACTCTGGAGAACACGTGGTACGGGGTCCATGCGCTGACGATGCTTTCGACCTGGATGGGATGATGGCCGCACATTTTTTCTGCCCCGGATGCTGGAAGGAAATCGCGCAGGCGGATCTGCGATGCCCGCACTGCGGGTATCTCCTCGAGGATTTCCACGGTCTTTCGTACGAGCAGAAGCTGATCCTCGCCGTCGGTCATCCCGTGCGTGAGCACCGGATGATGGCCATCCGCGTCCTGGGGAGCCTGCGGTCCCAGGCGGCCGTGGCCGCCCTCGGGAGCCTGCTCGATCGGGAGACGGATTACTACGTCATCCGCGAGGCGGTCGTCGCGCTCCGGAAGATCGGCGGGACGCAAGCCCTCCGCCGGATCGAGCGTCTCCGGCATCACCCGTCCCGGCTGGTCCGGACGCTCTCCAGGGCGGCCCTGGGGGGCGCGACAGACGGGCAGAGGGCTCGGGGGTGAGGCCATGATCGGACGCAGAGAACGGAACAAGCTCTACCTGGAGCTCTGGGATGCCTTTCACCGGGAAGGCTGCCCCGTCTGCACCTGCGTCGATGCCGCGACGATCGGACAGGTGAGGGCGGCCCTCGATCGGGCATCCGGCCAACAGGGGCCCAGGCTCTGCATCGCGCACACGGCCCGGATGGCGGCGGGCGACGACGGCTACGGATGCACGGCGGTTCTGGGGTTCATCCGCGACGCGGGGGAATGGCTCCGGGCGCAGATCGACCGGGCAAGACACCGCTCCGACGCGAGGGCCCTGGTCGATCGGCTTCGCAGGGTCGCCGACCGGCACCCCGCCGGAGGGCCCTCGTCGGACTGCATGGCCTGCCGCGCTGAGCGAGCACGGGAGAACCTGATCCTGGCCTTCCTTCCCGAGGCCCTGACGGACCCGGACTTTGACCGGTCTTTCCGGGAATCCGACGGCCTGTGCTTCCATCACCTGTTCCTGTTGAGCCGCCTCACCCCGTCAAAGCCGACCGTGACGGCAGTCCTGCAGACCCAGCTCCGCAAGATCGAGGATCTCCGGGATGCGATCGCGCCGCATCGTTTTCAGCCGGAGCGGATGGGCCCGCCCGCCGACCCCGCGGCGTGGGAACGGGCGAGGCGGCTGCTCCGGCGTCCGCCGGCCGATCCCGGGGCTGAAGGGGGGGAACCCCTGGCCGGGGCCGACGCCGCACCGGATTGCCTCGCGGAGGCGGCGCGGGCGGGGGAAACGGAAGCGGGAGGGGATCCCGCCGTCGACGCCGACGGGTTCGAAAAGGAGAAATGGCGCCGCTCGAGGGCCATGCTGCAGGAGCAGCTCCAGAGGGAGAGCAGCCGCGCCGCGGCCCTGCATTACCGCTACTTCAAGGCGCTGGAGGACAACAGGACGCTGCAGATGCATCTCGCCGGGGCGCAAGCCCAGGCCCGCTCCCTGGAGGAGCAGGTCGCCCGGCTGAAGGAAGAGCTCCTGTCATGCCGGTCACAGAGCGGTTCACGGCGGGAATCGGACAGCGGTCGCTGAGGCGGGCTTCTCATCCATGCGACCGGGGCATCCCGCGGCCGCCGTAGCCCCGGCGACGCTCCGCGGGACGGGATCCCCATCGGGAAGGCCGAAAATGATCCCCTGGCATCGAGCAGACATGCGGGAGAATGCAGAACGATGACACTTTGCAGCATTCTTTTCAAAGGGGCTGACAGCGGCGGGTTCCCCGTTGCCCGTGACGCCCCTGCGTATTTCGCCGATCTGAACCTCGATCAGATCGTGGACGCCGTCACGGCGGGCAGGCAGGACTACGACCTGCATCCGTTCTACTGCACGCCCCTGCGCGATCCCGACGCGATCCGGTACCGCCAGGAGATCTTCCGGGATCTCGAAAGCGGGTCCCTCTACGGGCGGATCAGCGCCTTCACGCAGCAGATGCGGTCCATGCGCGGGCACCTTGCCCGGGCTCAGAGGCTGCACTACCCGCGCCAGAGGAACCGGTGGTTCCTGGGCGCGGTGGACATGTATACCGACGCCGTGAACGGGCTGGCGCAGGGCTTGACCCTCGAGACATTGACCTCGCGCGGCTTTCTGGATTTCCGGGATTACGTGACGGGCTACGTGCAATCCGACCGGTTCGCGGCGCTTCAGGCGCAAACGAAAGCGCTGATCGCCGATCTGGCTTCGGTCCGCTACAGCCTGCACATCAAGGGCAACCGTATCGAGGTCCGCGGCTACGAGGACGAATCGGATTACAGCGCGGAAGTGGAGAAAACGTTCGAGAAATTCAAGCAGGGGGCGGTCAAGGACTACCGGGTGTCCTTTTCCGACGGGCCGGACATGAACCACATCGAGGCGCAGATCCTCGATTTCGTCGCCCGGCTCCATCCGCAGCCGTTTTCGGCGCTGGACCGGTATTGCGCGGAGAACGTCGATTATCTCGACGGCACGATCGGCCGGTTCGACCGGGAAGTCCAGTTTTACCTCGCCTGGCTGGAGCATCTCGCGCCATTGCGGCGGGCGGGACTGCCCTTCTGTTACCCGCAGCTGGACGATGCCTGCAAGGACGTGCATGTCCGGGATGCCTTCGACCTGGCGCTGGCGCACAGGCTTGCGCGCGAAAACGCACCCGTCGTCTGCAACGACGTGCACCTGTCGGGAAAGGAACGCATCCTCGTCGTGACCGGACCCAACCAGGGGGGCAAGACCACCTTCGCCCGGACCTTCGGCCAGCTCCATCACCTGGCCTGCATCGGCTGCCCCGTCCCGGGGCGGGAGGCCCGGCTCTTCCTGTTTGACCGGATCTTCACGCACTTCGAGCAGGAGGAGGACATCCAGAATCTCCGCGGGAAGCTCGAGGACGACCTGGTCAGGATCCATCGGATCCTGGATCAAGCGACACCGGCGAGCATCGTCATCATCAACGAGATCTTCACGTCCACCACCCTGCAGGACGCGATGTTCCTGAGCCGAAAGGTGCTGGAAGCGGTGCTGGCGCTCGACCTGCTGTGCGTGTGCGTGACGTTTATCGACGAACTGGCCTCCCTGAGCGAGAAGACGGTCAGCCTGGTCAGCGCGGTCGACCCGGCCAATCCGACCGTGCGGACCTACCGGATCGAAAGAAGGCCCGCCGACGGGCTTTCCTACGCGATCTCGATTGCCGAGAGGCACGGCCTCACCTACGCTGGATTGAAGGCACGCATCCGGTCATGAAGACGTTACTCATGCACAGGGACCGCGATTTCGACCTGCAGTGCAGATTGCCGTCCCACGAACAGGACCTCGTCCAGGACCTGGAGTTGGACACGCTGTTCCAGGCCATGGCGGCAGGCGACCCCTTCCTGCTGGAGGTGGCCCGGAAGGCCGTGTTGTCCGCCCTGGACAATGACGCGGAGACGATCCTCTACCGCCAGGACGTGCTCAGGGACTGCCTGAAACACCCCGCCGTGATCCGGGACCTCTACGGCCTTGCGGTGGAGACCCTCGAGAGCGAGAAGAAGAATTACTGGAGCATCTTCAGCCGCTATCCCAGCTCGATCCTGTATCGGTCCATCGAGGTGATGCAGATGCTCGTGGGCATGCTCAGGAGGCTCAAGGCGATCGAGGAAGCGCAGGGAGGGGCGTTCGAGTCGGAAGGGTTCCGGGCGTTTTTCGCGATGATCCGCGGCGAGCTCGGGGAAGACTACTTCGCCCGCGTCGGTTATCACCTCGGCGAGTTGAAATTCCGCGACGGGGTGCTGATCAGCGCCGGGTTGGACAGGGGCGGCAAGGGGACGAATTACACCCTCCGCACCCCCCGATACAAAAAAGAGGGCTGGCTGCAGCGGATCTTTTCCGGCAGGCCCCGGCAGTACACCGTCACGGTCCACGAGCGCGACGAGAGCGGCGCGAGGGCCCTGTCGGAACTGAGAGACAGGGGGATCAACGGCGTGGCCAATGCGCTGGCCCAGTCCGTGGACCATATCGTCGGCTTTTTCAACCTGTTGCGCACGGAGCTGGCCTTTTACGTGGGCTGCCTGAACCTGCAGGAACAGCTCGCCCGGTTGGGAGAGCCCCTGTCTTTCCCCGTGCCTGCGGCTCCCGGCGAGCGGCGGCATTCCTGCACGGGGCTCTACGATGCCTGCCTGGCGTTGACCCTGAAACAGACCGTCGTGGCCAACGACGTGGATGCCGACGGGAAGACGCTCGTGATTGTCACGGGCGCCAACCAGGGCGGCAAGACGGTTTTCCTGCGCAGCATCGGCCTGGCGCAGCTCATGATGCAGTGCGGCATGTTCGTGCCGGCCCGGTCCTTCCGCTCGGGCGTCTGTGACGGGCTCTTCACGCATTTCAGGAGGGAAGAAGACCCCGGCATGAAAAGCGGCAAACTCGACGAGGAACTAGCCCGGATGAGTGCGATCGCGGACCGGATCACGTCGAATTCCATGGTGCTGTTCAACGAATCCTTCGCCGCGACCAAC
>Ga0302249_1001367_pt1 | contig 17165 bp, 10 predicted proteins | sample AAG_UR_Val_MG_FD_193531 | JGI IMG/M metagenome (GOLD analysis project Ga0302249, IMG submission 193531) | Enriched activated sludge microbial communities from anaerobic digester in WTTP, New Holstein, Wisconsin, United States - AAG_UR_Val | ecosystem: Engineered > Bioreactor > Anaerobic >... | reverse complement strand
TCCAACCGTGCGCCATCGTTCCCTCGGAGCCTGCGTGAGCCCGGTCGCCCAGGCCGCAGTCCTCAAGAACCCCCGAGTTGACGAATCCAATGGCCTGGCCGATCAACCTCGAACGCTTTTCGCTTATAAAACCCGGGATTCAAGGCACCGAGATCGAGGGAATTTGAACCGTTCCGGATTAAGTCAAAACGACTCAGGTTTCAACTTCTATTCGACCCCACAGAACGCGCAAGTCCCTGGATTTACAGACGAAAGGCATTCGCGAAGCCAAAAATCCTCCGAACGCCCGCCCGCCCTTGAAAAACCACTTTTCGCCAGCTTTGGCTTCATAAATAGCTGCTTTTACCGAGCTTAGAAATTACTTTCCCATTCTCCCCCCTCGTTTCGGCCTTTCCAGGCATCTCTACCCATTATCCGGATACCGTGCGTTTACCCCGCCTCTGCGCCGTGTACAAGGGGTGTACAATGGATGCTCATCGGGTGTACCTGCTAAAATCCTATGAACTCCCGATGGGCATCCCTTGTACACCCCTTGTACACGGCGCGGAGGCGGGGGATAGGAGAGGTGCGTGCATGGGAAGGAAGCTGGGGATACAAGGATGAGGTGGGACGGGATGATGAGTAATAAGCCGTTGAAAAACGGTTAGTTGTGAAATCGAAGCTGGTGGGAGGGGATTTTTCACGGGCGGGCGGGCGTTCGGAGGGCTTTTGGCTTCGCGAATGTCTTACCTGAAACGTTGACGTTGGGTGCTTTAGCCGTGCGCTCTCGCTCCATCGAGGCCGGGACATATCCGACAGACCCGCAGGCGGCCTCAACGAACTGCTTGGCTGGCGAATCCAACCGCGAGGGCGGCGCGCCGGAAAATCCGCCGCGGCCGGCGGGGAAGCCGGCATTGGCCGGGCGCGGTTAGCGAGGGGGGTTCGGGGCCGGGGTCAAATCACCGTTCCGTGCGGGATGACGCCGTTTTTGGGGATGATGACAATCCCGTCGCGGATGTAGTAATTGGCGTGGTCCACCTTTTCCGGCTTGCCGTCGGGAGAAATCACCACGTTGTCGCCGATGCGGGCATTTTTATCCACGATGGTGTTCTGGATGCGGCAATTGGTGCCGATGCCAATGCGGGGGCGGCCGATTTGCTCGTGCGCGCGGATGGATTCGAGGGATTCGTAGTAATCGCTGCCCAGGAGGATCACCCGGTTCAGGACGGTGCCGACGCCGACGCTGCAGCGCAGACCGATGATGCTGTTGGAGATGATGGCGCGATTGAGGATGCAGCCGTCGGAAATCACCGCGTGGTCAATCTGGGCGCCGTTGATCTTCGAGGCGGGCAGGAAGCGCGGGCGGCTGAAGATGGGCGCGGCCATATCGAAGAAGTTAAAGCGCGGCAGTTCGCTGGTGACATCGAGGTTGGCTTCGAAAAAGGCGCGGATGGTGCCAATGTCCTCCCAATACCCCTGGAAGACATAAGAGAAAACGCGCAGGTTTTGGATGGCGTCGGGGATGACGTGTTTGCCGAAGTCGGTCAGTTTGCTCTCCAGCAGGCCGCGAATGATGCCGCGGTTGAACACATAAATGCCCATGGACGCGAGGAACGTCTCGCCGCCGGCCGGGAGGCCCAGCGGGTCGAGCCAGTCCGGCGGGAGTTTGAGGGTGTCCAGCACGGCGGGGTCTTTGGGTTTTTCCACGAAGCGGGTGATGCGGCGCTGGGCGTCCACCTGCATGATCCCGAGGGATTGGGCCGCGGCCCGGGCGACGGGGATGGTTGCCACCGTGATATCGGCGTCGGTTTCGGCGTGCTGGCTGATGATATGCCGGAAGTCCATCCGGTAAAGCTGGTCGCCGCTGAGGATGAGCAGGTAATCCCATTCGTGGTTCAGGAAATGCACCATGTTTTTGCGAACGGCGTCCGCGGTGCCCTGGTACCACGAGTTGTCGGCGTAGGTCTGCTCGGCGGCGAGGATTTCCACGAAGCCGCCGGTGAAGTGGTCGAACTTATAGGATTGCGAGATGTGCCGATGCAGGGAGGCGGAGTTGAACTGGGTGAGCAAATAAACGCGCCGCAGGCCGGAGTTGATGCAGTTGGAGATGGGGATATCCACGAGGCGGTATTTGCCGGCCAGCGGCACCGCCGGTTTGGCGCGATCTTTGGTCAGCGGAAACAAGCGGGTGCCCTGCCCCCCGCCCATGATCACGGACAGGACGTTGCTGGTGTTGGAGGTTTGGCGGCTGGTGTGGCGCATGGCAAGGTTCGTCCCGGCAGGCTACGAGTCAAGGTCGAGGCCGGAAAACGGATTGTTCACAAAGCCGCCGCCCCGGGATTCGCCGCCCCGGGAATCGGCCGCGGGGGATGTGGGCGCGGGCGGGGCCAACGGCGCCGGAACGGCGCGCGCGGGCGGCGGCGGCGCGAGGGGCGTGGCCTCGGGCGGGGGGGGCGCCTTGGGGCGCTTGTTGCGCGGCAGGGGGGAAATCATCACATGCAGGCCGCGCCCGACCAGCTTGGGCTCGAAGTCCGGCTGCCCATACGCGGCGATGCTCGCGAGGAACCGCTGCACGACTTCAAAGCCAATTTCGGTGTGCGCCATTTCCCGGCCGCGGAACCGCAGCGCGATCTTGACCTTCATGCCTTCGCACAAAAACTCGATGGCGCGCTGCAGCTTGACGCTCAAATCGTGCGGGTCAATCTTGGGGCTGAGCTGCACTTCCTTGACCTTGGTGGCGTGCTGGTGTTTCCGGGATTCCTTATCGCGTTTGGCCTGTTCATACCGGAACTTGCCATAATCCACCAGCCGGCAGACCGGCGGGGCGGCGTTGGGCGCAACCTCGACCAGGTCCACGCCCTGGGAGCGGGCCAGGGTGAGGGCGTCCCCGAGGGACATAATGCCCAGTTGATTGCCGTCGCCGTCAATCACGCGAATTTCGCGAGCGCGGATTTTGCCGTTGACTCTGACAAACGAACGGGAAGCCGAAGCGCGGGAAGAAAATGGACGACTCAAGACACCCCCGTGGGTTGAGACCGATTCATGCAGTTGTTGTCTGAACCATACAAACAGGCCGACCGCTATAAACGATGCCTATATTTACCCGCTTCGCCCGGGGTTGGCAACCCCTAAATGCAGGCCCCCCGGGCGCCCCCTCAGCGGCCGGGGAGAAGGATTTGGCCGCGGCGGAGCCAGCCGGTGCGGCGGGGGCCGGCGCTGACCTGGAGCCAGTCGTCCTTTTGATCCAGGACGCGCAGCTCGGCGCCGTCGTGAACGCTGAAGGCGGCGGGCGATTCCGCCAGCGGGCCATAATGCACCACCGCCTCGGGCTCGATGACGATGGCCGTGGGGGTGAAGCGGGCGGCGCGCAGGGCGAAGGCCGCGCCCGCGCACAACAGCGCCGTCAGCAGGGCCAGGGCGCGGACGTAGTGCCGCAGGGCCGGGCGGAGGGCGGGCCGCCATTGCAGGAACGCCAGCAGCAACAGCCACAGCCAGACCGCCCCCGCCGCCAGCAGCGTCCATTCGTTCAGCGTCAGCCGCCCAAGCCAGCGCTGCAGGCGGCCGGGCGTGAGCGTGGGGGGATGGACCTGGCTGCGCGCGAACTGGAGGTTGGCCCGCAGGTCGGGATCGCGCGGCGTCAACAGTTCCGCCTGGCGGTAGGCGGCCAGGGCCCGGCCAAGCTGGCCGGCCTTGAAGCAGGCGTTGCCGAGGTTGAAACACAGGGCGGCGGAAGTCCGGCCGGGCGGCGCCAGTTTCTGGTAGGCGGCGGCGGCTTCGGCAAAGCGGCCTTCCTCATACAGCTTGTTGGCGGCTTCAAAAGCGGCGGCGGGGGGATCGTCCGCGCGGGCGCCCGCGGCGAACAGGGCAAGCAGCAGCATGGCCAGCCCCGCCGGCGCGCCCAGGCAGTTGCGTCTCGGGATGCGGTTCACAGTTCCAGCTCCTGGAGATCGCGCAGGGCGGCCTCGATTTTGGGGATCATGGCCGTCAGTTCCTGGCTGGATTTAATCGGCGCATAGCGGGCGAAGTTGCAGGTCTGGAACAGCTCGCGCAGGGAGCCCAGCACCGCCTCCGGCACGCCGCGCGGGCGGAGATGCTCGTCAATGACCGCCTCCGTGATGGCCGAAGCCGGCAGGTCCAGCCGCTCGCCAAGCTGCTCCTGCAGCAGGCGCGCCAGCGTCGCAAAGAAGTCGTCGGAGCGGTTGCCCGCGGCGTGCCGGCGCAGTTCGGCGAGGCCCTGGCGGACGACCTGGGCCACCCGCCGGCGGCGGCGCAGGCGGGGATTGGCGGCCAGCGCCTCGGCGCGCCGCCGCCACAGCAACGCCGAAAGCCAGGCCAGCAGCGGGAGGGCTTGCCAGGCCAGGAACCGCGGCTGGAAAACCAGCGGCGCCGCCACCTGGGCCATCGCCCCGAGCCGCGGTTTGATATGCACAATGTCGGGCGCGGGCGGCGGGGCTTCCGCCGCGGGGTTGCGCGCGGAGGCCGCCGCCACCGCCACCGGCGCCGGCCCTCCGGGGCGGACGATCAGCGGGATGGGCGGCTGCGTCAGGGTGCGGTAGCGTTTTTGCTCCGGATCGAAAAAGCTGAACGCCAAGGCGGGCAGCGCCTTGAGCTCCGGGTTCTGCGGCACAACCACCTGCTCAAACGTCTTGACGCCTTGCAACCCGAGCGGATCGGTCGTCTCCACCTTGGCCGTGGGCGGATAGGTCTTGAAATCCTGCCAGGCGGTCTGCTCCGGCAGAGCCAGCGCGTCGAACGCCCCGCGGCCGGCGAGTTGGATTTTGACGGTGACCGGGTCGCCAACGGCCACGTTGGTGGGGCCGGCCGTGACGGTCATGGCAAAGCTGCCGACCGCGCCGTTGAACCCGGCGGGAACGCCCTCGGCCGGCAGCGGCAGGGCTTCGAGCGTCTCCGGCTCCGCGGACAAGGTCACGCGCCGCTCTTCGACCTGGAGGCGCTGAAACATGCCGAAGGGGTCGAACGGGTCCCGGCGGCGCTGGTTCGGCAAGGGAATCTGCAACGTGAGCGGCACCTCCATGGAGCTGATGGAGATGGGCCCGGAGCGGAGCGGTGAAAGCGAGGTGACGAGCGTCGCGATGCCATAGCCGGCGTTTCCAATTTGTCCCCGGCGGCGCTGGGCGTGGGCCGTCTTGATGAGGCTGACGCCCTCGACCTTCAGCGGGCAGCCGTTGAACTGGTCGAAGCTCTGCAGGATGTCTTCCCCGTTGGCGAGGCCCTCGCGAATGCAGACCTGGAGTTCGATGGCGAGGATTTCCCCCACGTAAACCTCCTTGCGGGGCACAAAAAGGCGGAAGAACGCCAGTTGCTCCCCCGCGCCATCCACCGCCGAGGTGGGGGCTTTGACGGCGGTCAACTTCAGCGGCGGGGTGGTGAGCACCTGGCCGCCCACCTCGGCGGTGAGCGCCGGGATCACGAACTCCCCGGGCTGGGTGGGCGTCAGGATGATGTTTTTCAAGAAACTGGCCGAGTACTGGCCGTTGACGATGCTGATATTCCGGGAAGTGCCGGCGTCTGATATCTGCAGGTGCGGAATGTCGGACGGGAACGGGATGGACTTGGGATTGCCCCCCTCGAAGCGGAGCGTCAGGGTGGCGCTTTCACCCACGGTGACGTTTTCGCGGTCCAGCGTGGCCGTGAAGCTGGCCGCGCCCGCCAGCAACGGGGCCAGCCATGCCAGCCCCGCCAGCAACGCCACGCCCCGCCCAAGCTCTTGCCGGCTTCGGCGGCGCGAATTTGACTTGATCCACGATGATAACCTTCGCATTTCCAGCTCCGCTTAGTCTTGCCCGGCGGACGGGCGCGGCGCAAGTTTCCCTTGCCGGGCCGCTGGCCGCGTCGGATTGCGCCCCGCCAGGGGACGCTATATGGACAACGTCAACGGCGTTTTGTTCGGACAGAAATGAGGCCGGGCGCCTCCCCGGCCAGCATGTCCCCGCTGGCCGCCTATTTCGCCGCCGCCGCGGCGAGCAGCACCTTGACCAGGCCTTCGAGGGTGTGGGGGCGCGCTTCGCAGGCAGGCGCCACGCCCAGCGCCGCGAGCGCCCGGGCCGTCTCGGGGCCGATGACGGCCGCCTTGAGCTGCGGGAACTGGCGCTGCAGGGCGGGCAAATCGAACCGGGCATGGAAGTTTCGCACCGTTGATCCGCTCGTAAACACCACCCAATCCGCCCCGCGCTCCCGCAGGCTGGCCGCGGCGCCGGTCGCGTCTTCGGTTTCGGGCACCGTCTGGTAGCAGGCCACGTCATCCACGATGGCTCCCAACGCCGTGAGCGCCTCGGGCAAATCCCGGTTCGCCGCCTCGGCGCGCAGCAGGCAAATCTTCAGGTTCTCGACGCTTTCAAATTGGGAGAACGCCCGGGCCACCTCCACGCCCAGCGCCTCGTCGGGCACCAGGTCCACTTGCAGATGCAGTTCCCGGAGCTTGCTGGCGGTGCCCGGCCCCACCGCGGCCAGCCGCGCCCCGCCCAGGTCGCGCAGATCATGAAAGCGCCGGAAGAAGTATTCAAAAAAGCGGGTGACGCCGTTGGGGCTGGTGAACACCAGCCAATCATACGCGTTGAGCTCCAGCAGCGCGTCCACCAAGTCCTGGCGGCGGCTGGGCGCCTCGAACCGGAGCGTGGGAACCTCGAGCACCTCGGCCCCCAGTTCCCGCAACTGGCGCGCCAGCTCGCCCGCCTGCGCGCGCGCGCGGGTAATGGCAATGCGCTGGCCAAAAAGCGGCCGGCGCTCGAACCAGTTGAGCCTGGCGCGCAGTTGGACCACGCCGCCGATGACCAGCATCGCGGGCGGGCGGATTTCCTCCCGGGCCACCACTCCGGCGATGGTGGCCAGCGTGCCCTGCCAGACGTGATGCCGCCCGCGGAGCGCCGGGCCCACCACCGCCACCGGCGTCTCCGGCGCCATCCCCTGCGCGGCCAGCAATTCCACCGTCGGGCCGATCCGCTCCGGCGCCAGCGCAATCACCCGGGTGCCCGGCGCCCGGGCCACCTGCGCCCAGTCAACCGCCGCCGGCGCTTCGGTCCCGGCCAAAAGCGTGATTTGCGAAGCCCACTGGCGATGCGCCAGCGGGAACCCGGCGCAGTTCGGCCCGGCCACCAGGGCGGAAACCCCCGGCACCACCTCGAAGGGAACCCGCGCCCCGGCCAGCCATTCCGCCTCCTCGCCGCCCCCGCCGAATAAGTACGGGTCGCCCCCGATCAGCCGGACCACCCGCTTGCCCGCGCGCGCCGAGGCCGCCAGCAGCCGGCCCACCTCTTCCGGGGACTGCGCCGCCGGGCTGCCTCCGCTCCCCGCGCCGATAAACTCCGCCGTCGGCGGGGCCAGCGCGAGCACCTCGGGGGAAACCCCCTCGCCCGCCACCACCACCTCGGCGCGCGCCAGCACTTCCGCCGCGCGCAGCGTGAGCATCCCCACCTCGCCCGGCCCGGCGCCCACCAGATAAACCATTCCTTTGGGTTTCATCGGGCGTTACTGTATGGGTTAAGCCGCCGTCCCGCAACGGAACACCGCCCCTCCTCCGCCCGCGCTCCCGCACCGGCCCCCGCCGGCCGGGACGCAGCTTGCCGGGGAAACCGGAGCCGTCTTGCGCCGCGGAGGCTCGCGGCCGGGCCGGGGAAAAGGGAGCGGCGCATCAAGGGAGAAGAAAGGATTGCTCCGCGGCGGCGCTTCCCGCCAAGATGAGCGGATAGAAAACCGTATGCGTCCCGCCAACGCCACTGGTTCCGATGCGCCGTTCGCCCCCCCGGGGCCGGATGCCGGCGCCCTGCGCCCGGTGCCCCGGCCGCGCACCGGCCCGTGGCAACTGGTGCGCGAGGTGCTGCGCGACGGCGGCCCGGGTTATCTTCAGTTCGCCATCACCAACCGGTGCAATGCCCGGTGCGAGTTTTGCGGGTTTGCGGTGGACCAGTTGGATCCGAAGCAGCGCCGCAGCGTGACCCTGGCCGAGGCGCGGGACGTGATTGACATCTGCGTCCGGAACCACATTGGCTACCTGTTGTTGGTCGGCGGCGAACCGCTGGCGCATCCGGATGTGCGCGCCATGACCCGCTACGCCGCCGAGCGCGGCATCCGCCCGATGATCTGCACCAACGGCTCCCTCTGGACCGACCGGAATATGCGGGAGCTGGCCGCCGACGGTTTATGCAGCGTCATCATGTCCATTGACGCGCCGGACGCGGCGCGGCATGAGCAGAGCCGCGGCCTGCCGGACGTGTGCCGCAAGATTCAGCGGGCGAACGAGGTGTTCGCCCGGCTCGGCGTCCAGACCACCGCCAGCATCATCGCCAGCCGGCTGATTGAGGATTATGACCGGCTGCCCGCCTTCCTGACCGCGCTGGGGTTCCGGAGCTGCACGTTCAGTTACCCGCTGCGCAGCCTGGGTTCGAGCTACCTGAGTTTCAGCGGTTCGCAGCTCGTCAACTATTCGCCGGCGGAGCTGATCGAGGTTTTCGAGCGCATCAAGCGCATGAAGCGCCGCACGGGTTTCCCGGTGGTCAATCCCCGGGAATCGCTCACCGAGATGCAGCGGCATTTGCGCGGCGAGCCGGAGAAGTTCGGCTGCCTGGGCGGCTACAAATACTTCTACCTGGACTGGCACCTGAACCTTTACCGCTGCCATTTCTGGGAAACCCCCATGTGCCGCATTTACGATTTCGATCGTTCGAAGCTGATCCGCGACAACTGCACGCGCTGCATGATTGACTGCTATCGCGACCCGAGCGTGCTGCAATTCATCGCCGTCAACGTCAGCGACGCGTGGAACCACCTCAAGCGGGGCCGGCTCCTGGCGGCGGCCAGAAATCTCTGCGACCCGCGCAACCTCACCTCGCTCCGCGCGGTGTGGGAACAGCGCCGCTGGATCCGCGAGGTCTAGCCGGGGCGTGGCCGCCCCGGGCGGCGGCTAGTCGCGCAGGTAAGCGCCGCGCGCCCGGAGTTCGTCCCGGAGGCGGGAGACGTTGAGGGCGGAAGGCGGGATGCGCTCCGCGACCGCCATTCCGGCGGCGCAGCCAACGGCCTGGCCGGTCGCCATGCAGGTGGACATGACCCGGATGGCGGCCATGGCTTCGTGCGTGGTCGAGATGCAGCGGCCGGCGACCAGCAGGTTTTCCACCTGCTGCGGCACCAGGCAGCGGTAGGGCAGGTCGTAGCAATCGCCGCACCATTCCAGCGTGCAGTCGTCGTCGCTGGGGTGGTGCAGGTCAACCGGGTAGCTGGCCACGGCGACGGCGTCGTCGAAGCGGCGGCATCCGAGGATATCCTCGCGGGTGAGCACATAGCGGCCCCGGATGCGCCGGGTTTCCCGGAGGCCGAGGAAGGGGGCGACCTTGGCGAGGCTCGCCTGCGCGAAGCCGGGCACGTATTGGACGAGGTAGCGCTGGATGTCGGCAATCTGGCGGCGGGCGGCAATCTCGCCGGTGGACAGGCTTTGCGGGTCGGTGCCGTCCACGCCCTTGACCCGGGTCATGTTCACCCAGACTTCCCCGGTGCGCAGGCCGGTGATCAGGATGGTCCGCTCGGTGGGCAGCGTCAGGCCGTCGGCCTGCGCCTGCTGGAGGCGCTGCCGCAGGCCCACCACGATGAACTGGCGGTTCCGGGCGAAGTACTCGGCGGGGATGATGTCGGCGCGGTAGGTTTGCGGGTCGTCGGCGAGGCTGCGGCGCAGCTTCTCGGTATCCACGCCGGCCAGGCAGAACATGAGCGTGGGCGGCTGCATGCCGCCGTGCGCGTCGCCTTTCTCGCACGGCACGCCGGCGCGGAAGGCCACATCGCCGTCGCCGGTGGCGTCAATGATGACCGGGGCCAGGATTGCCTCCCGGCCGGCTTTGCTTTCGGTGATGATGCCGCGCAGCCGGTGGCCGTCCATCACCGCGTCGGCGAACTGGCGGTAGAGCATGAGCTGGACGCCGCGTTCCAGCAGCATTTCCATCGCGACGGACTTCACCGCCTCCGGCTCGACCAGGGTCAGGCTCACATGGAGGGGGCAGGGCTGGTGTTCACTGGCGGCGCCCTGGGCGCGCAGCCGGTCAATGAGCTGCTGGGGCAGGCCGGTGATGATGGGCCGGCCTTTCTGGCTGAGGAAGCCGAGGATGGGCAGGCCCAGGGCGAGGTTGCCGCCGACGAAGCTGCGGCCCTCGACCAGTGCCACTTGCCGGCCCTGCTCCGCAGCGGCCAGGGCGGCCATGATGCCGGCGGGGCCGCCGCCCACCACCAATACTTCCACCGCGGCGCTCACGGGCACGTTCCGGGCGGGTTCCTGAATAGATCCAAGCGCTGGGTTGTTCATAAAGTTGTCGGCCGCACGCGCCTACATGGCGACGACGGCGGAAATGAAATAATGGTCGCTCGGGTAATGGCCGTTGCGGCCGTCCCGAATGATCTCGGCAGCCAGCGTCTTGACCGGCCCGCGGCACCAGATGAAGTCAATTTTCCCGGAGAGTTTCCGGGCCAGCTTATGCGTGGCAAACCCGGGCCCCTGAAACCCGTGAAAGGTGAAGCCGGGATCCTTCGGCCCGTGCACGGCGGCGTAGGTATCCGTCCAGCCCGCCGCGCGAATCCGCTCCGCCGGGGGGCTGCCGGTGGGGCAGTTGAAATCACCCGTGAGCAATTGGGGCAGCGCCGCCGGGAACACCGCCGCCGCCTGCACGATCAACTCCGCCTGCTTTTCGCGGGCGACCGCGCCGAGGTGGTCCAGGTGGGTATTCCATACGCGCAGTTCCCGGTCCGTGGCACGCTCGCGCAGGTGAACCCAGTTCACCAGCCGCGAATAGGCCGTGTCCCAGGACTTTGAGCCGGCCACGTGCGGCTGTTCCGAAAGCCAGAAACCGCCCGCCGAAAGCAGTTCGTAGCGGGCGCGCGTGAAGAAGAGGGTATTCATCGGATGCGGCACCGGCCCGGGGTCGAACAGGCCGAAGGAGTCGAACTCGGGCAGCCGGAGTTTCAGGTATTTCCAGTTGTTCTGCTGGCATTCCTGCAGGCAGATCAAGTCGGGCCGCTGCGCGCGGATCACGTCGGCGCAAAACTCCCGGCGCTCCGCCCAGCTATCTCCCGTCCGGGCATCCCCGGCCAGGTCTCCGCGCACGTTGCAGGACAGGATCTTGTGCGTGCCGCCGGGCGCGGCGGCGGCGGGGGCGGGGGCGGATTCGGCGGCGGGAGTGGATTCGGCGGCGGCCAGCGTGGCGCGGCCCATGCCGGGCAGCGCGGCGGCCAGCCCGAGGCAGCGGAGGAATTGTCGTCGGTGCATGGGGATGAGGGATTAAGCGTCGAGGGTGAATTTAACGGCCAGAAAGTAGTGGTCGCTCGGGTAGCGGCCGTCGCGCCCGTCGCGAATGATCTTCCAGGCCCGGGTGGTGACCGGGCCGTGCGTGAGAATATGGTCTATGGGGCCCCGCTTGCGGGCGCCGGGGGTTTTGGGGACATATTTCGGGCCGAGAAATTCATGCGTAGTGTTGCCCTCCTCCGGCGGCCCCGGCGCGGCGGTGCGGGTGTTGCTCCAGCCCGCGTCAAGCGCGAGCTGGAGGACGGCGTTGGCGGCGCCCGCGTTCAGATCGCCGGCCAGAAGCTGCGGGAAATCCGGCGCGTAGAGCGCGGCCTCGGCCAGGATCATTTTCATCTGCGCCTCGCGGGCGGGCTGGCTTTTGTGGTCGAGGTGCGTATTGAGCACGCGGAACGACCGGCCCGAGGCGCGCTCGCGCAGGCGCACCCAGTTGACATGCCGGGCGCGGGCGGATTCCCACGACAGCGAGCCGGGCAGGTGAGGGGTTTCCGAAAGCCAGAAACCGCCCGCGGTGACCAGCTCATACCGTTCCCGCGCGTAGAAGATGGGATTCTTGGCAATGCCCTGGTAGCCTTCCTTCCGGGCGTCCATCTCCGGCCCCTCGAAACCGAAGCCGGCAAACTCGGGCAGGCCGCGCGTCAAATCGTCCATCTGCTCGCGCAGGACTTCCTGGCAGCAAATCAGGTCGGGCTGTTGGGCGCGTATGACCTCCAGGCACAGCTCGCGCCGCGCTTTCCAGCCGTTGCCCGTGGCCTCATCCTCGGGCAGCGCCACGCGGATATTGCAGGAGAGCAGGGTGTGCGCCGCCGCGCGGGCCGACGCCGCCAGGGCCGCGCGCCCCAGCCAGGGCAGCGTGGCGCCCAGCCCAAGGTTCCGGATAAAGGTTCGACGATTCATACGCGCGCTCCCATTAGAACACAGAACGCCCCGGTTGTATAGCCTGCCGGCGCGCGATTCGTTGCCGCCCGGGAAGCGCGGGTGGGGCGGCGGGCCGCCGGCAACCCGGGGCCGGGCTCCGCGCAGGGATGGGCACCAGGGTTCATCGGCCCGGGCCCGGGGTGGCGCGGCGCTTCGGCTGCTCGCGCCGCACCATCGTCCACAACACCAGCGCCGCCAGCGGGTGCAACAGGGCCATGATGATGAACATATTGGCCGCGCCGAGCGTGCCCATGACCTGCCCGACAAAATAATTGAACAGCATGGCCCCGGCGGCGCCGAAGCCGGCGGCGATGCCCAGCACGCTGCCGATGTTGTCGGTGGGGAAGGCTTCCGCGATCACCACGCTGAGTGAATACAGCCAGCTCAGGCAGACGGCGCTGGCGATGCTGAAAATGGCGAGGGTCGCGGCGGCATTGGGCAGATGCGGCGTGAGCGCGCAGACCGGCCCCAGGGCGGCCATGCTCGTGAGCATGAGCTTGCGCGCGCGCACCGGCGGCAGGCCGCGCTTCACCATCCAGTCCGACCAGGCCGCGCTGCCCACGCCGCCGAGGCCCCCCGCCAGAAAGGGAATCCAGCCCACCTGGCCGGTCTGCGCCAGCGTCAGGCCGGACTGCTCCTGCAGGTAGCCCGGCAGCCAGAACAGGCAGAAATACCAGACCGGGTCGCTGATAAAGCGGATCAGCACGATGCCCCACAGGCTGCGCGTGCGCCACAGTTGCGGCCAGGCGAACTTCTCCGCCGGGCCGGGCTCCGCCGCGTCGGCGACCGGGTTCATCATTTCGGCGGGAGGGTCGCGGTAGAGCAGCCGCCACAACCCCGCCAGCCCCAGCCCGATGGCGCCCGGGATAATAAAGGCCGCCTGCCAGCTCCACTTCAAGGCCAGCCAGGCCACCAGCGGCGGCGCGGCAATCGCCCCGATGGAACTGCCCGCCACACACAGGCTGTTGGCGGTGGCCCGCAAGCTGCCGGGGAACCAGAGGGTCACGGCGCGCAGTTGGGCGGGAAACGCAACCGGCTCCGCCAGCCCCAGCATCCCGCGGCAAAAGGCCAGTTGCCCAAAGGTCCGCGTCAGCCCCGTCCCCAGGCACGCGCTGGACCACGCCAGCAGGCCGGCCAGCATCATGCTCCCCGCCCCCCACCGGTCCACCAGCCAGCCGGCCAGCGGATACATGCCCGCGTAGCAGACGGTGAATATATTGGTCAGCAGCGCATACCCGGCATCGTCCAGGTGGAACTGCGCTTTAATCGTGGGCTTGAGGATCGCAATGATCTGGCGGTCAAAGTAATTGAGCACAATCCCGCCAAAAATAAGCACGAGAATAATCCAGCGCCGCCGGCGTGGGGAAAGCAATCCCTCCTTCATGGCCTTCGGGGAAACGGCTCCTCCGACGACGCCGCACGCCGGGCGCGCGCCCGGCTCGCCGCCGGAAGACACCCCGCAAATCCCAACGCCATCGCGCCCGCGCACATCGCGGCGGAAGTTAACCCCAAATCCCGCCGCGGCACAACCCTAACATCCGGCCCGCGCCCGCGCCCGCGTTTCCGGCCGGGGCGGAAATCCCGGGCGCCCGACTACGGCAGTTGCGCGCGGTAGAACGCGCGGCTGGCGGGGGCGGCTGAATCCGTAAAGACGGTCGTGCCGGTATTATTGGTCACGAAACCCAGCGAATCCCAATGATTCCAATCGGTTGACCGCCAGATTTCCAGCAGGGCGCCGGGAGGGCCGTCAATCGTGAACCGGAATTGATTCCCGCCCAGCCAGGCCGGCGCGCGGAGCACCACCTCGCCGGGGCTCAGGTTTTGCGGCTCATACTCCACGAAAGCGCCCCGGCCCTGCAAAAGGCCAATGATGGTCATGGCCGCCGAACCGGAGTTGGTATTCAGCCAATTGTAGCGCAGGTCCACATAGTCCAGGTTGGTCAGGCCCGCGAAGGCCGCGAGATTTTGCACCTGGTTGTTCCAGAGGCTGACCCAGCGCAGGTGCGGCAGCGTGGCCAGCGGCGAAAGGTCGGTCAGTTGGTTATCGGCCAGGCCCAGGTTATTGAGGTTGGTATGGCCGGCCAGGGCACTGAGGTCGCTCAGCCCGGTGTTGTTGAGGTAAAGGTGGCTCAGGTTGGTCCGGGCGACGATGCTGGCCAGATCCGCCAGCGGATTGCCGGAGAGATTCAGGCCGATCAGCCGATCCAGGCTTGGGTACGCCGGCAGCGCGCTGATGCCGTTATCTTCGAGGCCCAGCCACTGCAGGCGGGTCAGGGGAGCCAGGAAGCTCAGGTTATGGGCCAGCCCCAGTCCCCGAACGCTAAGTTCGGTCAGGTTGGTGAGGGTGGCGACCGGCGCGAGGTTGGTGGCCAGCGTCGCGCCGATGCCGAGCTGGGTGAGGTGGGTCAAGCCGATAAGCGGCGTGAGATCGGAGATGGGATTCTCGCTGACTTCCAGGCGCTCGAGGCCAGGGAGGTTGCCGACAAAGCTCAAATCAGTGAGCTGGTTGGCGCCCACGTTCAGGCGCACGAGTTGTGGAACGGCGGCCAGCGGTGTGAGGTCCGACACCGCGTTGTTCCAAAGGTTGAGTTCGACCAATTGGGGCATATAGCCCACGAAGGCGAGGTTGGTGAGGCCGACGGAATCAAGCCAGAGGTACTGAATCTCGGTCAGGTGATCGAGGACGGTGAAGTCGGCCAGGCCGGGGTTGTTGCCGAGATTGAGCCACTGCAACCCGGTTTGGCTCAGCAAGGGAGCAAGGTCGGTGAACCTGCCGCCCCAGACATGCAGTTCCGTCAACGGCGGCAGGGCGGCCACAAAGGCGAGATCGCGGACGCCGCAGTTGTTCAAGTTGAGACGGGTCAGCCGGGGCAACTGGAGCAGCGGCGCGAGGTCCGTGAGGCCGGGATTGCTGTCCAGGTTGAGCATGTCCAGGTTGGCGAGGGACTCGATGCCCGAAAGGTTGGTGATGCCGCGGTTCCAGGCATTCAGCCAGGTCAGGGGCGCGACATCCGCGGGCACCAGCGGCCGGGTGGGGATGCCCAGATGGTCGCGCACCACCTGTTCCAGGCGCGGATCCGCGAACGCCACCTGGGTGATGACGCGCAGCGTGACGGTGCGGCTGTTGGTGACGCCGTATTCATCCCAGATGCGGACGCGATAGCTGGCGGTGTCGCTGGCCTGCACGTTGTCAAGGTAGAGCGTATCGTCGCGGGTGCCACCGATGCGTTCGGTGTCGCAGAGGTTCGCGCCGTTCTTTAACCACCAATAGTTTGGACTGCCGCTGGCCTCCACATGGAAGCTGACGTTATCCCCCAGGTACGCGACCACGCTTGCGGGCTGGCTGGTGATGAGCGGAGGGGCCGGCGCGTCGTATTGGGGATCATAGTCCACCGTGACGCCGCGCGCTTGCAGATTGGTGATCACGTTCCACGCGGCGGAGTTGGCATCGGTATCGAGGCGGTTCAAGCTCAGGTTGACACTGCCCAGCGCCGGCAAATCCAGCAGCGGGTCAATATTCGTGAGCTGGTTGCCGGCGACGTCGAGCGATATCAGGTCGGTCAGCGCGTGCAACGGCGACAGGTCTTCCAGAAAATTCTCGCCGGCCCAAAGGAGGTTCAGCGTGGGGAGATTCGCGACCCAGTCGAGGGTGTCCCGCCCGGCGTCGTTTATCGCCAGCTCATTCAGGGAGGACAGGTACGTCAGCGCCGCAAAGTCATCAAGGTACGGGTTGCCGGAAAGGTCGAGGGAGGTCAGGTAGGCGGCGGCTTCCAGGCCGGCCAGATTGGTGATGCCGCGATAGCCGGCGCTGAGGACGGATAACCCGGCCAAGTCCGCGGGGGTCAGCGGCTGCACCGGAATCCCCAGTTCATCGCGCACCGCCTGCTCCAGGTTCGGGTCGGCGAAGGCCACGTTGGTGACGACCCGCAACTCGGCGGCCGCACTGTAAGTCTCAACCCAGTCACGCCAGATGCGCACGCGATAATGGCCCGCCTCGGCGGCAGTGACCGCGTACAGGATTAGTTGGTCACTATCCACGCCGTCATAGCGCGCGTCGTTCTCCAGGTCCACGCCATCCTTCTGCCAGCGGAATTCCGGCCAGCCGCCGTTGTTTTCCAGCAGGACGGTGAAGGTGACGGGGTCGCCCGCGAAGGCGGAGCGGTTGGCGGGCTGCCGCAGGATGCGCGGGGAAGCCGGCGCCACCTGCTGCGCGTTATATTCCACATAAACGCCGTGATCCTGGAGCTCGGTAATAACACTCCACGCGGCGCTGGCGGGGTTGAGGTCGAGATAATTCGCGCTCAAGTTCACGTAGTCGAGCGTCGGCAAGTTGCGCAGCGGGCCGATGTGCTGCAGGCGGTTGGCTGCGAGTCCCAGCCAACTGAGGCTGGGGTAGTTGGTGAGGGGCGAGAGGTCGGTGAGATAGTTTTCGGAGAGATCCAGGCCCCTCAGCCCGGCCAGGCCGGCAAGGAAATCAATCTGCTGGAGATCGGAAAAATACATGTGGCCCAGGTAGAGCGTCTCCAGGTTGGTCACCGCGCCAAGCACGGAGAGGTTGGTGATGGTATGGTTGTCGTAAAATAACAGAACCCGGAGGTGCGGGCAGTGGGTGAGCGGGGACAAATCCTCGAAGGGATTTCGTTGCAAGTGCAGGTCCCAGACCCCGGGCAGGCGGGTGACCGGCGTCAGATCGGTGATCTGGTTGCCTGCCATCATAAAGGTCCGCAGGTTGGAGAGCGCCGACAGATCCGGAAGTTGGGCCAGGCCATTCTCTCCCACATTCAACCACTCCAACCGCGCCAGGTTCGTAAGGGGCGACATGTCCGCCAGACTGGTGTAGGCCAGATCCAGCCCGGTAAGGTTGGTCAGCCCGGACAGGAACGGCACCTGGATCAGATTATTCCCGCACATCGTCAATTCCCGCAAACAGGTGAGCGTCGCCAGCACGGCGGGGTTGGTCACGCCATTCCAGTTGAGA
>Ga0302249_1001365_pt1 | contig 17172 bp, 17 predicted proteins | sample AAG_UR_Val_MG_FD_193531 | JGI IMG/M metagenome (GOLD analysis project Ga0302249, IMG submission 193531) | Enriched activated sludge microbial communities from anaerobic digester in WTTP, New Holstein, Wisconsin, United States - AAG_UR_Val | ecosystem: Engineered > Bioreactor > Anaerobic >... | reverse complement strand
ACAGCATGATCCAGGCCGCCAAGGCCAGAGCACGTGGTTACCGCTCCATGAAGTACTTCATCACGATGATCTATCTCATCAGCGGCAAACTGGACTTCAGGTTACCCACTTGAAACAGCGAGGAACCAGAAAAAAGATCGCCGTTGTCATCCCCAGCTTCGGCCTCGTGGGGGGCGCAGAGACCTTCGCGGCCGAGCTGACGGTCCGCACGGCGGCAGACCCCCGCTTCGAGGTCCACGTCTTCGCCAACCGCCGGCGCGAGGCCTTGCCGGGCATCACGTTCCACCGCGTCCCGGTCATCCGCTTTCCCCGCACCCTCGTCACCCCGAGCTTCGCCTGGTTCGCCAACCGAGCCGTCGCGAAGGAAGGCGTCGACCTCATCCACGCCCACGACCGCATCTTCGCGGCCGACCTCTTCACCATGCATGGCATTCCCCACCGGCTCTGGGTCCGTGACGTGCGGCAAAAGCGCATGAGCCTCTTCGACCGGGCCACCCGCTCGGTGGAGGCCCGCCTGGTCGCCAACCCCCGCTGCCGCAGGTTCCTCGCCGTCTCGTCGATCACGAAGGAGAAGTTCATCGGCGAGTACGGCATCGAGGAGAGCCGGGTGCCCATCCTTCCGCCCGGCACGGACGTTGCGCGCTTCGCCGGGCTCGACCGGGAGCGATGCCGGGCGGAGGTCCGCCGCTCGCTGGGTGTCGACGCGTCGACCCTCATCCTTCTGTTCGTGTCCATGAATTTCGAGGTCAAGGGCCTCGACTACGTCATCCAGGGGCTCGCAGCGCTCAAGCGCGCCGGCGGATCACCGGTGCCGCTCCTGTTTGTCGTGGGACGGGGCAACGAGGGGCACTACCGCCGGATGGCCGAGCAACTGGGCATCGGATCCAACGTTCGCTTCTCGGGGGTCACGGGCAGGGAGAACCTCGATGCCCTGTATGCGGGGAGCGATATCTTCGCCATGCTGTCGCGCTTCGACACCTTCGGCATGGCGGCGCTCGACGCGATGGCGGCCTCGCTGCCCGTCGTGCTCAGCGGCAACGTGGGGGCGAAGGACCTGGTGCAGGAGGGGGTCAACGGGTTCGTCGTCGGCGACCCCGCCGATGCGAGGGCCGTGGCGGAGCGGTTTTCCCGGCTCTTCGACCCGGCCGTCAGGGGGCGGATGGGGCAGGAGGCATACCGGACGGCCTGCGGGCAGAGCTGGGACGAGGTGGCCCGGAGGCAGATCGGGATCTACGAGGAGCTGCTGGGAGCCTGACGGCGACCTGCCTGCCCGCGCGGCCGCGCTGGAGACATCCGCCGCGGCACATGAAAAGCGGCGGCGAGCAACCGGGATTACAGCAGATTAAAATTCCTCGCACCAAGGTGCCAGAAATTTAAAACTCAAGGAACAGGGTTATCTGTTATTATGCTCGCCTAACCCGCAGCAAGCTGCGGGGCATGCGCGTGCAATCGTTTTCAACCCTTTTATCCTCCGCAACGTGTGAGACATTTTTCTTGACTTCAACCCCCCTGTGGGCTACTCTTTTTGCCCCGCGAAATGCAGTCTTTACGGCCCCTTCGGGTATTCGAGGGGGTTTGGCGCATATGGCGTCCGCGTTTCTTCGTCGATCATGTAATCGAGGAGGCGGAGCTATATGAAAATTGAAACGTCGGTGGTCCATGCAATGGCTCAGACATTCATGAGTAAAAACTGTGAGTTAGACTAGTGTCCGTCCGGAAACTATAACCGGTTAAAAAATATCACGAATCTCCGCATTTTAAGCTATTCATTTTCGGTGCTGTCTGCTATGGTATGTTTCACAAGACGCTGATATCGTTAAGCAAATACCAAAGCAAGGATCGCCCGTGCGCCGAAAATTCAATGCCCAATCGAGCCTCTTCACCTCCACCTCCAACAAACCCATCGCCCGCGAACTCGAGCAGATCTCCCGGATTCTCGATGAGACCCCGCGGCTTCTCGATCTGGTCTACCGGGACCTCGTCGGCACAAAGCGCGACGACACGGGCCGGATGGGACTCAATGCCGAACAGGTTCTGCGCTGTGCCGTGCTGAAACAGTACCGTCAGCTCAGCTACGAGGAGTTGGCCTTTCATCTGGATGACTCATCGGCCTTCCGCGGCTTCTCCCGTCTGGAGATGGGACAGTATCCCTGCAAGTCGATTCTCCAGGACAACATCAAGTCTCTGCGGGAAGAGACCTGGGAGGCGATCCACGAGGAGATCATCGGCTACGCCCGGCGCGAGGGGATCGAGACGGGCCGCAAGATCCGGGTGGATTCCACCGCCGTCGAGACCGATATCCATCATCCGACGGACTCGACGCTGCTTTTGGACGGCATCCGGGTCATCACCCGCCGGCTTGCCTGCGGCAAGGACCTGCGGCCGCAACCCGTCTACGTTTTCTCGGACCACACGCGGGTGGCCAAGAAGCGAACCCTCACCATCCTCAACGCCAGGAAGGACGCTCTCCGCAAGGCCGCTTACCGGGACCTGCCGGCCTATGCCGCGCGGGTGGCGGGGTATGCCGAGGCGGCCATCCCGGAGCTTCGCTCGTTTCAGGGCTCCGATCCCCGCGACACCCTTGCGGCCCGCGCCCTGGCCGATCGCCTGGAACGGGCCGTGGGTCTGCTCGGGAAGGTCATCGATCAGACCCGGCGGCGCATCTTGAACAACGAGAAGGTTCCCGCATCCGAGAAGATCGTCTCCTTCTTCGAGGAGCATACGGACATCCTCGTCAAGGGCGGTCGGGACACCCTGTACGGGCACAAGGTGTTTCTTTCCGGCGGCGCCTCGACGCTGATCCTGGATTGCCTGATCGAGCGGGGCAACCCCGCCGACAGCGATCGGTATCGGCCGCTTCTGCAGCGGCACGAAGAGCGCTTTGGGCGCATGCCCCGCCAGGTGGCCGCCGACGGGGGGTTCGACTCGCAGGACAATCTGCGTTTTGCCAAAGAGCATCAGGTGCGGGATGCCGTTTTTGCCGAGAAGCGCGGCCTGTCCGTTCCGGAGATGGCCAAGAGCCGCTGGGTCTACAAGATGCTGCGCACCTTCCGAGCCGGCATCGAGGCGGGCATCTCGTGCCTGAAGCGGGCCTTTGGCCTGGAGCGATGCAGCTGGTCGGGATGGGGCGGCTTCAAGAAGTATGTCTGGAGCAGCATCGTCTCGTACAATCTGCTGGTGATGGCCCGCATCCGACCGGCCGAGGTCTGATCCGCAGAGACCGCGGCCGCTTTCTTCGCATTCAAGGCGGCGGTGCGTCCTGCTGCGAGAAAAAACGGCGATACGAACTGAAATCCATGCTGTCGCGCAACGGGCAGTGGTGTTTTCATCGGTCTAATCCGCGCCGTTGACTTTCCGGATATCATTCCCGGTGAAAAACCGGGGTTTCCGGATAGGCACTAGACTAGTGTCTTGAGTCATAAAATCGTTGACAAATGAGGATTATTCCTGTATCGGCTCTTCCGGGATATTCGTACAGCCAACCAGAGATAAGTCTCTGTAATAGTTGTTTAAACGCTCTTTGAAAGTTGACACGCGCACACGGCGTCGGTAGAGTGGACCGATGCTGACGGTAAAAACACTCCGAGACGCCTATCGATTCCCTGGTTTTCGCACCCGCGCCACGCTCAGGCCGCACCCCGAGGACCCCGGCGGATATGTCCTTCGCCTTGAGCGACGTCAAAAAAAACGGTCTGCTCGGTCTGCGGCACGACGATATCGGGGTTTCGGGACCGCCGCCAACACACCGTGCGCGATCTGGATGCCGGCAATCTGCGCGTCTACCTCGAGTTCGAGTATCGCCGGCTCTACTGCCCGAGTTGCGACGCCGTGAAACGAGAGACCCTGGGATGGCTGGCCCGATCGGCCCGCTTTACGCAGCGGTTCGAGGACCGCATCGGGCAGCTGTGCCGCGAGATGACGGTGACGCGGGTGGCCGAACTCCATCACCTGGGCTGGGACCAGGTCTGGCGCATGGAGATGAACTACATGCGCCGCTTGCTGGCGCGTCATCCCCCGTCCGAGCATCTTCGGGCCATCGGCGTCGACGAGTTCTCGGTCCGCAAAGGCCACCGGTATCGGCTGGTGGTGGCGGATCTGGATCAGCGAAGGCCAATCTGGCTCGGGGGCTGTGGCCGAACCGAAGAAGATCTGCAAATGTTCTTTGATCGGATGGGCCCGGAGCGCTGCGGCACGATCGCGCTTGCGGTCATGGACATGTGGAAACCATTCCGGAACGCAACGCTTAAGAACGTCCCCGAGGCGAAGATCGTTTACGACAAGTTCCACGTCATGCGCCATCTGGCCGATGCCCTGGATCGGGTCCGACGCAGCGAGTACAAGCGCGTCAATGACAAAGAGCGCAAGTTCATCAAGGGCCAGTGCTATACGCTGCTGTCCCACAAAGCCAATCTGGATCCCGAGGGCCGACGGGCCCTTCGCACGCTGCTGAAGGCCAACAAGCGGCTCCACAAGGCGTATCTGCTCAAGGAGTCCTTCGGGCAGCTCTGGGATTACAGCAACCCGGTCTGGGCCCGGCGATTCTTCGAGAACTGGAAAGCCCAGCTGCGCTGGCAGCGGCTTGAACCCTTCGAGAAGTTCGGCGCCATGATCGAGCGCCACTGGGACGGGATCGTCAGTTACTGCGACCCGAATCACAAGGTCTCCCTTGGATTTATGGAAGGCCTCATCAACAAGATCCGCGTCATCCAGCGCAGAGCGTACGGCATCACCAACGAGGAGTACCTGATGCTCAAGGTCATCACCTCGTATATCAAAGAGCCAAAATCACCCTAATTTATGCACAACAATCCCGGAAGACCCCCTGTATCCAATGGGGAACAAGGAGGATCGACATGGCCCGTCCGCTTGCTCCCCTGACGCTGACCGAGGAAGAGAGAGAAACGCTGCTGCGGTGGGCGCGAAGACCGAAAACCGCGCAAGCCCTTGCTTGCAGGGCAAGGATCGTGCTTGCCTGTGCAGCCGGCCGATCCAACGGGGAGGTGGCCGAGGCGCTTCACCTCACACGGCAGACCATCGGGAAGTGGCGGAATCGGTTCGTCGTGAGTCGTCTGGACGGCTTGCTGGATGAACCGCGGCCCGGCGCCCCGAGAGCCATCTCGGATCAGGATGTGGAACGGGTGATCACCATGACGTTGGAATCGTCCCCGAGGGATGCGACGCACTGGAGCACCCGCTCGATGGCAGCGGCCTCCGGGCTGAGCCAGAGTGCGATCAGTCGCATTTGGCGCGCCTTTGCCCTGCAGCCCCACCGTTGCGAGACCTTCAAGCTCTCCACGGATCCGCACTTTATTGAGAAGGTCCGGGACATTGTGGGCTTGTACCTCAATCCGCCGGAGCGTGCTCTGGTCTTGTGCGTCGATGAGAAGTCCCAGATCCAGGCGTTGGATCGCACACAGCCCATCCTCCCGATGCGACCCGGGCAGATCGAACGGCGCACCCATGACTACCGTCGGCATGGGACGACGTCCCTCTTTGCCGCCCTGAATGTGAAGACCGGGGAGGTGATCGGGCAATGCCATCGGAGGCATCGGGCTGTCGAGTTTCGGAAGTTCCTGGATAGAATCGACGACGCGGTCCCTGAATCGTTGGACGTTCACCTGATCTTGGACAATTCCAGCACGCACAAAACGCCTGCCATCCGTGCCTGGTTGGCCAAGAGGCCACGCTTCCATGTGCACTTCACCCCCACGGGCGCTTCCTGGCTCAATATGGTCGAACGATGGTTTGCCGCCCTCACTGAAAAACAGATCCGCAGAGGGTCCCACCGCAGCACGCGGCAGTTGGAGACGGCAATCAAAGACTATCTCTCGATCCATAACGCAAATCCGAAACCGTTTGTGTGGACGAAAACAGCGGACGAAATCCTTGCATCCCTCGCACGCTATTGTAAACGGATTAATGACTCAGGACACTAGAGGGTCAGAAGACGACGGAGCGCCGGGAATACCTCTTCGTGGCCATCGACGACTTCTCCCGGGAGCTCTACGCGGCCATCCTGCCGGACAAGACCCAGGTCTCGGCCAGGGCCTTTCTGGAGCAGGTCCTGAAGGAGTGCCCTTACACCATCGAGCAGTACGATACCGACAACGGCAAGGAGTACAAAGGGGACCCCACGCATCATGCCTTTATGAAGCTCTGTGCGGAGAACCGGATCGAACAGCGCTTCACCCGGGTGCGCAATCCCAAAACCAACGGCAAGGCCGAGCGGGTCATCAAAACGCTCATGGATCTCTGGCACGACAAGACCCGGTTTAACTCCTCGGCGCATCGCAAAACGGAACTCAAGCGGTTCCTCAACTACTATAACGGTGTTCGTCCCCACAAGGGGATCGGCGGCTTAACCCCGGAAGAGAAGTTGATCGAATATTTTTATCCCGAAAAACTGTAAACAACGGTCGACTTTCTCACATTTGAGGCCTTCATCATGATCCTGGCCCAGGCCATGCCGGTCAAGCGGATCGCCGAGTTGCTCGGGGAGCATGATACCCGCCTGTGGCGCGTGCTGGAGCATTACGTCGATCGGGCCCGCAAGCAGGCCGATCACTCCGATCTGCGGCAGCTCGGGGTGGATGAAACGGCCGGCAAGCGGGGGCACCACGACGTCAGCCTCTTTGTCGATCTGGAGCAGGCCCGGACGCTCTTCGTCACCGAAGGCAAGGATGCCTCGACCCTCGAGCGGTTCAAGGCCGACTTGCACGACCACGGCGGTTCTCCCGAGGCCGTCGAGGAGATCTGCTGCGATATGTCGCCGGCCTTTATCTCGGGGGTGGCATCGCACTTCCCGCAGGCCCGCCTGACCTTCGACAAGTTCCATGTGATGAAGCTCCTCAACACCGCCGTCGACAACGTGCGCCGCCAAGAGCAACGAGAGCGGCCCGAACTCAAGCACACCCGGTATCTTTGGCTCAAAAACCCCGAGCGTCTGTCGGCCCAGCAACGGTCGCTGCTGGAAACCCTTCGCCTCAAGTCGTTAAACCTCAAAACCGTCAAGGCCTACCAGATCCGGCTGGCCTTTCAGGAGCTCTGGGAGCAGCCGCCTGCGCTGGCCGAACGCTTCCTGAAGAAGTGGTACTTCTGGGCGACGCACAGCCGCCTGGAGCCCATCAAACAATGCGCAAAAACCATCAAGAACCACTGGCAAGGGATTCTCAACTGGTTCGAGTCCCTCGTCAACAACGGCATCCTCGAAGGCATCAACAGTATGATCCAGGCCGCCAAGGCCAGGGCCCGGGGTTACCGCACCATGAAGTACTTCATCACGATGATCTATCTCATCAGCGGCAAACTGGACTTCAGGTTACCCACTTGAAACAGCGAGGAACCTCCATTGTATTTGAAATCACAACCGATTCCCCTGAATTCAATCAACTAACCCGGAAAAGAACCATAGATGGTAAATGCAATGACAGAGAATAAGACGCCAAGAGTTTCCGTTATAACTCCCTCGTTAAATCATGGTCAATTTATGCGCGAAACCATCGAATCGATTTTGGCGCAGACATTTACAGATTATGAACACATTGTGGTTGATGGTGGTTCGACTGACAACACGTTGGATATTTTAGAAAGCTATCCACACGTGCATTGGATTTCAGAAAAAGAGACCGATAAAAATGCCATTTTGGAAGCTTATCGAAAAGCCATTGCCATGGCAAGGGGTGATTACGTTATACAATGCTGTGTTACAGATGGCTTTTTAGACAGAAACTGGTTTGCATCCTGTGTGGAACTTCTCGATGGCGACGCCGAGGTATCTCTCGTGTGGGCAACATCACAGCAGATGAGTGAAGAAGGCCGCATGGGAAAAGTCATCAACCCAGAATTCCTAGACAAGTCTCCGCCTCAAAAAAGAGATTTTCTTGCCTTTTGGTTCGCCTCTGGTATCGGGTTTCCCGAATTTAACTACATGGTACGACGCAGCGTACTGGATGAATGCTTTCCGCAGAGAAATTGCGCAGAACCAATGAGTGTTAATCCCACATGGACCTTCAATTACAATTTCAATACGAGAGGATACTTGCCCCAGTTCATTCCCGTTATCGCGAGCTATGTAAGGCATCATCACGATCAGAGGGGAATCAGGCTATACGAGATCGAGGATCCTGCTTCCCATCGATACATCGAAAAAATGAAAGAGTTCAGAAAAAAATTATTTAAAGGAAAGATTCGTCACTGTTTCCGAAACGGTAAGTCTGAAATTATCGGATATCTCGACTCATCGGATGTGAGCACCATCAGGAAGGCGTACCTTCAGCATTTTGTAAAGTATAAGATAAGAAAAAGACTAACGGAAATTTTACATGCCCTGTAAATTCGCCTTGATATCTGGCGATTCATAATCGGAAAAACGGGTCTTTACTTGTGAAGCTCCAATCTGCCACGAATGACATCCATAATCCCTCGGGTAAAGTGGTTTTTCTAGTGGCCATTTTGCTTGTTGGTTGTTTCTATTTTACGTTCTTTTTTCTTTCAACGCGAATCCCCTTGGGTCACGATACCCTGCAGTATCTGCAACTGCAGTATACATTTCTCAATGACCTGGTCATTAACGGAGAAATCCCTCTCTGGTTTCCCTTCATGACAAAGGGGACCGTGACGAACATCTGGTTTGTCATCCAGAACGGTCTGCTGAATAATCTTTTCTATCCACTTGCTCCATACCTGAAAGACAGCAATTATTACTATCTCTTCTATCTTTCTCTCTTTTTCGACGAATTGATCCTCCTCCTGGGAACTTTTCTTCTTGCATCCATGCTGTACAGGAATAAATGGGCGGTGCTATTTGTTCTGATCACCACCATAGGAACCGTCAACTGGGCCTCCCAGATCTGGTGGAACTTTCACATTTATTACATTATGCCTCTCGTTTTGTTCTTATATCTGAAAGCATTTCGTGAAAAATCCCTGGCGTCCTTTGCGGCAGGAAATTTCTTCCTTTTCCTTTGGTCATTTTACGGGAATCTCATCTATTTCCTACCTATGTTAAGTTTTTTCATGTTCGTGTTCTTTCTTTCCTACATTATTTGTCACACTTGGAAAGGTCTTTCTATTACCGGGGATCCCCAGAATCGGGGGAGCGACATCGAAAGAGTCACCGTAAACCTGTCGTTCACTATCACGCGGCGGTTCGTGCGATCGATACGAAAGTCGCTGACGGTCGGCGGCATACTGAAGATCCTGGCTGTCCTGCTTGTTGGGGCCATTCCGCTCTTCATCCTTTACAAGTATGTAACGGAGTGCGGGGCAGGTGAGATTGCCTACCACAATGTCGACAGAGATAAAACCGGTATAGTCCCGTTGACCACATTCCTGACCTACGGCGGCCTGACCAACTATAGCAAATATATTGAATTGTTGAGCGGCATAATTAAAAGCCCGGACAATAGTCTCTACCTTGGCGGCTTGACGATTTGTCTGTGCTTTCTTCAAATTGTATACCTCTTCAAGAAGATCGATACTGACAAAGTTGTCCTTGCCTTCTTGGTAACTAGTCTTCTGATGATTTCCTTTTCCGCCGGCGGTTTGGTGGCAGTCCTGGCGTATTTTTCGTGGCCCTTGATGAAGTTTTTCCGCCACGTCGGCCTTGTGGGACCAATCATCAAGATCCTAGCGATCTTCATTGGTGGTTTTGCAGTGGATCGGTTCCTCTCTTTCATAAGGTGCACTGATCCGCACTATATGACGATGTCATTAAAATATGCGGGAGCGTTTTTTGTTGTCGTTCTTTCTGTCAAGCTATTTTATCTTCTATATCCGGAAACTATCACCTGGGAAGCATTATCTGCGGCAACAACGCAATTTACAGGGTTTAAGATTGTATCCTTTGCAGTTGTCCTGCTCTTCCTTATCATGATTTCCTTGAAAAGAAGATTCTTGTCGGCGCTAAGGGTTGAAGTTCTCCTTTTGCTCTTGCTTCTGCTGCATGGAATCGAGCTTATTGCTTATCGCGCAACGTATTATAATGTTCAACTGCCCCCAATAAGAACGGATCGTTATCTGGATACCCTTACGTTCAAAGGGTATGAGTTCTCCCCGGAGAGATCTCAATCCTATGAAAATCATTTACGATATGCTGCCTTCAACGATGCATCGATTATCCATCACAGCAAATGGCAGGATGTCCCCAGTCACTCTTCCTGGGGTGCATTATATTGGAACAGCGAGTCATTCTTCTTCATCGATAGCTGCAGCACACCTTTTCGGGCAGATCACAGACTGGTAACGGTCGATGACTTTTATCGCGTTTACCAAAAGAAGATAAGCAGCTTCAATATCGAACGGCCCCTCCCTCAACATGAGGCCTTCTTGAAGATTATGGGATGTCAGTTCCCAAAATTGCAGGGCTTCAAATCGATACACTTTACGGAACAGCCCTGGACCTACATGGATGATCCGCTTTACCACGGAGACGTTCTGTTTACGGATACCAGCAGTTCGACCAAAACGTCCATGATGTCTTTACCGGATGACGCGAAGTATATACTCCAAGCGAACGAACGAGTGGCTCTTGCAAATACGGTAAAGCATTTCAGCGCTAACCGGCTAACGTTAGAGGTAAACAATCCCACAGCATCCTCGGCAATTCTCCACTATGCCGACGCGTACCACAAATACTGGAAGGCTGCCGTAAATGGGACCCCAACACATATTCTGAGATCGAACCTCGGGTTCAAAGCAATTGAGGTACCGCCGGGGACATCAACGGTAGAGTTCATCTTTCGGGAACGAAAGGTCATTGCGGCCATTTATTTTCAGATTGCCCTGGGGATTCTGGGCGTCTTGATTATTTTGTATTATATAATAACAACTATGCTTGCGCCGAGATCGCGCCGCCAGGCTGATTCTAAAATTTCATGCAATGACTGACAACGTATAACAGAACATCTGCACAAGGGGAGGTAATTAATGAAACCGCGCGTACTGATCACCGGCGCGGCCGGTTACCTGGGCTCCGTCCTCTGCGAGCACCTGCTCCGGGACGGTTTTCCCGTGCTGGCCGTTGACAACCTGCTCTACAATCAACACTCCCTTTTCCATTTCTGCGCAGACCCCGCGTTCGAATTCGTCCGCGGCGATGCCCGCGACGAGGCGCTGATGAAGCGGCTTGTCCCCCAGGCGGACATCCTCATCCCCCTGGCCGCCATCGTAGGGGCCCCGGCCTGCGATCGGGACCCCTGGTCGGCACGGACGGTCAACTACGAGGCCATCCGGCTCCTCAATACGGTCCGGAGCAAGAACCAGCTGGTGATATACCCCACGACCAACAGCGGATACGGGACGAAAACAGGCGATGTCTTCTGCACCGAAGAGACGCCGCTGGAACCGATTACCCTCTATGGACAAGTGAAGGTGCAGGCAGAGCTGGAACTCCTGGGCAGCCCCAACGCGATCACCCTGAGACTCGCAACCGTGTTCGGCATGTCGCCCCGGATGCGCCTGGATCTCCTGGTGAATCACTTCACCTATGCAGCCGTGACTGACGGGTACATCGTCATCTTCGAGAAGGACTTCAAGCGCAACTATGTCCACATCCGCGACGTGGCCGATTGTTTCCTCCATGCCATCGGCAACGCGGAAAAAATGATCGGCAAATCCTTCAATGTGGGCCTCGACGCCGCCAATCTCTCCAAGGAAGAGCTGGCCCTGAAGGTGAAGAACTACGTGCCGAACTTTTTCATCCACTTCTCGGAGGTCGGAAGTGACCCGGACAAGAGAAATTACATCGTTTCCAACCAGCGGCTTCGTGAGGCGGGGTTTGAGGCGAAGCGCTCGATCGACCAAGGAATCCAGGAACTTTTGAAGGGATACCGGATGCTGGGCCGCGGCCTGTTCAGGAATATATAATCATGCCTCTGAAGCCTTTCTCTCAACCTCGAATTGAATCAGCTACGAAATCAAGAGTTCTGTCCATTTTCCTGTTGATCTTTTTGGGCGGCGCTTCTTATCTTTTAACAGTTATGGGGGTGTTGCATCCGGAAAATGTCTTTGCATATCTCGAGGCACATTGGATCATGGCGCCGGTTTTATTTCTTTTCATTTTTTTCCTGATGACCATATCTCTTATTCCAACCCTGCCCCTTAACTTGGGCGCGGGATTTCTTTGGGGTCCCGTTTGGGGGAGTATTCTGTCGATCACAGGCGCAGCGATTGGAGCTTGCTGCAGTTTTCTGATATCCCGTCACATCGCTGCAGACTATTGCAGGTCCAGATTCCGAAATCCCTTGTGGGTTTGGCTGAGTAGAGAAGTTGAATTAAAAAGCTGGAAGGCAGTCGCCTTCGTCCGGATGAATCCGGCCTTTTCCACCGGTGCGCTTAATTACTTTTTTGGCCTCACACCCATTCCTTTTCGCACCTATTGTTGGTCGACGGTGGTCTTTTTGACGCCACCCTCCACTCTCATTGCCGCAATTGGACATTTGGTCGGGTGGGGAGCTCTAAGTGGAGAAGGTATCGATCTTTTTCGGGACGCGACCATCATCGCTGCAGCCGGCACGGGAATACTAATTCTTATTTTTGCAATCCGCGTATGGTTCAAGCAAGTAAAAAAAACTCACATCTGTCCAAGATAGGTTTTCGCAATTGAGAAGGGTGCACACGATCAGGTAAACGTTTCTTTGTCACAAGAATACGAACCCTGAAAGGAGGCACCCTCGTGAACCAATTTATACACTACGACATAATTAATTGCGCATGATGTTGTTTTATGCTATGCTGCGCTCCATGAAACGACTAACGATATCCGATCCGCAGAGTGCCATCTTGTCCCTGCAGGATGAGATCCGGCGAACCGAGGAGTCCCGCTACGATCACCGGCTCCATGCCGTGCTGCTGGTTGCCCAGGGGATGAGCGGTCACGAGGTGGCCCAGCTGCTCGGTGATGCCCCCCGAACCGTCGCGTACTGGGTGACGCGATTCGAGGAGCGGGGGTTTTCGGGCCTGATGGACGAAGCCCGTCCGGGCCGCACCCCGAGCCTCAGCCCCTCGCAGCTGCAGGCCCTCGAAGGGGTTTTGCGCAAGCCCCCCGGCGCCGTGGGCCTGGCGGGGCAGTGGGACGGCAAGACCCTGTCTCAGTACCTGCAGAGGCAATGGGACATCTTCCTGGGGGTCCGGCAGTGTCAGCGGCTGTTCCGCCAGTTGGGGTTCCGACTGCGCAAGCCCCGACCGAAGATGGCCCATGCCGATCCCGCCCTGCAGGCGGCATATAAAAAAACTGCGCGCCCTGGCCCGGGACGACACGGTGGATCTCTGGGCTCTCGATGAGGTCCGGTTCGAGCAGCACGGCTCGGCCTGTCGGATGTGGGTGCCGCCGGAGGTCAAGGACCCCGTTCTGTTGCATCATCCGACCCGGAAGGGCATTGGCTACTTTGGAGCCGTCCGCATCCGGGACGGGAAGTTCGTGTACAGCCGTGAAGACAAACGGTTCAACGCCGATACGTTCTTCGCGTTTCTGAAAAAGCTCCGGCGGCTCTCCAGCCGGGCCGGGCGCCGGGTCGTGGTGATCCTGGACAATGTCCGTTACCATCATGCCCGCCTGCACCGGACATGGCGCGACAGCTGTCAAAAGAGCTTTGCGTTGTTGTTCATGCCGCCCTACAGTCCGGAGCTCAACCCCGTTGAGCGGGTGTGGAAACTGACACGGAGGATGGCAACCCATAATCGGTACTTTCCGACGCTCGACTCCGTCCCTGTCGCCGTTGAGAGTGTGTTCGACCCATGGCGAACCGGCAATCCGACCCTGAAACGTCTATGCGCACTTTAATGTGTCGCTGTGTTTAAGAATTTCCCTCAGTGCTGTCCGGTTAAGGTTTGAATAAATCCGCTTGGTTGCTGATTTCAGGTTCCATAATTTGCTTCATGGCGTCTCGAACCAGTTGCTCGATGGGCTTTCTCTCGAAGAGATTGACCTCCAGGATCTGCAACAGGGTATGCAGACTGCAAGACAGATGAAGCCGTTTTTTCAGGATGGCCACAAGCAGGTAGATGCCCAGAGCCACCCAGATCTGGATCTTGACGGCATTGGCCGACATTCCACGGAAGGACTGGATCCGCAGGTGCTGCTTGATCCACTTGAAGAACAACTCGATTTCCCGGCGCAACTTGAAGATGTCCGCCACGGTCTGTGCCGGGAGGGTGAAGATGTGGGTCAGGAACACGAGGCGCTTTTTCGTGTCGGGCTCCATGTAGGAGACCCGCCGCAGGGCCTCCGGATAGGCCTCTCGGGAGCGGGGTGTCGTGAGTACGATGGTCTGATCGGCACGGACGGGTTTTGGGACCGGCCGCGAGCTCAGGCGCCTGTAACGCAGATTGCTCTTGGCCCGGATGACGAAGTAGGCCGGCTGCCGATGGACGGCGTAGAGCCTGCGGAAGTCCGTGTAGCCGCGATCCAGCGTCACGATGGACTCCTTCTGCAGGGGCACGGTGTCCAGGAGCTTGACATCGTGCACACTGCCCGGGGTCAGACTGACGAAGGTCGGAATCGAGCCCCGCAGATCCAGCAGGGTGTGCAGCTTGATGGCCCCTTTGGTCTTGCGGAACGTCGCCCAGGGGAACAGCGACAGGCACAGATCGATCGTTGTGGAGTCCAGGGCGTAGAGTGAGTGTTCCAGTTCGATCTCCAGCTCTTCGCCCCGGTAGAGGGACCGGGCCACAGCAATGAGGTGGTATCCGAAGTCCTGGTAGATCCGGTAATCGCGCACTTCGTTGGCATCCGCCAGGGTGGAGCGCGATACCGGACCCCGGAAGCCGACGTGGTAGAGCTTTTCGTGATGCGAGTTCAGGCATGTCTCGATGTCCCGCAGGCTCTCCCGGTACGTCAGTTGCGCAAAGGCCAGGCACAGCAACTGGTCATAGCAGGGGAACCACCGAATCCGGAAATTGCCGCCGTAGCGGCGCACGCATTTGTCGAACTCATACCGCGGCAGATGCTGAAGCAGCTGCGCAAAGACCGTCCGTCCTGGATTCATCGGCTGCCCTCCCCGATCAGTTCGGGGCAGACTACCGGTCGGAACGGCCGCTGTAAATTCAAATCGGAAAAAACGAAAACAGTTTCTTTGTGCTGATATTTCGTGTAGTTATCTGTTAACAGCAAAACCTTAACCGGACACTACTGAATTTCCCTATGAAAATAACCCTTCTGATTCCTACTCTGAATGAGATCGATGGGATGAAAATCATTATGCCCCGAATCCGCCGGGAATGGTATGATCAAATGATTATTTTAGATGGCGGTTCGGCGGATGGCACGATAGAATACGCGAGAGAAAGCGGTTACTTTGTATACGAACAGAGGCGACCGGGGCTCCGCAACGCCTACTGTGAGGTCCTCCCCATTATCGAAGGGGACGTGATCATTACCTTCAGCCCCGATGGAAATTCGATACCAGAGCTTCTGCCAGAGCTCATCGAGAAGATGCGGGAAGGTTACGATATGGTCATTGTATCCCGATACCTCGGTCATGCAAGAAGCTTCGATGACGACTGGATCACTACTTTTGGAAACTTACTTTTTACAAAAACAATCAATGTTCTACACGGGGGACGCTACACGGACGCCATGGTCATCTATCGAGCCTACCGAACACAGCTCATTTATGATCTGGAACTGAATCGGGACGAAGGTTACGCACGGGCGGAGAAACTGTTCAAGACCAAAATTAGCTGGGAACCTTTGCTGTCCGTTAGGGCAGCCAGAAGAAACTTGAAGGTAGCAGAAATTCCGGGCGATGAACCTGTACGGATTGGAGGAGAACGAAAGTTGCAAATTCTCCGTTGGGGTGCTGCTTACTACTTCCAGTTTTTTCAAGAGATGTTCACAAGAAAATGAACCTAAACGAATCAGGATCATCTCCCAGTTAGTTGGCGAAAGCCTGGTAGATTATCAGTGTGAAGTACCTCAGGTCATGGAAGCCGTAGGCCTTGCGCTTGATGACCTTGATCTTGTTGTTGACCCCTTCGAGTTTCCCCGTGTGGATGGGGTGGTCACAGTGGTTGAGGATCCCCTCGCGGTGTCTCTGCAGCATGTTGGCAAAGGCGCTCAGAGCTTTCTGCTTGAGGGATCGGGCCAGCGCACACCACTGATCGAGCGCCTTGGCCGCCCAGGTTCGTGAACGATAGCTCCAGAGGAGCTTGAGCTTTTCCTTGAGGATCATCACGGTACTGATGACCTCGTTGAGCGCCGGCAGCTCTCGGAGCTGTTGCCGGCGGCTTCGGCGCCGCACGTTGCGGCGGTTTTTCAGCAGCAGATACTTGGCGCCCTTGTAGACCGCCTTGTGCTCTTTTTGGGCCTTGCGATGCTCGCTGTTTCGCACCGTGTCGATCACGCGGTTGAAGGCCGCCACGACGTGGAACAGATCGAAGACGATTTTGGCTGCCGGCAGTTTTTTTTAACGGCCTTGATGTAGGGGTCCCACATGTCCATGGCCACAGCCTCAATGGCCTTGCGCTGCCCCGCGTTCAGGAGGTTGAAGAAACGCTTCAGGGTCTTGGCTTTGCGGTCTTTGCCCGCGTAGAGAACCCGGCCGGTTTCGTAGTTGATCACCACGGTCAGGCAGCGGTGGCCCTTGCGGATGGAGATCTCATCGACCGCCAGGATGCGAAGGCCCGCATAGTGCGTATTCCGACGCAATCCGCCACCTGATTCCGATTGATTCCGCCACCCCATTCCGACGGAAGGCGCCACCCGATTCCGATCGATTCCGCCACCCCTGACCGGGGCTTGGTGACGCTGGATACATCTCCGTAAAGCCGGTACATCCTCCCGCAAAAACCGCGAGGAGGTATCGATGCCGGCAGAGAGGTTGTCCATGCGTACCATCCGAGAAGTCCTGAGACTCAAATGGCAGGAGCAGCTATCCAATCAGCAGATCGCCGCGAGCTGCCGGATTGCCCGCAGCACCGTCCGGGAGTATCTGGAGCGCGCCGCTTCGGCGGGCCTCGCCTGGCCCCTGTCGCCGGAGTTGGACGATGCGGCGCTTGAGCGGCTGCTGTTTCCCCCGCCGCCGCCGGTTGCCTCGGAGACACGCCCCCTGTAACGTCTCACATTATTCTGATCCCCGAATCTCACTCTGATTTGACTCCTTCCGGAATGATCTGACCTGTTGACGTGTTGCTACTCGCTGCCATAGAACCAATGCCTGATCGCCGCAATGAGGC
>Ga0302249_1001364_pt1 | contig 17178 bp, 12 predicted proteins | sample AAG_UR_Val_MG_FD_193531 | JGI IMG/M metagenome (GOLD analysis project Ga0302249, IMG submission 193531) | Enriched activated sludge microbial communities from anaerobic digester in WTTP, New Holstein, Wisconsin, United States - AAG_UR_Val | ecosystem: Engineered > Bioreactor > Anaerobic >... | reverse complement strand
TGCAACCCGGCAGCGCCGCCGCCACGGCTTGCGCAAGGTCGGGCCGGTTCAGATGAAATCGTTTCGGCATGACTGTTCTTGCCATGCCTCTCAATACAATGCAACTACTAACAGGAAATGGTATTACCGCGAAGGCGGCACGGAAAAGCACCTGCGTGACATCCGTTCTATGATCGCGGTTTCCGGCGGGCAAATAGACCGGCCCGCGCTCGACGAATGGATTGAGCGGCGCGGTTTGCAAACCGCGTGGCGGCTGGTTTCCGGTTAAGCAGGGAGTTTAATCGAACAGGTCTCCTTCGACCGGTTTGCTCCTGGCGTGCTGCCCCAGCCAGAGGGGCAGGTCTGAGATTTGGCTCAACTCCCCCTCGGGCAGGCGGCGGCGCCGAGCTTGAGGAGTTCGCGGTTGCCTCTGGACACGTGGGCGCCGTCGCGAACGAAGACGGGACACCAGCCGGCTTTGAGGGCCTCGACGGCGCCGGCCCAGGTGCCGCCAGTCTGATAGTCGCTGCTTACCACCACCGCGAAATCCGCCAGCCCGTAGATAACCTTGTTACGGCCCATCGCCGCGCCGACGGAAAAGCCGGCGGTTGGGGCATACGGAGTCAGCAGCGCCAACTGCCCATCGAGCAGCATCTGGCGCAGGTCGGGCTGGCGGACGGTGCGCTCCAGGCTGTCAGCCAGGACCCCGACGGCGAGCCGACCGGCTTCAAGCGCGGCGCTCATGGCCAGGCGGTCGGTGCCGCGCGCGCCGCCGGAAATCACGGGCAGACGGGCCGCCGCAATCTTGCGTCCGACGGCCTCGGCGAAGGCGGTGCCGGCCTCGTCAATATTACGCGAGCCAATCACCGCCACGCCGCCCCGGCCGAGCAGTTGAGAATCGCCTGCGCCGAACAGCACCGTCGGCGCCTGATGCTTCAGCGTGTCGCGCAACTTCTTCGGATAAAGTCCGTCCACGCGGCTGACCGCCCACAGCCCGCGCGAGAACAGCCCTTCCAGCTCAAGCGCGAGGCGGCCCGAGCGCTCCAGCAACTGAACGATGCGTTCCGCGTCGCCCGGCAGAATGGCCAACTCCCTGGCCAACACATCGGCAGCGCAACCCTGGAGCGCGGCGGGCTGTTTGAGCGGCGAGTCGTGGATTTTCCGCCCCAGTTTGTTCCATTCAGCCAGGGTAAGCGGGGCCGCCCTGCCCGCCGCCGCGCCTTCGGGCAGGGCGAAAGCCGAGCATAGCGCCAGCAGCGCCAAACCATCATCACTGAGATAATCGCTAACGTTCATGTCAACCAAGGTAACCCATCATACCGAGCATCATTCTTATCTACGCCGCGCAAGGGCAGGCGGCCTACCACGACCCGCAGGCCACGCACCCTCCCGCGGCGTTACTTTCGCATTTAACTCATTCAACTCCCCCGCGGCGACGCTTTGGCCAGGGCAAACGGATAGACCGGGCCGCTGCCGTGACGCTGCAACAATACCGCGGCCATGGTTAGCGTCCATCCCGAATCCACCATGTCGTCCACCAGCAGAACCGGGACGGGCGGCAACACAGGCGCCGCGCCGAAGGTGGCGGCCACCTGCCGGGCCACTTGCTGAAACACCCGCCTGATTCCGGCGGTGGCGGCCTCGGGGCGCGGGCGAGCCAAATCAGGCGCGTCAGCGACGTGAAAGGCCCGGAGCACATTGCGTAATTGCTGGGCGCTGTTCTGCATCTGCTTCTGGGGCTGCTTGCCGCGGCTCTTGCGCAAGGCCGCGACAAAAGGCAGACCCAGCTTCGCCCCAAGCCGCCGGGCATAATCCTGCACAAGTTCGGAGTGGTGCTCAGACGGCACGGCCGTAACCCATTGGGGCGGAGGATCCGGCTGCCACTGGCTCTGAATCAATTCTGCCGCCGCCGCCACCAACGCATCACTGAACCGGCCCGTCTCATACTTGCCACGCGCGACTTCCCGGCCCCAGCCGGCGTCGCCGTACATGCAGAGCACGCGCCCGGGCTGAGCGCGCAACCGTTCCGGGATCGTCATCTTGAGCCGCCCATGCTCGTAGCGCTCGATCGCCTCCGGCAGGACCTGATAGACCTCTGCCAGCACGGGCCCGGGCCAAAAGCGACGCGGCGGCAACTCAAGGGCATCATGCCGCAGGAAGTCCACCGCCGCCTGGACCCGCGCCGGCGGGGCCGAGCGGCGCTGGCGGTGGCCGGAACAATTCATGCACTTGCCGCAGGGCGCCGCCGCCGGGTCATCGAGCGCGCGGGCGAGGAACTCCATCAGGCAGCCGGGGTGCTCCACGTAGCGCTTTATCTCCGCCAGTTCCGCGTAGCGGCGTTGGGTGACCTGCTCGAAGCGGACGGTATCCGGACGCCACGGGTTGGCGGTGCGGGTGTAGCCGGCTTGGTCGTGCTCCACGGCGCCCTCGACTTCCAGCAGCTTGAGCGCTTTCTCCATCGCCCCGCGGCTGAAGTTCAGCTCCGCGCCAATCTGGTCGAGCGTCAGCGTCCCCGACTTGCCCAACACTTCGAGCACGCCGGTCATCACCTCCGCCGGCGGGAAGGCGCTGTGGATGAAGTATTGCTGGATTTCGTCGTCCTCGCGCCCGCTCAGGAGAATGCCGAAGGCGGAATCCACCGCGCGCCCGGCGCGGCCCACCTGCTGATAATAGGCGACCACCGAGCCGGGCCGCTGGAAGTGGATGACGAACCCGAGGTCCGGCTTGTCGAAGCCCATGCCCAGCGCGACCGTGGCGACCAGCACCTTGACTTCGTTGTTCAGGAGCGCGTGTTCGGCGGCGATGCGCTCGTGGGCTTCCAAGTCGGCATGATAGGCCCGCGCGGCAATGCCCTGTTGCTGGAGCCATTGGGCGGCCCGCCGGGCATCCGGCACCGTGAGGGTGTAGATGATGCCGCTGCCGGGCAGTTGGGGGAGGAAGTGCGCCAGCCACGCCAGCCGGTCGGCCTGGCTGTCCAGCTTGATATTGTAGAGCTTGAGCGAGGGGCGGACGAGTGGGCCGCGCAGGATGCGGAGGCTGGCGATCTGCGACTCGATATCCTGCACGACACGGTCGTTGGCGGTGGCGGTGGTGCAGATGACCGGCACTTGGGGCGGCAGCAACCGCAGCACGCGCACGATGCGGCGGTAGTCCGGGCGGAAATCATGGCCCCAGTCCGAGATGCAGTGCGCCTCGTCCACGACGAACATGCCGATGCCGCCCTGAATGAGCGGCAGCAGTTTCTTGAGGAAAGCGTGGTTGCCCAGGCGCTCGGGCGACACCATCAACACATCCACCTCGTTGGTTTGCAGCACGCCCCGCACCCGCTCCCACTCCTCAAGGTTCTGGCTGTGAATGGTCGCCGCGCGGATGCCCAGTCTCCCGGCGGCGAGAATCTGGTTGCGCATCAGCGAGAGCAGCGGGCTGATGAGCAGCGTCGGCCCGGCGCCGGCGTCGCGCAGGATTTTGGCCGCCAGGAAATACACAACGCTCTTCCCCCAGCCCGTGCGCTGGACGACCAGCAATCGCTGCCGCTGGTTGGCCGCCAAGTCAATGGCCTACCATTGCCCGTCGCGGAATTGCGCCTCCGGGCCGAGCATCTGCTGCAAGAGGGCCAGCGTGGTCTCCTTCTGCATCGTGGCCGTCAGCTTAGGGCAAAGAGCCGCGGCGGGAAAGGAGAATGCGCCCCTTCTCGCCCGTGCCACCGTGGCCGATTCGCCCCAGGCCGGAGCGCCGACTTGCAGTCGGCTTAGAATGTCCATCGGCCAAAGCGGAACTCACCGGTCTTCGGTCACGCAAAGCCGACTGCAAGTCGGCGCTCCGGGGGCAGGGTCCAGACGCGCCCGGGAGAATGCCGCGGCTTCTTTAGGGTGGACGAGCAGCCGTCCCTGCCCTGACGCTCGCAGATGGACGGGGAAGTCGCGTTCTGCGGGAACGCTCGTCCTCCCTGGTCGAAAAGCACAAGGGCCGCCATTGCTGGCGGCCCCTGGCACGTCAGAAAAACTGGAGGTGATTACACGTTGCGGCGCCGGGCAATCCACAACATTCCCAATCCGCCCAGCAGGCCAAGCATGGCGACGGACGGCTCCGGAATCTGCGAAAGCATGATGTTGTCAACCCACATCGGACCAGCGGAGCTATTACCAGATGGGCCACCAAACCTCAGATCAACGAACGGATTTGCGGAAGGCGAACCGCTGTAGTTCAACGTACTGTCAACAATGCCGTCGTTATTCAAATCCAAAGTGATCGTAACATCCGTGGCAGTGAAGGTCGCCTCGTAGTGATGCCATCCAGCCGTCCGAGTCACGTTGGGAAAGAAGACCCAATTAGGATTCCCATACATTGCAACCAAACGGACCGCATACTGGGAACCTTGAGAGTTGTAATGGCCCATTTCAAAGAGCGGATTCGCCCCGTTGCGCAGCCCAACAGTGTTTCGCTGCGCCGGCCCTGTCCCGGGGTCATAAATATCCGCCGACAGAACGATAGCACCGGAACTCGGCAGAAGCGAGAAGGAAGAACCTGTCCAAACATTAACGGCACCGCCCGGATGCGTGGCCGATTGCCCCGGATTCCCAAAGGCGGTATCCAGTGTTCCAGCTCCCGCCGAACCCCAATTCACCTGCATTGCTGCCGTGTCAGCATAGGACTCGAAGGTTTCATTTACATAAGTAGTAGCGGCCGACGCGGTGAACGCCATCGCGCTAACTGCTCCAATCGCAACAAGATTTCTGATTCTCATAGTCAGTTTCCAGTCTTCTCTTTTCGTTTTCAGCATTCTGCGCTTGTGCCGCCCACTTCTTGCCACACAAGCACCTAATCGTATCTCTTTATACCAGTTCCCGCGAGCATGTCAACACTGTTCTCTTCTTTTTTTACATTTTTTTTGGCGCATCTCACCCATTCATGACCGTAAACGGGCTGCCAAAACAGGGGCGCCAAACGCAGAAGCCGAAAGCCCCCCCTGGGTGCGGGTTCCATAATCTCGATGATTGCGAGAGCAGGGCACGTAAACAGCAAGGAGGGGCTCCCGTTTCCTGGTCGAAAAGCACAAGGGCCGCCATGACTGGCGGCCCTTGCCGAATCACAAATAAGGCGCGGGATTAAGCCTGACGACGGCGGCTAATCCAGGCAAAGACGCCCAACCCGCCCAAGAGGGCCAAGACCGCCGAGGACGGCTCGGGAACCTGCGTCAGCTTAATACCGTCAAACCAGACATCTGCCCCGGCACTGCTCAAGCCCGAGCCGATCACAATACTATCAAACGCGACCCCCGCCGTCATCGTCTGAGTCGTATCCAAGTTATCATTGACGTAGAACTCAACCTTGTTGTGATAGAGCACCATGGCCAATTTAGTCCAGTCATTGTTAGGATCCGCGATAGTCGCCCGGGTCGCATAAGTATCCGTAAGGTCGCCCCACGCAGTGCCAGTAAATCCGGCCATGACGCGCTGGTTGATCCGTGCAGTATTCACGCCCGAGGAAGTAAAGCCCAAGGCAATGAGTTGATTAAGAGTGCCCGAGTTGTATTCGCCATCAGAGTAGCTACGGATCTCGATGTATTGCCGCGTGCTCCAAATCGCCGTATCAAGATCAGTCCAGAACTCCAACTTGAGTGGGGCCTGATCAGTCGGAGTCACGGGCCCCCCGGGAATGTTGATCCACATCCGACGTTGGCTGTTTGCAGTCGGCAGGTCAAAATGGATGGATTGGGCGGAGCCTTTAGTCGTATCCAACAGTACCGGGAAGCTCGGATAGAATTGGGTGTAGGGACCACTTAAGGCTGCCGTATTAGCATACGACTCAAAGTCATCTTGCCATAACACATTGCCTTGCGCCTGGGTGGACGCCGCGAATGCCAGCGTTGCTGCCATGAGGATAGCGATCTTGATTTTCATAATGCGTTTATTTCTCTAGATACAGGTTTAATCTTATCTGTGCGGCTAAATTGCCAAATCTCTGACCCCGTGTCAACAATTTTCTTAATTTTTTTTTGCCCGCTTTTGGCGCCCCCAAAAGCCGCCCCCGGCAAGCGGGAAAGGGCCGTCCGCTCGGCGCATAAAAATCCCCAGCCCCGGATAGATAAAAATGTTTCCCTTCCCTCCCGTTTCGGAACCGTTACGCTGGCCGTTGCCCTCAAGGGCTTGGCGCCAGCGCGCAGCAGCCTCGCGGTTGCGCATCCATGCAGGTGGCAAGTTTGCTGACTCCCAAAAGAGGGTGACGGACGGCAGGGGGAGCTTGGAAGCGAGGCGTTGAACAACCCAGGATGCCGGGGTTTCGTTGGGGTTGGATAAAGTCCGCTCCCGGACCCAGCGTACAAACACAAGAGCCGCCACTACTGGCGGCTCTTGCTGCATGAGAGAAAAGGCAGTTGAGGGAAAAACTCAAGCCTTGCGGCGCCGCAGGATCAGCAGGGCCGCAACGCCCAAACCGAAGCAGGCAGCCGTGGAGGGTTCCGGCACGACCGACAGAATGCCGTTGCCGCCGGCCGCGAGCCCTGAGGTGTCCCAGGTTTTTCCGGACGGCAGGACCGGCAGGATCAAGGAATTAAAGGCGCCGGACAGCGTGCCATCAAACAGATTGAAGGAATCGCCGGCCATAAAACCACCACTGCCAATGTCCGTGACGGTCAGCACACCCCCCAAAGTGATGCTCGCAGCCGAAATCAGGTCGGCATTTTGAGGAACGGCAGCGCGGTTGATCTCCATCAGGGTATTGGCCGCTGCCCCCAGCGTCAGGCTGGAGTCCAGGGTGAGCGTGCCGATCGAGGCTCCCGGCGAGACCGTGCCGTTGGCGATCACCGCACCCGAAATATTTCCGTTGCCCTTGAGCGTCTGGCTGGCACTCAGCGTGAACCCGCTGACGGCGGAAACATCCAGCGTGCCCCCATTCATGATGATGTTCGGGCTGTTGGCAAACGAACCGGAGGCGCCAAGCTTCAAGGTGCCGGCGCTAATGGTGGTGTTGCCACTATAAGTGTTCGCGGCGCCCAACGTCACCGTGCCCGCCGTGGTCTTGGTCACGGCGGCTGACCCGCCAAGCTTTGCATTGACCGTGCCGCTCTGGAGAGCGTAGCTGGTTCCGGTCAAAGTGCCGGAGCCACCGGTAATCGTGCCGCCGGCAACCGTCACCCCATCCACAGCCTGATTGAAGTTGCCAATGCCCAGCGTGCCGCCGTTGATGGTCAAGTCATTGAGAGCGGTCCCCGCCCCCAGGGCGTTGACCTTGCCCGCCGTCAACGTTCCGGCGTTAACGGTGGTCGGCCCGCCATAAGTATTGGCGGAGGTCCCGTTCAGAACCAGGGTGCCAGCGCCATCCTTGATCAACCCGCCGCCACCGGCGCCACCGGTTGCAATGATCCCGGGCGTTGTGGCGGCACCCACGGTAATTGTTTTACCGCTGGCCGCAATAAACTGGAGCGTGCCGCCGTGCCCACTGAGAGCGGGGTTGGCACTGCCCCACGTGGCTGTATTAAATGCTATATTGCCACCGTTGGCGTTGATGACACACATTTCGGTAGCCAGCAGAGTCCCGGCGCCGAAGCTGTAATATCTGACCGGCGCGTTAAACGTCACCTGGTTGGCGCTATTGTTCACGATGCCCTGGCCCAAACCGCCGGTGCCGGAACCCCTCGTGCGTATTTCGGTCGCGGCTTGGGTTGTGGTGCCGACAAAAGTGAAAGCCGCCGCCCCTGCGTCGAATCGCAATCCATTATTATGACTGCTGTACGCGGAAATGGTGATGGTGGTGTTGGGCGGACTGCCACTGAACACGCACAGGACACTGCTGTTGGGGATAATGCCCCCGCTCCAATTTCCCGCAACATTAAACAGGGCGGAGCCCCCCAGCCAAGTTGACGTGCTGGTGGCCTGGCCGTAGGAACTGGTGACACCCACCGCAGCCAAAAACAGGCCGGCGGACAAGAATGCAATGAGTCTCTTCATGGAATCTCTATCTGTACTTCTATTGTTATTGGACCGCGATTCAATCTGACGAGACCGTTATAGCAATTCGCTTGAGCGCGTCAACTCGTTTCGCAACTTTTTTAATTATTTTTCCGGACGCTTTCTGGCGTCAAGGCCTACAGATGGCACAACTCATGCTTTCGCCCAGCCCAACTCAACCAAAGCTCGCAGTCCCGCATAGATTAGCCGGACGCCCGTTTCCCCACAAACGGTTGCCGGTGCCCGCGCCGCCGGGGGTTCGGCTTCCAGTCCAGCGACCCTGGCGAACGGTGCTTCCAGCCCGCCATTTCCAGCCCCGGGCGGGGTGGCGGGAGAGCCCGGTCGTTTTCAGGGCCCTGAAGGGTCAGGGGACGATCTCGCGAAAAGGCCGCCCGGCTTCGTATTCGTGCTGGCGTTGCAAAGCCGCCGCAGCCAAGTCCTTTTCTCCGGCGGCAAGAGCCTGTTCCCGGGCTTTTTTCGCCGTGGCAATCGCCTCGGCGAACCGGCCACTTTCGGCATAAGCGGCGTCGAGCGTGCCCAGGAATCGCGCTTGCTTGCGTCCGGCAAGCTCGCAGGCTTTTTCGGCCAGGCGAACGGCCTCGCGTCCATCACGGATTTTCGGCTCCGGGCTGGTGGCCAGGAGCCAGGCCAGGTTATTGAGCGCATCCGCGTAATCCGGCCATAACCGGAGCGCTTCCCGGTAATGCGCCAGCGCCTCGTTGGGCTGCCGCTGCAGCAGGCAGAGAATCGCCCAATTGTAGTGGGCCTCGGCGAACGCGGGCTGCAACTGGAGCGCGGTGCCGTAATGTTCGGCAGCCTGATCAAACTGCCCGATCGCGCTCAAGGCCTTTCCCAGGTCGAGGCGGGCCGCGGCGTGATCCGGCTGGATTTGCAGCGCGGCCTGGAATTGGAGGATCGCGTTGGTCAAGTCGCCCTTGCGGGCCAGAAGGCGGCCCAGGTGGTCGCGCGCATTGGCATGGTGGGGATCCATCGCCAGGGCAGCCGAACAGTACTGTTCGGCTTCCGACAGCTTCCCGTCATTGAACAGCACGATGCCCAGCGTGTCGGCGATGTTGGCATCGCGCGGGCTTAACTTCAGCGCCTCCCGGCAAAGCGCGGCCGCTTCGGCATATTTGCCTTGCAGGTTCAGCACAATCGCCAGGTTGTGGTGCGGTCCGGGATTGCTGGGTTTAAGCCGGAGCGATTCCCGGTAATGGGCAGCCGCCTCGTCCAGTTTGCCCTGTTCCACCAGGGCATTGGCAAAGTTGTAATGGCTGGCGGGATCGCTGGGGTTGAGCCGGAGCGCTTCGGTGTAGTGCTCCACGGCTTCGGTTAGCTTTCCCTGCCCCGCCAGGATCAGGCCGAGGCTGTTGTGAGCCACCCAGGCCGTGGGGTTCCGGGCAAGGGTCTCGCGCCAGAGACGCTCGGAACTGGCAAAAACAGCCTGGTGGCGCCACGTCAGAACGGCGAGCAAAACCGCCAGAATTATCAACCATTCGCCCCCCCCGTCCGCGACCGAATCCGGAAACCCTTTGAAGCGGCGGCGCAGCCAATGCGCCCCGCCGCCGATGACGAGGGCGACCCCCCCGGCCAGGGCCAGGTACTGCCAATGGTCCGCCGCGCGGGAATAGGCCAAAAAGCCCATGTCAAAAAATCCCAACACCGGAGCCAGCGTCACCACGTGGTAACCCAGGGCAAACAGGAGAGGGCGGCCCCAGCTCCTGCGGTAGACCCAAAACAACCCGGCCAGGCCGAAGCCGACAAGGGCCGGCAAATAGGTCAGGAGCGAACGGGGATCTATGGTCCAGCGAGGATAGATCATCATCAGGTTCAGCGGCAGCAGGGCTTTGAAGAGGTAATGCCAGACCGCCCAAGTGCCGCCCAGCACCCGAACCAGCCGGGGATCTGCGCTCGAAATCATCCCTGTTCCGAGGCCGCGATAGGTCTGGAACCAGACGGTGACCAGCCCCAGGACGAGGGCTAGAACGAAAAACGGGGCGCTGCGCCACAGGTCCCGGCGCGAGAGATTTCCATGCCGCCACCAGGCGCACAACCACAGAACCAGGGGCAACGCGACGACGGAAGTCTTGCTGAGCAGGGCCAGGAGAAAGGCCAGGAGGGAAAGCCAGTACCAGCGCGCTGGCGAGCCACGGGCCGCGGGTTGCGGGCCGGCAACCGCCGGTGCCCGGTCCTCCGACCGCAAATACCACAGGATGCTTAACCAGAAGAAGACCATGGAGAGCGTATTCTTGCGCTCGGCAATCCAGGCCACGGAGGCCACACACACTGGATGGATGGCCCAGACCAAGGCCGCCACCCAGGCTCCCGGCACCGCCAGGCGCGCCAGCACCCGCCAGAGCAGCACCGCGCCGAGGGCGTGCAACAGAACGTTCGTCAGATGATAACCGAAGGGACGCATTCCCCAAAGCCGCCATTCGAGCCAGAAGGTCGTCGAAGTAAGCGGAAAATAATCGGGCAGGGTGGTGGAAAACCAAATGTCGTACAGGCCGCGCGCCGCCTTGACCAACGGATTATTCGTCAGCATCACGTCGTCATCCCAGATGAAGCCGGCGGAGAGAGACGGGAGGTAGAGCAGGACAACCAGCAGGATTAGGCTGCCGGTGCCCACGGCTAATTTTCTTCGTGCCGCAGTCATGGACTTGCCGCGTATCTTAAAGGATCTTTGGCTGGAAGATATGCCAAATTGCGCAGCCGCTTACTTTTGGTGGGAGGGCTGGCGTGCCGGGCAGAGTCCCAGGCGCCGCCCGGCCATCTCCGCCAAAGGATTGAGTCCCGAAGCAGCGAAGCGTTCGCGCGCCCGGCGCACGGCCTGGATCGCCTCGGCAAATCGGCCCGCTCCGGCATAGGCGCCTGGGAACGCTCCGCCCCAGCAGGGCGACAACCGGCAGGCCCTTCCCGCCAATTGGGCTGCTTCCGCCGCTGTTTCGAAGCTCCGGCCACCGGCGGGCCGCCAGGGTCCAGGCGGGGCGGTTGAGGGCCTCCGTATGCCCCGGTTTGAGCCGCAACGCCTTGCGGTCTTGTCTTATCCGGAACGACTCAGTTGGGTCGTCCAACCGCCCGCTCTCGCTTCATCGGAGCCCGGACGGAGCTGGCCGTCCAAGCTGCAGCCCTGGCGAACCCCTGGGTTGGCGAATTCAATGGCATGGCTGCTGAGCTCCGAGTCTTTCGCCGGTAAAATCAATGGTTTAAGTATAGAGAGGGGTAAAATAGAGGCAAAATCTGAATCATGCCGTCCTCGGCTTACTTTGGACCTGCCTTGCACTTACCTCGCATACCCCTTTCCCCTGCGCCGTGTACAAGGGGTGTACAAGGGATGCCCATCAGGTGTACCTGTTAAAATCTTATGGACTCCCGGTGAGCATCCCTTGTACACCCCTTGTACACGGCGCAGGGAAAAGGGGAATCCAAGGGACTTGGGTAATGGATACGGATGTCTGGAAAGGCCAAAACGATGAGAGAGGACAATAGGGTAATTACTAAGCTCCTCAAAAGCAGCTAGTTATGACACAAAGGCTGCCAAAAGAGGGTTTTTCAAGGGCGGACGGGCGCCTGGATGGCGTTTGGATTCGCGAAAGCGTTATCTGAAACGTTGACGTTGCGCATTTCAACCGTGCGCCCTCGTTCCACTGGGGCCGAAGCGGGCCTGACAGGCCAGCGGGTAGCTTCAGCAGATTGTTTGGTTGGCGAGCTTAACGGTCTGGCTGTGGATCCCAATGTCTTTCGCCCGCAAAGCCAAGGGCTCCCGCGTTTCGTGGAATCGAATGGGAGGTGAAATCTGACTCGTTCCGGCTAAGGTTCCCGAAAACCGCGGCCGGATTGGTAGAGCTGCCGGCGTTGTTGTATCTCGGCCGCCAGTTCCTTCTGCCCGGCGTCGGCGGCGCATTGCTCGGCGCGTTGCGCCAGGCTTACGGCTTCCGCAAAGTTTCCTGCTTCAGCATGTGCCGCCGCCAGTGCGTCCAGAGCCCCGGCATCCTGCTCCCGGGTCAGTGTGACCGCGCGCGCCGCCAAGCGAACCGCCTCAGTGCCATTGCGGAATCGCGCCTCCTTCTGTGTCGAGAGAATCCAGGCTTTGCTGGACAAGACGCTCACATCGTCGGGGTTGAGCCGCAAAACCGCGTCGTAATGCTCCAAAGCCTCGGCGATTCTGCCCAGGCGCACCAAGGCCACCCCAAGGTTGCTGTGTGCGTGGAGGTAGTCCGGTTTCAACCGCAGAGCGGCGGAGAAAAAGGCGACCGCTTCAGCGCTCCGGTTTTGGGCGGTCAGCACGTTCCCCAGGTTATTCAGGGCTTCGGCGAAACTCGGTTTGGAACGCACGGCGAGCCGCAGATGGCGCTCGGCCTCCTGAAACTTGCCTTCCGTCGCCAAAACAACCCCCAGGCTGTTGTGGGCATCCGCATATTCGGGCTGGGAATGGATGGCCCGCGTATAGCAATCCACGGCATCCTTCATCTGCCCGGCGTTTTCGCAGGCTTTCCCCAGGTTGTAAAGCGCCCCGGCATGATCCGGATTCGTTTGCAGCGCCGCCAGGTAGTGAGTCGCGGCTTCCGACACCCTTCCTTGCCTGCCCAGCGCCGATCCCAGGTTGCTGTGGGCATCGGCATTGTTCGGATCAATCCGCAGGGCGGCTTCAAAGTCCGCGATGGCCTCGGCCAGTCTTCCCTGCTCGGCCAGGTAAAAACCCCGGTTATTGCAGGCGATGGGGTTGTTCCGGGTCACCTTGAGGGTGTGTCCAAACAGGGCCTCGCTATCCCGCCAATGCGAAAGCTGCTGATGGGTTATTCCTCCCAGAACCGCCAGCACTCCCACGCCGCCCATCCCGCCCAGAACCCGCCGCGGGTTGGGCCCGAGGCGCAATGAATCCGCAACCCACCAGGTCAGGGCGATGAAGGGGCCGATCAACGGAATGTAGGTGTAGCGGTCAGCGATCGCCTGGGCGCCCGCCTGCACCAGTCCAATGACCGGCACCAGCGTGCCCAGGAACCAGAGCCAGCCGATCAACAAATAGGGGCGCGATCGTATTGACCGCGCGACCCAGAGCGTGAGCCCCAGCAGCAGGGCGCCGGCCGCGATCACCTGGCCCGCCGGCCAGTGAAGCGGGTGGGGGTAGAGCACGGCCAAATCCACCGGCCAGAGCATTTTGCCGAGGTAGCGGGCATACGCGACGAGGGCATTGGCGAGGCGGGCGCCGACTGGCAAACTGCTCAACGAGGCTACCGCGCCAACGCTTTTCTGGCTGGCAAGGGTTACTATGCTCGCCGGAATGACGAGCAGGAAGAACGGCACTTTCTCCGCCAGCAAGCGGAGCAGGTTCGCGCGCTGGAGGTTGGGGCGGATAAGCGGGAGACGCTGCAACGGCCAATAGTCCAGCAGCAGCAGGACAAACGGCAGCGTCACCACCATCGGCTTGCTCATCAAGCCCAGGACAAAGCAGGAAAGGGCGCAGAAGTAGCTGGCGGGAAGCTGGCGCCCGGCCGCGGGAGGCATCCCGTCCGCGGCGGCCTTCTTTCGGCCTTCGACATAACGCGCATAAGCCGCCAGCGCCAGCAGAAAAAAGAAGGTGCTCAGCACGTCTTTGCGTTCGGAAACCCAGGCCACGGATTCCACGTGCAACGGGTGCCAGGCAAATAACGCGGCCACGAACGCGCTTCGCCACCGGGCCCCGGTCATGCGGGTCAGAACCAGAAAAAGCAGCAGGACATTGGCGGTGTGAAGCAGCAGGTTGGTCAGGTGATGGCCGGCGGGCCGGAGTCCATACAACTGGCAATCGGTCATGTGCGACAGCCAGGTCAGGGGAATCCAGTTGCCGGTTTCGTAGGTGGTAAAAGCCCAGCGCACCCCTTCCCAGGTCAGGCCCTCGTGGACGTGATAATTCTCCGTCACGTAGCCGCGGTCGTCATAGTTGACGAAGTCATGCCGCGCCGATGGCAGGAATAAAACCAGCGTGGCCAGCGCCAGCCCCAGGCAAAGCAAACCCGGAACGCGCCATCTTCCGGCCCCGGCGATCCCGCGCTTTGCCGCCCGGGAATCCCGGGCCGAGAGCGCTTGCTTTTGTTTAATCATCAGGAATTGTCGCTGCCGGGAACAACTAACTTAAAACTCGCGGGGGAGAAACAAAAAAGGGAACGGGCGGTTGAAGATTGACCCGCGAGCCCGCCTTCACACAGATTGGGGCAAAGCATCCGCGATGACGCCCGCTTTCAATTCCGGCTTGCGCTTCAAGGTCACCGGCGCGGTGGTGGTTCTATGCGCCATCTATCTGAGCTTTGCCGGCCTGGACCATACGCTGTTCTGGGATGACGAGGCGCTGGTCGCCATTCATGCCCGGAACTATTTGCAGACGGGCACCTGGACCGCGTGGACGGGGCGCAATCTGGCCGCGTACGGCAACGGGATGCTCCTGGACGCCCAACTGGAGACGCGGGATCCCAAGGTGCAACATTGGCTGGCGATTCTGTCGTTCAAAGGTTTGGGCGTTTCCACCTGGACCGGCCGATTCCCCTTCGTCCTCGTGGGACTGGCGGGCCTGGGGGTATTCGTCCTGATTTTGCGCCGTGAGTTCCCGGGCCAAAACGCGGTGAAGCTCTATGCGCTCACGCTCCTGGCCCTTTCCCCGGTCTTTCTCCTCAACATCCGCCAATGCCGCTATTACGCGCCGTGCCTTACTTTTGGATTGCTGACGTATTATTTCTACCGCCGCTGCAGCGCGGGCCGGAGCCGCGCGGACATCTTCGGACTGGCCCTCGCGGCCGCGCTGCTGTTCTACTCCCAGTATCTGGTAGGGGGCGCCTTCCTGGTTGCGATTGCGGTCATGCACCTGGTTTGCCACCGGCGGGAATGCGCCCGGCCAGGATGGATTAATCTCGGCCTGGCGGCCGCGCTCTTCCTCCTGGCCACCGTTCCATTCCTCCTGACCCACCCCGTCTGGATTCGCGCCGAAGCGCCCGTGGATGAAGCGTGGTACCTCCGCAAGCCCACGCTCTTTTGGTGGTATGTGCGCGACCTCAATGCGGCCGCCTGCCTGCCCTGGACGGTGACGCTGATGCTCATCGGGATTTTGTGGTGGCAGCGAAAGCATCCCCTGGTGCGCCAGGTCGCCAGGCCATGGACAATCCTGGGGCTGACGTTTCTGGCGGTCCTCTCCTCTTTATCCTTCCAATCCACACGCCTTCCGGACCTGGCCTGGACCCGCTACCTAATTCCCGTGGTGCCGTTCCTGGCCGGGTTGACGGGCATCGTTCTGGGGTTCATCGCGCAGCGATCCCGGGGCGCCGCCCTCGCGCTGCTGGCAATCCTGCTGGGCAGCAACCTGCTTTCCCTCTCGCCCTGGAACACGACCTTCCGCTGGCTCTTGCCCGCTTATATTCAGGAGGTTCATCGCCCGTTTCGCACGCCTTATCAGGCGGCCGTCGAGTTCATCCGCGCCCATGTCAGCCGCGACGCGCTGGTCGCCGTGGAACCGGAGTTCTGCGCTTACCCGCTAATGTTCTATCTCGACGACCACGTCCGCTTCGGCTGCCTGCTGAATACCAACACCCTGCTGCCCCGCGCAGCGCTGGAGCGCCTGTCAGCGCCGCTATGGGTTGAGGAGTATTACCCTGATTGGCTGATTGCCTTTGGCAGCAGCATGCGGACCGCCGCGCTGGCCCTGCACTTCTGCCGAGTGCACCCCGAAAAGGGCCGGGAGGTCGCCTATTCCTACCGGCTGGAAAAGAACCTGGAGGTCTTCTGGTTTGACACCAGCCGCCCGGAACTGGCGTTCCATACCTTCGGCCCCCGGAAAAACTTCGATCCCGGGCTCGATTCGGTTTACGCCTTTCGCCGCCTGCCCGCGCAAGAGGTCTATCCCGCGGCGGCGCCACCGGCGCCGCATAAATCCGAGTAATCAACCTGGCGGTCAGAAAATCGCAACTCCAGACCACCCCGCTGGCTGGAGCGCGGTCCCCCCTGCCGGGGCCGCCCGGACTTGGGGACTGGCCGGAAGCACGCCACAGGAGCGCTGTTCTCCTCGCCCGCTCTTCCTCACTGTCTTTCCACCATCCGGTTGCCGGAACGGCTCAAACTCCGGGGGAGAGGCTCTCGGATGCAGGAGAGATTGAGGCCCGGGCGGCGGCGAACAGGAATTGCCCTAATTTCTCCTCGGTGACCAGGGCTTTGAGCAGGCCGCCCCGGGCGGCGGCGGCAATGGCAACAGAACGGTCGCCGCCGGCCACGATGCCGATGACCCGGGGGATCCGGCGCAGTTGCTCCAGGCTAATGCTGACGACACGGCCGCGCCAGGGCGAGTCGCATTCCTGGCCGTTCCGGTCGAAAAAGCGGCCGCAAATTTCCCCCACGGCGCCGCAGGCGTCCAGCTCGGCGATGTCGCGGGGCGTTAAAACCCCGCGGGCGGCAAAGACGGAATTGTCGAGGGTGCCAACGCCGACAAGCGCGACCTGGGCTTCGGCCAGGCGTTGATGGACCGAGCGGATGGGGGGCAAAGCAAGTAAAGCGTCGCGGGTCTTGCGGTCGGAAACGAACGCCGGGCTGTTCAGGGTAACGAATGAGCCGCCGCTGCGGCGCGCGAGCACCCGGCCCAATTCAAGCGCGTCTTCAGAACCGACATGGGAATCAATATTGCCCATGGCCTGGACGACTTCCAGGCGCCGGGCCGGGTCTTCGGCCAGGTGGCGCACCAGGTCCCGAATGGTGCGGCCGCCGGCAATGGCGACCACGGCTTTCCGCGGCAGCAGGCCCGCCACCACCGAAGCGCCAAAGTAGCCGACGGCGCGCCGGGCATCGTCGTCGGTCGCGCCGGGAGGGGTCTTGATTACGGCGACCGTCCGAAAGCCGAATTCCCGGCGCAGGGCGTGCTCCAGCTTCTTGTTGTGCGGCTTGTATTCCGCCACGGAAATATGCACGATGCCGCGCTCCCGCGCCGCCGCCAGCAGCCGCGACACTTTGGCCTGGGAAACCTTCGCCAGCCGGGCAACTTCGCGCTGGCCCAGCCCGTCCACATAGTACAGGCGCGCCGCCAGGCGCAGTTGCTCATCAGAATAGTCTTTCAACTTTGCCATACTCGCGTCCCGCGGACCAGGCCTGCCGGTCCGGCGCGGGCGGGCCCGGCGGCTTCAACCGGCCGCTTACTGCACGAGCCGGACCCGGTAGTAGCGGGCGCCTCCGGGCGGCGCGCTGCCGGTCAGGGAAAAGTCGTCGGTGAAACTCTGCGTCGAGACGGTGCCCCAGGGGCTGAGAT
>Ga0302249_1001361_pt1 | contig 17197 bp, 11 predicted proteins | sample AAG_UR_Val_MG_FD_193531 | JGI IMG/M metagenome (GOLD analysis project Ga0302249, IMG submission 193531) | Enriched activated sludge microbial communities from anaerobic digester in WTTP, New Holstein, Wisconsin, United States - AAG_UR_Val | ecosystem: Engineered > Bioreactor > Anaerobic >... | reverse complement strand
GTCCTATTCTGCGAAGAACATCCGTTACTGGAAAAATATGAGAGGGCAGCACAAAGAGTCATCATTCAAAACTATGGGCCCACGTCAAGCCCCCCAGAAAATACTATTACGGATGTATTAAAGATTATTCCGCGATTCTATAAATATGTAATAAAGAAGCAAAAGATTATTAAAGAAATTATCAAAAGTGTATCGCCTGATCTAATTCACTTAAATAATGGTTATGATATAAACCACGATTGGATATTAGCTGGTAAATTGAACGGTATTAAAGTTGTCACTCATGACAGAGGAACAAGACCCCCGGTCAGCATCCAAACGCGAATGTTTGTTCGATGGCTTGACGCTATTATCTCAGTAAGTGATGACTATCTGAACAATGTCATCAAAAATAACTTAAAACCGAAAATTGCTCGGAGGGTATATAATGGGCTAGATCCATACATGGTAATAAAGAGTATGTCTAATCATGATAGAAATATTATGAGAAATAATCTCGGCATCAAAGATAATGAAACATTAATAGGTATGATAGGAAACATTACGCCATGGAAAGGACAACATATATTTCTGGCAGCTATAAATATTATTCTCGAAAAGTATAATAATGTTAAAGTAATAGTAGTCGGTAAGACAGCACGAGGTGATGAGCAATACGAAAACGACCTAAAGCAATTCATCAAAGCAAATTCGATGTCTGATAAAGTATGTCTTATGGGATTCAGAAAAGATGTGCCGGAATTGTTAAATGCAATCGATATATTCGTTCATTCATCAATTGAGCCTGAACCATTTGGGAGAGTTATATTAGAGGCAATGGCACTTGGAAAACCAATTGTAGCAACAAATTTTGGTGGTACGATTGAGCAAATTGTTCACGGTGAATCTGGTATCTTGGTCCCACCGAATGATCATCGAAAGATGGCTGAAGGAATAGAGGGGTTGTTAATAGATCAGAAAAAAGCGAAGACTTTAGGAGAAAATGCTTTGTTAAGGCTCAAAGATAAATTTTCAATTAGAAACATGGTTGATGGCGTCGAGAAAATTTATAGTGAAATATTTTCGATAGGAAATAGTAATTAAGTGTTAAGTGCCATAACATCGTGTACAAATAAGTGTGCTACCGCATCGTAGAAAAAGTCTTCTAACAATCTAATAAACCCACATAATTCCAGTGAACACAGAGATCATGTCGGAGATGTTCATGAAGGATAAGCGTCAGCGATAGTGGATACGAACAGTACAGCGTTTTCAGGCGGCGAGAAGCCAGATTCTATCTGTATCTCGCTTGGTTTTTAGAGAACATTGCTATACTGGTGAGTTAAGCGAAACTAGGCCCAGGACAGTTCGTAGCGCGAAAGTCGGTTTCGCTGCTAAAAGACAGAAGCTCCCGCACCCCAAAAGAAGTTGGAAGAGAACATGAAAATGGTCCGCCTCAACCTCGGCCATAGGGTCCTGTTTTGTCTATCGCAAACCCTAATTGAATCGACGTAGGTAGGTATGTGGCATAATCTGTAATTATACTACTGAAAAATAAAAGTAACTGTAGCACTAGCTTATTGAACTCGGGTTTATGGATAATCAAACAAAAAAAATATTTGCGAGCTTTGGATGGATTACCATTATCAGATCGTCTGAAAGGTTACTAGGGTTCGTAACAACACTAATACTCGCTAAATATATTGCACCTGAGGCTTTTGGTATTATCGCAATCGCTGCAATGTTAATTGATATCATCCAGATATTTAAAGACTTTGGTATAAGTCAAGCATTAATATATAAAAAATCTGATATTAATATTGCTAGCATAACAGCATTTTGGTTAATGGTAACTTATAATATTATATTGTTCTTAATAGCCGCATTAGCTGCGCCATATGCTTCATATATCTATGACATTTCTATCATTACACCAGTAATCATTCTATTTTCTTCGAATTTAATATGGAACTCCTTTAGAGCAGTTCCTGCGGCTTTGATTGAAAAAAATATAGACTTCAAAAAATTGCTTGTTCCGGATATTCTCCCCATAGTTGCTGCATCGGTAATTAGTATACTTATGGCAATTAAAGGAATGGGTGTATGGAGCCTCGTGACGCGGTCGCTCATTATCAACATTGGAAGCATGATATTGATATGGAAATATACAGCATTCAGGCCAGCATTTAGATTCGATGTAAAAATAGCACGAGATATGCTCTCGTATGGGAAATATCTAGTTGGAGCTTCAGTACTCGCTGCGGCGCTGTATAATGTTGATAAAATGTGTGTGAGTAAATTCATTGGTGTTGCAGAGTTAGGCTACTACACTTTTGCTATGAGTATAGCAATTCTGCCTGTAAGCGAAATCGGACATGTTGTGTGCCGCGTAATGTTCCCTGTGTTAACAGAAATCAATCAAAACGAAGAAGCGTTGAGAAGTACATTTTTAACAACAATTAAATACACTGGCGCAATAAGCATTCCATTAAGCCTTGGTATCTGTATTTATGGTCCTTCATTGATTAATATATTATATGGAACAACTTGGCTTCCGATGGTGTTACCGCTTCAAATATTTTCGATATACGCACTGTTTCGGTCTATCAGTGTAGTGATTGCCGAAACGTTTAAAGCAACAGGAGCAACAGCGCTTATTCAAAAATATACTTTTATACGATTGCTATGCATTAGTATATTATGCATACCTGCGATCAAGTTGCAAGGCCTGGCGGGAATCTGTATGCTTGTGACGATAACTTATGGAGGCGTATTAATTATAGAATCTATAAAAATATGTAAGCAGACTAAACTGGGACTATTTTCTTACCTGGAGGTGTTTTATTTGCCAATTATAATATCATTGTTAGTAATCCCATTTATTTATTATGTTATGAGATTTAGTACTGATTTAAAAAGTATGTATGTAATGATATTCGCAATTAGCACGACGATTGTTGTTTATATTATGCTATTATCCTTCTGTGATCGGTCATTCATCTCACTATTAAGTAATATGATACATCAGAAAGGATGATACTGATGGAACTAATTATTATGATGGCATGATATTATTATGACTGAGAGTACAATTGCTTTGAAAGATAATGCAAAAAGCAATAAGCAAAATAATAAGTGGCATAGAGTTCTATTTCTGCCACAAGGCAACATTAATCATCCTAGTAGTAGATATAGATTGTATCAATATCTACCACTATTAAAAGATCATAAGATAAAATACAAGATATTATGCCAAGCAGAATCAAGAGATATATCAAGAATTACTCAACGACTAAGAATAATATATTATTTACTATGGGCTCAAGTCGTCTTCATACAGAAGCAATTACAATCTCAAAAGATGATGTTAATGATAGATTTAATGAAGAAAGTCGTTATATATGACATTGACGATGCGATATGGCTAGTAAACCCATCAAAAAAAGATGAACTATTAAATTACGATGAGGTGCAGGATTCAAACAAAAAAATGTATCTTGATAACATAAAACATTTCGACAAAGTGATAGCAGGCAATCATTATTTAGCTGACTGTGTCGCACGTCATAATAAAAAAGTAGATGTTATTCCAACTGTATTAAGAACATCAAATGAAATAAATAAGAAAAGAAGAACAGACAAGATTATCATCGGATGGACAGGAACAAGCAATAATCTTTACTGTTTAAAAAGATTGAAAAGAGTCTTTACGATGATACACGATAAATATAAAGGAGGCGTATTACTGAAAGTTATTTGTGATTTGCCGCTAGAATTCGATTCGAGCATACAAGTTGTAAACGCAAAATGGAATTTAGATACGGAGCATGATGAACTGTCTGAATGTGACATAGGAATTATGCCATTGATGGATGACGAATGGAATCGCTGTAAATGTGCCGGAAAAATGCTTATATATATGGCTCAGGGGATACCAGCAGTTGTTTCACCTGTAGGTGTAAATAAAGATATCGTGGATAATGGTAAAAACGGATTCTTAGCAGGATGTGAACAAGAATGGTTTGAGCATCTGTGCAATCTGATTGAAAACGAACGACTGAGATACAGAATTGGATGTGCTGGGAGACAGACAATAGCAGAAAACTTCACGCCAGAGAGGTACATAACAAAACTAGTAGAAATTCTCAGAAATACAAGAATTATGTGAAGATAATAAAAAGCTGTATTATACGAAAAGAATACGAAAACAAGATAAATTCTTTATAAATAGTTATCATATTAATCAAGATCAGAGATATTATATTGTGTAAGGCATAATGAATATAAAAAGACGCATCAGTCTGCATGAAATACAGTACAGGGCAGTGCAGTCTATGTGGAATTATGCAGACAGATTCAGATGGCGATCTAAAGAGAGAACTGAAATACATACAAGCGGGCAATGTATCAAGAGGCTTAATAATAAATTTTTTTTCAACCGTGATAATGCTGAACAGATAGTTACTTCACATATAAGACAATTTCCAGATATACAGAAGGATATTATAGAAAGGGCAAACAATATAATTGAACATCGTTTCAATTTATTGGGCAAAGAAAATATTCAGTGGTCTGGAAAGAAAGAGATCAAATGGAACTATGATCAAATTAGCGGCAAGGAATACCAAGCTGAATGGTGGCAAGACATTGACTATTATGACAACAAAAAATATGGAGATCCAAAATTCATATGGGAATTAAACCGGCACCAACATTTTATTATTCTTGGTAAAGCATTCAATATAACCGGAGATAATAAATATAGAGATACATTCTACCGGCACCTGGACTCCTGGGTTACACAGAACCGACCTAAAAATGGCATAAACTGGACGAGTAGTTTAGAAATAGCATTTCGAAGTATTGCCTGGATATGGTCGTATTATTTATTCGATCTTAATTCTGATAATTCTAGTTATGACATATCAGAAATAACTCGAAATCTTATATTAAATGGAGAGCACATAGCACACAACTTATCTTTATATCATAGCCCGAACACGCACCTGACAGGTGAAGCACTAGGCTTAATGTATATAGGCTTGGCCTTACAGGAATACGAGAAATCAGATAAGTGGGTCAGATTAGGCAGAAAGATTCTCTTGGAGCAGATTCCAATTCATATATTAGCTGACGGCGGATATTTGGAAAGAAGTATTTGGTATCATAGATATACTTTAGACATTTACATACATTTCTATCTTCTATCAAAACTTCACAATATTGAGATTCCGCAATCATTAGTGACGGCAATAGAAGCACTTGCAGATTTTCTTATATATGCATCAAAACCAGACAGAAGCATACCGCTCATGGGAGACGATGATGGGGGTCGTTTATTGACTTTAGATCACTTGAAGGGAAGTGACTTAAGGGGAATATTATCCACAATATCAGTTATTTTAGAAAGAGGTGACGCGAAGTGTCTTTCAGGTGGATATCAGGAGGAAACGCTATTTCTGCTAGGATCTGATAGTTTAAAGCAATACGAAGAATTAGAGAGCAGAAGGCCACAATTCACATCTAGAGGGTATTTGCAGACCGGTTATTATTTTATGCGTAGTGACTGGTCTAAAAATGCAAATTACATGGCTTATGACTGTGGTCCTCATGGCTGGCTTAATTGCGGCCATGCGCACGCCGATTTTCTGAGCTTTCAAATATCGAAGGGAGATCAAATCATAGCAATAGATCCTGGAACATATACATATTCTGGGGAATGTAGGGATTATTTCAGAGGTGCTGAATCACATAGCCTTTTAATTGTAGATGAATCGTATCCCGCAATTGCGTCTGGACCATTCGCATGGCATAGTATACCGAAGCAAAAGTTATTAAAATGGGAAACGAGCGATAATTACGATTATGTATCGGGTTATCTGGATGCGTCAGGTCATTGGAAGCATGTAAGAGAAGTTGTATATCTTAAACCAAATATATTTGTATTTTATGACCATGTAATCGGCTCAGGAATGCACGATATAAGCATAAGACTACATCTCGAAGATCTTAAATGGGTCATTTATGAAGAAAATAATATTTGCACTGATGAAAAAGAAAGTTGTGCAATAAAGTTTATTAAAAGAAACAATCTAGAGTTATCATTGATCGATGCTTGGATGTCACAAACATATGGAGATATAAATAGATCAAAAATGTTGATAATGAGCGCAATATCTGAATTGCCGTGCGAGTTCATATATTATGTTGATCTGGACTATGCAAAAAGAAAAAGTGACATCAGTATGAAAGAAATACAGGACGCATTCACTCTGATAAGAGGAAATTGGGTAGAGAATATTTTAGCGCATATATAGAAATGAGTCTCGTATAATGTGTGGGATTTGCGGAATAATTAACTCTGATTCGAACAATCACATTGATAAAGCGTTATTAACAGAAATGCGCGATGTGCTTACTCATCGTGGGCCTGATGATGCTGGAGTATATATCAATAAGAACGTCGGTTTAGCACATAGAAGGTTGAGTATCATTGATCTCTCGTCAGGCCATCAGCCTATATCTAATGAGGAAGGCACAGTATGGATTGTATTTAATGGAGAGATTTATAATTATGCGGAACTTAGGAAAGAATTGGAAAATAAAGGTCATCAGTTTCGTACTATGTCTGATACTGAAACGATAATTCATGCATATGAGGAGCATGGTGAGAATTGTCTGGAGAAGTTTAGAGGAATGTTTGCTTTTGCAATATGGGACCAGACAAGACGGCAGTTATTTCTAGCGAGAGATCGGCTAGGTAAAAAACCTATATATTATTGCATGCATAGAGAAGCATTTTCATTCTCTTCAGAAATCAAAGCACTCCTACATGATAGAAGAGTCGAAAGGAAATTAAATGAAAAAGCTCTTCATTATTATCTGACAGTACGTTATGTGCCTGGACCGGACACAATGTTTGAAGGCATATGGAAACTTCAACCCGGGCACTACATGGTAGTCAAAAATGGAAATGTGAAGCTCAAACGTTATTGGGATTTGGCTCATGGCAAGAAATGTGAAGAGTATATGTGTCAGTCGGAATATGTTGAAGAAAAATTCGAAGAAATCCTCGAGGACTGCATAAAAATCAGATTGATGAGCGAGGTTCCGTTGGGGGTATCTTTAAGCGGTGGTCTTGATTCAAGTGTTGTAGTTGCATTGATGTCAAAGTTATCAAACACACAGGTAAAGACTTTTTGTATTGGTTACGAGGGAAATAAAGAAGATAGTGAATTTGAATACGCAAGAAGTGTTGCGCAAAGATATGAGACTGATCATCATGAATTTTACATATCTGACTTAAATTTTTTTGATTTTATTCCAAAGTATGTATGGTTTATGGATGAGCCAATATCGGATTCAGCTGCAATACCGTTGTACTATCTTTCTAAGTTCTCTCGTGATTACGTAACAGTAATACTTTCTGGTGAAGGTGCTGACGAAATACTCGGAGGATACTATATATACAAGAAGATGTTACTACTGGAGAAATTCCGCAAAGTACCAGGACATAATACTGCCCTTGCTCTATTTAATTATATGAATATATTGGGTAAATATTCGAAATACATACATTATGCTAACCTTTCTCTTCATAAGCGATACAAAGGCGTATCGCGTGTATTTATGCCCCAAGAAATAGATGAATTATTCATTACGAAAAAGGATTACGAAGAAGAACTAGATTTGATATATGCCGACTTATTTAGAGAGGTTGAGAAAAAAGATGCACTCACTGGTATGCTATACGTAGATTTGAAAACATGGCTTCCTGATGATCTATTGATGAAGGCGGATAAAATGACCATGGCGTCTTCACAAGAGCTAAGAGTTCCATATTTAGACTACAAAATGGTGGAATATTGTTTTTCGCTACCAACACAATATAAAATAAACAGAGGTGTAACTAAGTATCTATTAAGAAAGATCGCGAGTAAACATGTTCCAACTTCAATAATAAATAGAGAAAAAAAAGGATTTTTTACACCTATCAAGCAATGGTTTAGAGGCGACTTAAATAAATGCGCGAAACAAGTACTATTGGATCCAGCAAGTGCATGTTCAACATACTTCAATCGACATATCATGGAAGACTATCTCAATGGCCATAAGAATAGATTAAATGATTACAGCGAGCAAATATGGAATTTACTTGTGTTCGAATACTGGTATCAGTGTTATATCAGAGATAATGATAATACAAAGGTAAATCATTAATGAAGAGCAAATCGATAGTATGCTTTGCAAATGACTGGCACAACGATCCGACGAGCAAACATCAGGTTATGAAAATATTGGCGATCGAAAACAAGATACTCTGGATAAATTCTGTCGGTTTAAGGACCCCTGCTTTCAATAAGTCAGATATGGCAAGGATCCTTCAAAAAACAAAAGGTCTTTTTAAAGGAATTGAGAAGGTAAATAATAATTTATATGTCATGTCGCCACTGGTGATACCGTTTCACAAATATAATGTAATCAAAAAAATAAATAACTACATATTGGCGCAACAAATCAAATATTACTTAAACAAGTTGAGAATGAAAGATGTGCAGATATGGACTTTTATGCCGACGATGTTAGACATGGTAGCAAAACTGAAGTATACTAAAATGATATATTATTGTGTGGACGATTGGTCAAAATTCAGTTTTGTAGATAGGCGCTTAGTTACACAAATGGAAACGGATCTAGTAAAGAAAGTTGATATCGTGATAGCTTCAGCAAAGGAACTTTATGAACAAAAGAGAAGACATAATTCAAATACACACTTAGTTCATCACGGAGTAGATTATAAACATTTTTCAAAAAGTATGAGAGATGACTGCTTGGTTCCAGCTGATGTAAAAGATATAAAGAAACCAATAATAGGTTTCTTTGGATTGATACATGAATGGATCGACTTATCGTTGATAAAGGGAATTGCAGAATCTCGTCCTGAATGGGCGATAGTGATGATTGGTAAGGTGTCAATCGATGTGACAGATCTGAGTGAGTTGCCAAACGTTCATTTTCTAGGGCAGAAAGACTATAAAGATCTACCGGGATACTGCAAAGCATTTGATGTAGCGGTAATTCCATTTAAGATTAATGAGCTAACAATGAGTGTAAACCCGATAAAGTTGAGAGAATACATGGCAGCCGGTCTGCCAGTATTATCCACGGCATTGCCTGAGGTTATGAAATATAGAGATATGGTGAATATTTGCGATAGTATAGATAACGCTGTAGTGAAGATTGAGAGTATATTGTCATCAGAAAATACGGAAAAACGTATTCATAGATCAAAGAAGATGGCTGAAGAAACATGGGAGAATAAAGTAATTGATATATTGAAAATATTAGAAGTTGAAGAATAATGAAACAATATTTATAAATGGTACCCGCCATTATATACATACATCAGATATTCCTATAATAAATCCAATACAGTTGAATGCAGCTCAAGAGTTGGCTGATCATTGCCATCGGAAATAAATAGTTGTGATGTATTTGTATGTAATATGTAACCAGAAAATAATAGCCTGATGTTATGTGATCAATAAAATACAGCATGTAAATATTATCAGAAAGAAAGTTATTATATAACTTATGAAATCAAATGTTATGATCATCACGCCATGTTTCGGCTATGGCGGTTTAGAGCGGGTTGTAATTGACATTATAGAGGAAATTGATAGAGAAAAATATAATATATCGTTTTGCACACTACTAAAGCCTCATCCAGAAATGTATGATCGGATTAAAAATACGGGGATTCCGTTGTACGTGATAGAAAAGAGAAAAGGAATAGATATAGCAGTATTTTTTAAACTGATAAATATATTAAGAAAAGAAAATGTCAATATAATTAATACTCACGATATTGGGGCAACATTATATGCATTTATGACAATCTTACTTATGAGAAGAATAAAGATTGTTCATACAGATCATAGCCAGATACTTGTAATGAAAAAATATCTATGGATTGTCAAATATGTACTGAGAAATTACGTTGATTTATGCATTACGGTATCAGATGATTTGAAAAATATATTAGTAAAGAGATTTGGTGTTAATGAAAATAAAATAGAAACCATACCGAATGGAATCAACACGGAGAAATTCAAATGCGTCGAATATTCATCTAAGATTATGCATGAATTCAAAATAGAAAATGGTGAATACATAATAGGTAGTGTAGGGAGGCTTACTGAACAAAAGGGTTATGAATATTTACTAAAGGCAATGAATATCTTATTAGCTGAAAATAAAAAAATACGCTTGATAATTGTTGGGGACGGGGAACTAAGGTCATCATTAAAAGATTTAGCAATCCAGTTAGGAATCGATGAGAAAGTCATTTTTACTGGGAACAGAGCAGACATACCCGAGATATTAAAGATCTTTGATGTATTTGTATTGTCTTCATTATGGGAGGGACAACCTATCAGTATCATAGAGGCGATGGCATCTGGGAAGCCAATTGTGGTGACGGACGTTGGAGGTAATGCAGAAATATTGGGCCGAGGGAAATATGGTGTGCTGGTTGAGCCTCGAAACCCATCAGCGCTAGCACATGCTGTAAAAAAAGTGCTTTATGACAAGGAGTTAGCAAGCAGGCTTGCAAAAGATGCGTCAACGGTTGCAGAAAATAATTTAAGCAGAAAAACAATGACAGCAAAATATGAAAAGATATTCGCTACAATGATAAAGAATTAGTTGGAAATATTGTATAATTAAATGATTGCCTTGTTGAAGTTCACCATCACAATTGGAATACTCATTACAGTAATATTAGTTGGTATTTATTACCTGCTAAGAATTAGGAATTGCCATATATGGTTTTGGAGTTATCTTAAATATCAATGTAGTCTAGGCCAGTATAAGGATTGTAAGTATATAAAGCACATAATCTTTTGTTTTGTGGATCATTTCGAGCCTAAATGGGAGAAGCCGAGTAAAGATTCAGAAATAGCTCGAGTCAATGCATGGCACAGAGACTATCCAAGACTTGCTGATCAGTTCAGAGATTCAGATGGAAAATGCCCACAACACACTTGGTTTTACCCAGCCGAGGAATATGAATATGAGTATTTAGAAAAATTAGCAGAATTGTGCAGAAAGGAATACGGGGAGATTGAGCTTCACCTGCATCATGATAAAGATACGTCAGATGGAGTGAGAAGAAAGATCAATGAAGCGCTTAATAATTATGCGAAACATGGAGCTCTCGGCGTCGATCGAGTGACCGGGAAAATCAAATATGGTTTCATCCATGGTAATTGGGCGCTCGATAATTCCGATGCACATGGTATCAATTGTGGTGTTAACGACGAGATAGATATCCTCAATTCTACAGGCTGTTACGCTGATTTTACACTGCCAGCTGCGCCGAGTACCTGTCAGACGAAGAAAATAAATTCGATTTATTATGCAATTGATAATCCGCAAAAGCCAAAGTCGCACGATACAGGTATTGATGTAGAGGTAAATAAACTTGTAAACAAGGGTTTATTGATAATGCAAGGTATATTGACACTAAATTGGAATAATAGAAAATATGGGCTTCTGCCCCGTATTGAAAATTCTGAAATATCTAGCAGAAATCCTGCAACAAGAGACAGAATAAATTTATGGTTAAAACAAAATATTCATGTAAAAGGGAGAGATGAATGGGTATTTGTTAAGGTGCATTGTCATGGGGCGCAGGAGCGAGATTTCGATGCTTTATTAGGCAAAGAAGCTGAAAAGATGTTCAAGAATATAGAACGTATATGTAAGAAGGAAAATTATAGGCTCCACTACGTTACTGCACGCGAATGTTACAATATAATAAAAGCAGCAGAGAACGGCGAAGTTGGTGATCCAAATGAATATAGAAACTATATCATAAAAAAAAATGGCGAGCATATCCGTGAAAGTGTATGAATTATTAAGAGAACTGAAAAGAAGCGAAAAAAGATGGTTAAACCGAGTATACAGGGGTATGTGGAAAATATTTTGTTTCAGATTCTACTATGGAAAGACGGTCGGTAAAACCTTACTCAATATTAGGTATGGTGCGAGAGTATTATTCGACTGGTTACGTAAAGTATTATTCGTCGATCCTGTATTCAGAGCATATTGTGAACAAGCGGGAAAAAATATTGTATTTTGGGGAGACCTGCCATGGATCGAGGGGGATGGCCTTATATATATCGGTGAAAATGTCGAATTATTCGGGAAGATTACGATTCTATTTGGGTCATCAGGTGAAAAGAAACCAAAATTAATAATTGGAGATAGAACGAGTATAGGTTATGGAAGCAGTTTTAGTATATCGAAAAATATTAATATTGGAAGAAATGTATTAATTGCCGGCGAGTGTCATTTCATGGATAATGATGGACATCCGCATGACTATTTAGAAAGAAGACAGGGTAAAAAAGTCTGTGAAGATGATATAAAGGAAATTATCGTAGAAGACGATGTATGGATAGGCAGAAATGTAATAATTATGAAAGACGTGACTATAGGAAGAGGCTCAATCATAGGTGCAGGATCTGTCGTCGCTGAAAGTATTCCACCAATGAGCATAGCTACAGGAAATCCAGCTAAAAGCAGAACAAAGACTCTGATCAATTAGGATATGATCCAAAAGTTGACTAAGTGAATTTATTTATTATACAAGCAGACCTAATGAAGATAATCAACGAGATTATGTACGTTGTGCGCTTTTCTTAAAAAGTATATTGCAGGCGATCATAATAACACTTCAAAAGTATTCATCCGCTTCCATTCGTAAAAATAGAATCCGATACATAATCAATTGCAGTATCAAGTCATACTTGAGCCGTTTTGTATTTTCTGAATGTAAATAGAATTACCAGTACAATGTGAATAAGGCGTAAGTCTCGTAGATATATGAATTATGCGAAGCAATAGCATGGCATATAAGATTGTATGTATCTTGTGGTTATTATTTCTCTTTGAACCGGCAAGATTAATGTCACATTATGCAACATATTTGAATCCCTTAAAGTGGTTACCGGAGTTATTGTTATACTCTTCCTTCGTCGTGCTGTGGATAATGAACTCCGCTGATAAGGCAAAGGAGAAAGATATATATCCGTGTTATACGGCGCTAATATTATTACTTCTCTATGGTACGGTGATTGCCTTCATTCTGGGTAATTGGGGCATTGCCAGAATGGTCAACCGGCTCATGCTATCGTACTATACGCTAGGCTTATTAACTCTTTACATTGTTAAAAATATTAATCATATTCGTGGGATATTTCTTTTATATTATTTGCATTTGATATTTTTTGCTGCATGGGGTGCATATTCTTTAGAAGTGAACCCGATAACTGCATACACTAACATTGCTGCGAGAGAAATAATTCCCTGGCACCAACACTATGTTAATCGTGATGCCTTTGGTCCACTAATGGTACTTGGGTTAGCGTTTTCATGTTACTATGGATTAAATAGAGAATACAAAGTCAAAGCAGCTACATGGTCATCGGTTCTATTATTTATTATTGGCATTGTACTATCTCATGCGCGAGCTACATTTTTTAGTATGATTGCTGCAATTAGCTACATTGGATTAAAATCAAATAAAAAACTGGTAGGGTTTGCAACAATAATATTATTTTCTGGGCTTGTAATAATAATCTCTGCCTTGATAGCTGGAGATACAAATTACTGGGATATAATGCAATCATCATTCACAGAAGGCATGTCAAGCGGGACAGGACAAGATAGAAAATTTCTTTGGACGTGGGCATGGCAGATATTCCTTGATTATCCTATCTTTGGCGTCGGAACTGGTAACGCAGGTATACATCTACCAAATTATGTGCCAGAAGCGGAAGCTATAGCTCATGGATATAATACATTAGGTCATTTATGGGCTCGATCTCTGCACAATGTGCCTTTAACTATTTTGGTAGAATATGGATTAATTGGTGCAATAATATTTATATATTTAATTCATGATTTTATTAAAACGAACAGAACATGCAGATATATAGCAAAATCATCTGGTCTCAGCATGAAGAAAGAACAGAATAATAAAGTGCAGTACGTACAAACAGATTATATATACAGCATGTCAATGGCTCTTATGACTTGTTTTATTGCGTATTGGATAAATGGAATATTTTATGAAATATTATACACACCATTCTTGTGGCATATATTAATTCTAAATAGAATACTTTATAATTATATTAGTAGTAAAAATGGAATCCAAATTAATATGCTGACATAATTAATATCATGCCCGCCTATACTATCAGAAGTTCTTTCATTGATTTTATGCGTGGTCTTGCCATTATGAATATGGTGTTAGTACACTTCAATTACTTGATTCCGTTAGATATTGCAAACATAATCAGCTATTTAGATGTTGCTATGGAAGGGTATTTATGTATAGCAGGTTACATGGTGGGTTGGTATTATTATCCATTATATAAAACAGGTAAAAGAAATATTACACGAAGATTAATAGAAAGGGCACTTAAGTTAACAATAATACAATATATCATGATAATGACTATAAGCGTTCCTTTGTACTATCTACTATATGATGAAATCAGAATTAAAGAGTCCATTGGATACTTTCTCATGAAATCGATGTTATTCCTTAACCAGATAGGTATAATGCATATCTTGCCGACATTTATTCCGTTATTATTGATCAGTCCCATACTTCTTTATTTAGTTTATCATGGTATGTCAGTTATTATTATCGTGGTAAGTATCACATTGTTCATATTCGGAAATATTGATCCATATATTGCAAATGTCGGAGAACGCACAATATTTCCCGTAATATTATGGCAAATATACTACATTTTAGGTTTTATTATTGGGATTGGATACGGTAACTCAAATGCATTGATGAGCACTATCACAAAGAATAATAAATTATTATTTGTGTCATTCATCATAATGCTTATAGCAATGATCATGAAACACGCAAAAATTGTATCACCGCAACTTACTACGAAATTTCCATTAAATGCATTAGGGTTGTATTATGGCTCATCATTGCTATTATTCACTAGCACCTTATTTGGAAGGACCTGGGATTCGATAAGAAAATCTTGGATCGTAAATGATGTGGTGTGCTTGCTTGGACGACATAGTTTATTCGTATTTGTATTTCATGTTTATATTGCGAAAGGGTTTGAAGCATACAGACATCATTATGACTTAAGTATACTTGCGAATATCATTCTTGTAGGACTATGTTTTGTTTTAATGTATATATACATAATAAAAAGTGAAAATATGCAGCAAACAAAATGGTGGGGACGGATTCTTGAAGCGATAAGATAAAGAAATACATATAATGAAGTATATTAAAGATGTAATATATAATTGTATAAATTACTATGCGTCATCACATATATAGAACGTGATATGTTTAATGTATTGCTTATAGGAAATTATCCACCACCCTATGGGGGTGTGTCGCATCACGTCGCCTCGATACATAAAATATTAAGAAAAAGAAATATAGAAAGTATTGTAATCAACGTATCGTCATCCAGTGCTGCATCTTGTTCCGATGTAATTCATTCGAGCAGTAGGATAAAAATTATATACAATATATTATATTACTGCAGAAAATCAAAAAATATTCATCTACACACAAATGGGCATAACTTTAAGAGTTGGTTGTTCATATTTATATGTGGATTAATATCAAAGATATACAAAAAATATTCGCTTGTAACATTTCATTCAGGGCTAAGCCCATCGTACGTACTTAGAATGAATAGAGTCTTTAAGGCGTTATTCGTGAGCAGTCTGAATTGGTATGAAAAAATAATTGTCGTTAATAGCAAAATCAAGGCAGTCCTTATTGAAAATAGAATAGAGGAAGAATCAATTGAGATAATACCGGCATATTTAGGTCTGCAATCCGAGCCTAAAGCTTTGGATAATTACGAAATAGAAAAATTTATGGATTCTAGGAACCCATTGATGTCATCGATAGTAGCCTTTAGAAAAGAATACAATATTGATACACTCATCGCATTAATGGAGAATATTATTAATGAATATCATAACGCAGGATTAGTAATCATAGGGGCAGGTGAAGGGTATAGGGAGATAGAAACCCAGATTAAAAATAAGAAATTAGAGAATAACATTTTCTTGGTAGTAGATATCGCCCCCACACACGTTTATGATATACTAAAAAAAAGCAATATATTCTTAAGATTAACTGATTATGACGGAGACGCGATATCGATTCGAGAAGCACAAGAACTTGGTGTGCCCGTGATAGCGAGCAAGACTGATTTTCGACCCGAGGGAGTTGTGACTTATGAGATAGGCAATAAGGAGGATTTATATTCAAAAGTATCAATTGCTTTAAAATCGAATTTAAGAGACGAAGTAAAAGCACCTCAAGTCGGAACAAAAAATGTCGATAGAATATTATCGCATTATAATATTGGTAAACAAACTGGAGACAACGGAATAATAACAGAACGCGCATCTGATTAGCTCCGATGAAAACATGGAGTATTTTCCCTTCACCAAGCTTTTCGCGTATAGCATGGTCTATCGACAAAGTATTAAATGACTGATGAAGGGATAACCCTCCACTAATAACGTTTCCATTTATATTATCAGGGACGTGAACATCAAAAATAACGCTTTATAGTTAATGTGTTGTGTGTTATTTATTCAATATGGTACATCCATTGCTGATATTACATGGTAGGGCCGTTCGCGACCTAACATATGCGTGATGCCAAGCTGAAGGAAGAGGAAACTCAAATAAAGCCAAAGGCTGAAAAGAGGTAAGAAGAGAGCACATAACGCTTGGATGGAAAAGCCAAGTTTGTCACCATATCGTGCAATTACAACAATCTTCAAAATATACATGACGGAAGTCTATGAGAATACTCTAAAGGTAAGTAATGATATCAATTCACGCCAAGGGATAGAAAAATGAATAAATTATCATCATTAATCCTAATTTTGGCTATTCTGTTATTCAATTCGCCTGTTTTCGGAGCCACGAGAACGGTGTGTCCATCGGGCTGTACGGGGACCGATGTCCAGACTGTGTACAACAACTCTGCCTGCGGAGATATAATCGAGCTACACTTTGACACACTTTACGACGGCTATTGGATCTTTAACAAGACATGTACGGCGGGAAACGCCATAACCATCAAGAAGGGGGCAAATCGGACGCCAGGGATAACATACCCGCACA
>Ga0302249_1001353_pt1 | contig 17304 bp, 17 predicted proteins | sample AAG_UR_Val_MG_FD_193531 | JGI IMG/M metagenome (GOLD analysis project Ga0302249, IMG submission 193531) | Enriched activated sludge microbial communities from anaerobic digester in WTTP, New Holstein, Wisconsin, United States - AAG_UR_Val | ecosystem: Engineered > Bioreactor > Anaerobic >... | reverse complement strand
TATCCTAAAGGAGGATAACAGTATTCATATCCTTGTGGCATTGGATTACAAACGCCTTGTCCTTTTCGTAAGTATGGAGAGCTATAGTTATGAGATATGGGTGGATTATGTTTGTACGGAGACAGGTTATTTGTTTTATGAGAGACTCTATACCTTAAGACGTCATAATTGTAATGGAGAGAGGGAGCATTTTTAATGCTTCCTCTCTATACATTTCATAAGTGTTATTGGAATAATTCCAATTATTGAAGCATAAAAGTTGTCCAGTATTATATATGGTCATGCTCATAACTTAGAAGTATTGAATATGGTTTTTATGACTGGTATAATGAACAGGAATAGCGTACTCAAAACTTATATTCATTAAACATGGAGGAAAAATATGATTTATGGTTATTGCCGGGTAAGCACAAAAGGTCAGGTTGATGGAAATAGTTATGAGCAACAGGCTCAGGAAATATTAGGTCGATACGATAACGCTGAAATTCTGAAGGAGCAATTTACCGGGACAACTACTAATAGACCTGTATTTGCAGACCTAGTTTCAAAGCTTCAAAAGGACGATATGCTTGTTGTTACAAAATTGGATCGGTTTTGCAGGTCAACCAAGGAAGGTCTAATGATGATTGAATTGCTACAGGAAAAAGGGGTAAAGATACATATCCTGAACATGGGATTGATAGAGGATACCCCAATGGGACGATTGATAGTAACAAACTTGCTTGCTTTTGCTGAGTTTGAGAGGAATATGATAGTAGAGCGCACACAAAGCGGAAAGGCAATAGCAAAGACAAAAGCAGGCTTCAAGGAAGGTAGGCCCAAGAAATTTACACCAACGCAAATAAAGATGGCGTTGGAACTACTTGAAAACCACTCTTATACTGAAGTAGCTGCTATGACTAATATAAGCAAAGCTACACTCGTAAGAGCAATGCAAAAAAGCAGGGGAATATAGGAGTATATATAACGCTTATGTTTGTTAGCAATGTTATTGGTTATGTTTAGACGGCTGAAGATGTATTTTATTATAAGAAAATATGAGCAGGCATTGTCCTATGAGGTTTGAAGATGAAGGCATTTCCAAGTTAATAATGGATATCATCTATTGCGAAGATAGATGGTATTTATATTTTCAGAGGGTAGTATTTAGCTTCCTCGTACAGGTTTAGTTAAAGCTCCGCTCTATTGCTGGCTTCTTGGTATTGTATCAAAATATCAAATAGAATATGAGACGTATCAAAATCAAATTTTCTATGTTTTGATACTGTTGCAGACATTAAAAAGAGGATAATCTGTTTAGTATCATAATATGCACTTTATGAGGCTTTCATCTGTTAATAATCAAGGTTCAAACAGTATGTGTGTGTAATTTATTTTTCAATATGCTTTATTACAAAAACTCCTTAGTAATTGATACAAGTCTGTCTATCAATGAATAAGAAGCTTTATTATTAAATTCAGGGAGTTAAAAAAATATGATAGAATAACAAAAATAAAAAAATTTAGAATAGTATTGACTTTTTTTCTAATTATGGTTATAATAAACCAAATTGGTGGTTATAAAAAACCAGAAAGGAGCGATCTCGTGGATAAAAAATATATCAGTTATTTAAAAAGCTTGGATTACAACGAAGTTGGCTTAACAATTTCAAATGTGTTAAGGGGTAAAGCCCCTGGGATTATAGGGGGTACTATTGCTGTTGCATATGTATTTTATTTGGCAAAATCAAAAGGATATACTGAGTTACTAGATCCTAAGACATTTATAAAAGAAGAAATAGATGATGAAGAGATTTCAATGTTTCTCAGAGATTCTATTGCATTTGGATGGGAGGAAATTTCATCTCTATTTAATCTATATGATGAAGATACTCTTAAAGCATATATCATTTTTGGAAATGTATTAGATGGAAAATTTGGGATTGAATACTCGACACCAGAATCTATATGCAAGCTGGCATATCAGATTTTGCAGATAAAAACTAATGATTTAGTTGGTGATTTTGGAACTGGGCAAGGAACATTTATAATTAATGCCTGGTATGAGAGTCCTGAAGCAAAATACTATGGAAATGAAATCAACACAGGATACAAAGCTATCGCTTATATTAAAGCAAAACTAATGGGAGATAATGTTAAGATTGTTCAGGAAGATATGTTTAGTAGTGATTTAAAGGGAAATCACTTTGATAAAATCTTTTCACATTACCCTTTTGGAATGAGGCTAAAAGATCTATACGGTGGACTGGAGTATTTGAAACGCGTGAAAGGTTGTTTCCCGGATATGACAAATGCGACTTCATCTGATTGGGTGTATAATTTGTTACTCGTTGGAAGCTTGAATAAAGGGGGTAAAGCTGTCGGCATAATGACAAGCGGCAGCACTTGGAACAGTATCGATAAACCGATCCGTGAGTATTTTATTCGCAAGGGGCTTATTGAAAGTGTAATAGCATTGCCGGAAAAGATATTCGACTATACTTCTATATCTACAGTTATGGTAGTTTTCAGCTTTGGGAATAAAAGTATAAGACTTATAGACGCTCGTGATATGTGCCTGAAAGGGAGAAGACAAAATACAATAGAACCAGACGATATTGATTTAATTATAGATTGCCTTTCAAAGGATACCAAACGCAGTAAGGATTTCACTTTTGAAGATTTTATTAAAAATGATTTTGTTATAAATCCAATAAGATATTTTAAAGAAGATATTTCGATTATTAACGGAGTGCCTTTTGAAACTGTAATAAAAAGCATAACACGAGGTGCTCCCTATACAGCAAATCAGCTTGATGAAATAGTATCAAAAGAACCTACTTTAATGCAATATTTAATGCTTTCAAACATAAAAGACGGTGTTATCGATGAGGAGCTGCCTTATCTGACAAGGATTGATCATAAATACGAAAAGTATTGTTTAAAAGATAACTGTTTGCTTCTTTCAAAAAACGGATATCCTTTTAAAGTTGCTGTTGCTCATGTAGAGCCAAATAAAAAAATACTAGCAAACGGAAATCTCTATATTATTGAATTGGATGAGAGTAAAGCTAATCCATATTATATCAAAGCATTCTTCGAAAGTGAACAAGGAATTGCTTCGCTTAATAGTATTGCGGTAGGAGCTAAAATACCAAATATTGCTGTTGAACAACTTAAAAAGCTTAAGATACCAATGATGGATATGGAACAGCAAAAGGAGATAGCAAATCAGTACATTGCAACTCTCGATGAAATAGCTGTTTTAAAGCTTAAAATGGCAAAAGCTATGGGCTCTTTGAAAAGTATCTTTAGAGTGGAGGAGAAATAATATGGCTTTAGGTATTGCGGAGTTAGCTGAACTTGAAGAAGATATCTTACAAGATCTGCCTAACAAGATTACACATATTCTTTCAAGAGCCAATCGTTTAGGTCAAATTGAAGAATTGCTTGAACTGCTAGATATGAAATATTTGATGCAGCCGGTTTCCAGCTATGATTCATATAAAAATGGAAAGATTGTTGTTATTGGTGGCAGTGAAGTAAAAGAAGATATTTTACTTTCTATTGCAAGTAAGTTAGGGCTTGAGAAAAAACGATTTGTTTTCTGCTTGGATTATGATAAGACACAAAAGTATGATTATCATAAACTTCAATATGCTCCAATATACAGAGTTGTTCTTTTTGGACCTGTTCCTCACAGTAGTACAGGTAAAAAAGAAAGTAGAAGCGTTATAGCAGAAATGGAAAACAAAGACGGGTATCCACGCATTATTAGACTCGGAAGTAGTCAAGCTCAAAAAATCAGTAAGACTAATTTTAAAGAGGCTCTTGAAATGCTAATTCAAGAGAATTATATTTAATCTTTTGAAGGATATAATATTGTGATAAATATCGCACAAGTATATCTAATAAAATTTTAATATACATCGGACAAATTCAAACGCACGAAACATTCGCAAGGATTTGCGAAATCCATTTTTTGTGTTACAATAAAGTGTATTATTGTATTATTATGACAGGAGGCGTAGTTATGGCTGTTTCATACAATAGATTATGGAAGCTGCTTATTGACAGGAAAATGAGTAAAGCAGACCTTCGGAAAGCCTCCGGCGTGTCTCCGAACACCATGACAAAGCTGCGACGCGATGAGCCGGTAATGCTGATTGTTCTGGACAAGATATGCGACACTCTAGGCTGCAACTACGGTGATGTTATTGACTATGTGCCGGATAAGGAAAGGAGCGAGAATTCATGATAGATAAAAAACAGATGACTGAAGAAGATATTAAGCTCCGCTATATCACTCCGGCGATAACCGCAAAATGGAACGTTGACCATATTACGATGGAAACTAAAATTACGGATGGCAAGATAAACCTTAAGGGCAATTTTGTGTTTCGTGAGAAACCTAAAAAGGCTGACTACGTTCTTTATATCAATGCCCATAATCCTATCGCCATAGTTGAAGCAAAAGGTAACAATCACACTGTATCCTTTGGAATGCAGCAAGCTATGACCTATGCCCAGATGCTCGACGTGCCCTTTGCATACAGTTCCAATGGAGATGCGTTTTATGAACATGACTTCCTTACTGGGCAGGAAAAGCAGCTAGAATTGTCCGAATTTCCTACACCTGATGAACTGATTGCCAGGTATCAGGCTGCTAAAGGTCTTAATGACAGGGAAAAGAAAATAATCGATCAACCCTACTATACAAGCCAGACTACATACTCGCCGCGATATTATCAGCGCAATGCAGTCAACCGCACTGTGGACGCTATCGCCAAGGGGCAGCAACGGATTCTTCTTGCCATGGCAACTGGAACAGGAAAGACATATACCGCATTTCAGATTGTCTATCGTCTGCTGAAAAGCGGTATGAAGAAAAAGGTGCTGTATCTGGCTGACCGCAACATCCTTGTCGATCAATCAATTCAGCAGGATTTTGCACCGCTTGAAAAGACGATTCACAAAATCAATTTTGCAAAAGATGATCCTGTGACCATTACTTCTCATGAGGTCTATTTCTCACTGTATCAGCAGCTAACAGACCGTGAGGAGGATGAAGATGAGAACGGCGAAGATGAAACTGTCAGTCGGCTTGCTATGCTGTTCCAGAAAGAGTTCTTCGATCTCATTATAGTGGATGAGTGTCATCGTGGGTCTGCAAAGAAGGACAGCAACTGGCGTAAGATACTCGATTACTTTTCTTCAGCCACGCAGATTGGCATGACTGCCACGCCAAAGGAAACAAAATATGTTTCCAACATCGATTATTTTGGTGAGCCGATTTACACCTATAGTTTGCGCGAAGGCATTGAGGATGGCTTCCTTGCCCCTTTTAGGGTAATCAATATCCGCACCAACATCGGTGAGGGCTGGCGCCCTTATAAAGGACAGCTGGATAAGAACGGTAAAGAAATCGAAGACCGTATATATACCAACAGCGATTTTGACTACAACATCATCCTTGAAGACCGAACATACGAGGTGGCGAGAGAGATTACGGAGTATCTGAAGAGTGTAGGCAGGATGGACAAAACCATTGTTTTCTGCGCTACTGAGGAACACGCTGAGCGCATGAGGATTGCGCTGACAAATCTCAACTCTGATATGGTCAAAGAGCATCCCGACTACATTGTGCGTATTACCGGCAACGATGTGTACGGTAAGAGCAAAATTGATTACTTTATTTCTGTTTCTGCACAATTCCCCGTGATTGCAACCACATCCAAGCTGCTCTCGACCGGTGTTGACTGTAAGATGGCTAAGCTAATTGTACTTGATCAGATGATTGGCTCTATGACAGAATTCAAGCAGATTATTGGCCGCGGCACTCGACTTCGTGAAAAGGAAGGCAAAACACACTTCACAGTTATGGACTTCCGTAATGTGACGCGTCTGTTTGCTGACCCTGATTGGGATGGTCCCATTGAGCAGGATGATGATTACGGCACCGGTAGTGGAACGAGGCCTGGTATACCCGGACCTATTACGCCTCCCGATCCCGGGCCAGATCCTAAAGAAAAACCTATTGTCGATGAACACGGCTGCGTAGTTAAGGTGATTGGAAAAACTGTTTCGATATACGACGCCAACGGCAAGCTGCTACGGCAGGAAAGTATCATCGATTACACCAAATCCAATATACTAGGTTCATATGCCTCTCTGGATAATTTCATCCGTCAATGGTCTGCCGAAGAGAAGAAAGAAAGCATCAAAGATTTGCTCTTGGAACGCGGTATCGACCTTGAAAGCATGAAGTCAGACCAGAGTATGACTGATGTGGATGATTTTGATTTTATCTGCCATGTAGCTTTCGACCAGAAACCGCTGACACGCCGTGAACGTGCTAATAATGTAAAGAAACGTGATTTCTTGAGTAAGTATAAAGGTGTGGCACGTGAGATTTTAGAAGCGCTGCTTGACAAGTATATGAATACAGGAATATATGAGATAGAAAAGACTGAGGTTTTGAAGCTTGATCCATTCCAGAAATACGGCAAGCCTTCAAAGATTGCACAGTTCTTCGGCGGTAAAGCCGGGTATCTGCAAGCGATTAAAGAATTAGAAGAAGAATTATATAAGGTAGGTTAATTAATATGAGCAGTTTATCAAATTTTGTAAAAAGAATCCGCGACATCATGCGTAATGATGCTGGTATTAACGGTGATGCCCAGCGTATAGAGCAGATTGCATGGATGTTGTTCTTAAAGGTATATGACACAAAGGAAGAGGATTGGGACATGGATGAGCATGATTATCAGTCTATCATCCCAGAGGAGTGCCGCTGGAGGAACTGGGCAGTGGACGACAAGAGTGGTAACGCAATGACAGGTGATACGCTGATGAACTTCGTTAACAATACGCTTTTTCCGGTTCTTAAAGGGCAAGATATTTTAGATGGTAACGGAAATGTTAAGATAAAAGGCATTGTAATAACGCCCGAAACGCCTATAAAAAAAGCCATCGTTAAGACCACTTTTGAGGATGCCAATAACTATATGAAGGATGGCGTTTTGCTCCGTCAGGTCATGAACATCATTGACGAGTTGGATTTAAGCGACTACGAGGAAAGTCACGCTTTTGGTGAAATCTACGAATCTATTCTCCGTGAATTGCAGAGCGCGGGTTCCGCCGGTGAGTTTTATACACCTCGTGCGGTTACGGATTTCATGGCGAAAATGATTCAACCGAAAATCGGTGAGCAGATGGCAGACTTTGCCTGCGGCACTGGTGGCTTTATAACTAGCTGGATGAAAGAACTGGCCCCACTTATTAAGAACACGGATGACCAGGCTGAATATGATAATTCCATCTATGGAATTGAGAAGAAGCAGTTCCCATATATGCTTTGTATTACGAATATGCTGCTTCATGGTCTTGACGTGCCGAAAATCTATCATGACAACTCTTTGCTGCGGGATGTGCTGGACTATACGGAGGACGATCAATTCGACGTTATATTGATGAATCCTCCATACGGTGGCAGTGAAAAGGCAGATGTCAAAAATCATTTTCCGTCTGACCTCGCCAGCAGCGAAACGGCAGACCTTTTCATGTCTGTTATAATGTACCGGTTGAAGAAAAATGGTCGTGCGGCTGTTATTCTTCCGGATGGTTTCCTTTTCGGCACAGACAATGCCAAGGTTGCTATAAAGAAGAAACTGCTCTCAGAATTCAATCTACATACGATTATTCGTATGCCGAGCAGTGTGTTCTCGCCTTATACCTCCATCACAACGAACATTCTGTTCTTCGATAGCACAAAGCCTACTACAGAGACATGGTTCTACCGTCTGGATATGCCAGAGGGGTACAAGCACTTCTCTAAGACAAAACCTATGAGGTTGGAACATTTTGCCCCTGTCATTGAATGGTGGGATAATAGAAAGGAAATCAGCGTCGACAGCTTTGACAAAGCAAAGAAATACTCGGTTCAGCAGCTTTCTGAGGAACTAGGGAATAACCTTGACCAGTGCGGCTATCCTCATGAGGAGGAGGAGATCCTTGACCCGACTGACTTGATCCAGCGTTATGAGGAACAGCGGGCATCTCTGAATGCAGAAATTGACCGTGTGCTTGCCGACATTATTGCTATCCTCGGAGGTACGAAGCAATGACCCCACAGGAATTGAAAAACAGCATTCTGCAGTTGGCCATTCAGGGCAAGCTGGTAGATCAGCTTCCCGAGGAAGGCACAGGCGAAGAATTGTATCAGCAGATCCAAGCTGAAAAGCAGCGGCTCATTAAAGTCGGAACCATCAAAAAAGAAAAGCCTTTTGAACCGATTACCGATGAGGAAAAGCCATACGAGATTCCAGAGAACTGGATTTGGACCCGCTTCGGTGAGTTGGGCAGCTATAAAAAAGGACCGTTTGGTAGCGCATTGACAAAGGGTATGTTTGTACCTAAAGGAAACGGCACAGTCAAAGTCTACGAACAGAAAAATGCAATACAGAAAGACGCACATATCGGTGATTATTACATTACTAGAGAATATTTTGAAACAAAAATGTCCGGGTTTGAGGTTCACCCAGGTGATGTGATTGTCAGTTGCGCCGGTACAATTGGTGAAACATACGTTTTGCCGGAAGAAATTGAGCAAGGCATAATAAACCAGGCACTAATGCGAATGCAGCTATTTAAGCCCATATATATTCCATACTTTCTAGTATTCTTCGATGTAGTGCTAAAACAAAACGTGCGAGCAAGCAGCAAAGGCTCTGCAATAAAAAACATCCCACCGTTTGAAGTGCTAAAAAACTATATTGTCCCAATACCGCCTCTTGCCGAGCAGAAGCGCATTGTTACCAAAATCGAAGAACTCCTGCCATATATTGATCGCTATGAACAGGCATGGAGCAAGCTTGAGGACTTCAACAAGCGCTTTCCGTCTGATATGCAGAAATCCATCCTGCAGATGGCTATTCAAGGCAAGTTGGTCGAGCAACGCCAAGAGGAAGGCACAGGCGAGGAACTATATCAGCAGATACAAGCCGAAAAGCAGCGACTCATCAAAGCCGGAACTATTAAAAAAGAAAAGCCTCTGCCGGAAATAACAGAGGACGAAAAGCCATTTGATATTCCAGACAGTTGGAAGTGGGTTAGACTTGGAGATGCAGTATCAGTCTTAGGAGGGAAAAGAATTCCAGCAGGCAGAACGCTTATAACAGATGATACTGGACACAAATACATACGTATATCAGATATGAAAAACGGTAGTGTTCTAATGGACAACTTGATGTACGTACCAGAGGATATATATCCCACGATATCAAAATATATTATTAATAAAGAAGACATTTACATAACGGTGGCTGGTACTATTGGCAAAGTTGGCAAAATTCCCGATGAGTTAGATGGTGCAAACTTAACAGAGAATGCGGATAGATTAGTATTCTTTATGCTCGATCAAGACTGGTTGATCAAATGTCTAGAATCTTCTATTGCTCAGATGCAGATTGCTGATGCGACAACAAAAGTTGGACAACCCAAATTAGCAATTAAGAGAATTCAAGAAATGGTTATTCCAATTCCTCCACGTGCCGAACAAAAGCGCATTGTTGCTAAGCTGGAAGAAATCTTGCCTTTGTGCGAGAGATTGAAGCAACTATAATGAATCATTTGACCTCATTACTATACCCAAACTGGGCAAGATAACGAGGTCATATTTATTCTTTGTTTTCTGCTTAAGCTATATTCTTACGAGCATATCTGGCTCGTCCGTTTTTATGTTTACGCTTAGATTGGCAGTCCATATTATCGCAGTATAACTGTCTATTTGAATGTATTGATATGTCTTATCTTAATAAATACTGTAATGTTTCAGCAACCACATATAACATTTTATATAAAGAAATTTTATAATTAAATACTCATCTAGATAATGGAAGGTATTTACTTATATGTATAGAATTAGTATTATATAAAGTCAAATTATGTCTGTATTAGGAAGTTAGTTGGCATATTCTGATTCGTAGTGATATAAAATAAAAGACCAAGTAAACAGGAGTATAATATGAGTGAAGTTACCATTAATCAACATTATATTTCAAAATGTATACTCGCTAATTTTAGTAATAAGGATGAACAGGTTTATGAGTGTTTGGTTAATAGTGGGAAAATATATCCTACTAATATCAATAATTCAATGGTGAGTAGATATACTTATGAACATCCATATTTTGAAACAAATCGCATAGAAAAATGGTTTAGTAGGATTGAAGATTATACAGGACCGGCAATCAACCAGATTTTATTGACAATTGAGAAACATGAATCAGAGGATATTGATTTTAGCCTGATTAGAGATTTAGTAAATAAATATTTAACTACTTTTATAATCTTTTATTATAGAAGTGGTGCTCTCTTATATGAGTATTCGTTTGGTCAAAAAAACAAAGATGACTCTGTTTTAATTATGACTGAAAAGCTAATGAATTCGAAATATATTAGAGCATTGAGTAAGACGATTATTCAATACTATAATTTTGCAATTATAAAAAATAATCAGGGCAAATTTCTCATGAGTGATCAATTTATATCAACGGCAGCATTAAGTATTAAAAATAAGTTTTTTCAAATAAGCAACAGGCATATGGGGTTAAGGGATACAATAATTTTGATACCAATTTCAAAGGATTATTATGCAGTATATTATCATGGTAATTCTCCCCGCAATATTCAAAAAAACAAAATTAACACATTAGATGGGCTTCAAGTTTGTGATATTAATAGAGTTATTATTAATAATGCATATAAAAAATGTATTTCATATAGTAAAGAATCATTAGAAAACGCTTTAGATAAATTTGAATATGAATCTCCTTCTGAGATTATTTCAGGTTCTGATAATGGTCCATATTTTGGAGCTACTTTAAAGAAAGAAATATTTTTCTATTCTAGGGATCAAAAAGCATGGGAACTAATTAAAGAATTAAACAAGTGGAATATATACGATGGTATAGGAAGAAATGATAAGTGCCCATGCGGCAGCAATGCAAAATATAAAAAATGTTGTATCGAGGCTCTTGAAATTGCAAAAAGAATCATTGCACCATTTGCAGCTGTACAGGCTTATCCTTTTGCTTCTATAAACATGGTAAAAGACGCTGTTTCTATTAATGCGACAATTGAAATGCCGATAGAAGAGTTTGACAGTAGGCAAGAGTTTTCTTAAGGCTACATGCTAATTTATAATTCTTAAATAAGATAATTAAAAGCTCGATTATCCTAAGGACGTTACAATACTATTTCGTCTAATTTTTAAGGAGGGAAATGAATGGCTAAATACGGAAGGGGGTTGAATATAGAATTTGCATGTGCAGTAAAAGCAGGTGAAGTTCAATCTCCATTTAGCGCAGAGGATGTTAGAGAGTTTGCAAAACGAAAAGGTTGGAAGCCATCTGAGAAGTATATTTCTGTACTATTGCCAAATGGATCGGCTGAATCACATAGTCCTACATATCAGAAATTATTTGTTTCATTAGGGAAGGGAATATACATTCTTTCAGACATAGCAAAACGAAATACTGAGTTAATGGATACAAGTAACAGCAGATAACTCGAATTGATTTTACTTTTAAAATACTTGATTGAAATATTGATAAATACTGGAAATCATTGATAAAGTTCATGTTTCATAAATGAACTTTATTATTTTAATTTAATAATTTGATAATAGAGTTCATAATTACATAGTTATGCATAATAGTTTATTCAGTTTCAAAAGTACAATTTTCATAATACAACTTCCTGTTATGTTATGAAAGATACTCATTATACAGTTTGAGAATGGACACATGAAATCAAGGTTGTAAGGAAAGAGACTACATAGGAAGGAAAGCGGAAACAGGAACATATATACATTTTTGATAGAAAATGTTGTATAATGTAGACTAGTGGGGATGTTCAACAATACCTGCTATATCCCACATTATATAAAAGATACAGGTGTTTAAATTAGAGTCACCCTTCGGAAACTGCAACATTACTACATCCTGCAAATATATAACTGGCAATAGAAGTGTTGAAACTGGTAATCGAAAACTCTATAGAGTAAATTGTATGTGGATAGAACGCGAGCCCGTGTGAATATTGAGTCGATGCGCACTCTACGTTCAAGTTACTCAATGCAATATATCACAAATCTTAGTATGTACAAAAGGGAATCGATTATGCCTGCATTTAAGAAAATAAAAGATGCGCTCGTAGGCAACGGCTTAGAGAAGGTATCAGATAAAGTACTAGATGTAGGTCGTATTTATGCGTTGGTCCAATTAGCTTAATTGATAAAATAAGGATCAGGAGTAATAATTATGAAAACAAACTGGCCAGACGGGGACACTGATTTTTACCGACTTGCCGACGGAGAGATAATAAATATTAAAGCTGATGGTGAGCTAAACAGTCAATTTTATGATTATGCACTAAAGTTTAAAGTAGCAGCTCATGAACTTACAGAATACATACTGAAGGAGGATGACATCAGTAAACTTGATACCTACTTCTTTTCATTGGCTTTCCTATATAGACATAGTCTTGAACTTATTCTGAAAGCTATAGGATTCAAGTACATAACCGAGCATGTGGATAGAATAGGCTTTGTAAAAGACACTTATCACAATTTACTTGTGATTCTAGAGACTATAAATCCATTCATTGTAGATGAAATAGCAAAGGATATTGAGGGGTATAACTGGCTTAAAAACTACTTAGGGGATATTAACCTTATTGACAAGGAGTCTGATTCCTTCAGATATCCTTTCGGAATAGCTGTAGAGAAAATTGAGTATAGGCACAAGGTAGTTAGGAAGTATTCAATTAAACTAATATTTGATAATCAGACCCACATTAATTTGGTGGCATTTGCAAATAAGATGGAAGTAGCCTTTGGATTATTATATACAATTTATAATGAGAAATTTGATTCATTCCATGATTATAAAAAGTACAAACCTATATTTCTGGAGCAAGGTGGAAGCTACTACGGACAGAGTGTTGTAGGGTACCAATATAGCTCTGGAGAGTACTATCCTTATGTGAAAGCCTATACGGAATCTGCTGAGTATTTATTTAACATGATGTGTAAGGGCAAATCCCTAAACGATATACTTTTTATACCTATGTGTTATCTATACAGGAATGCCATTGAACTCGCTCTAAAAGAGATTCTGTTTCAGGAATGTTCGCTAGGTTTCCAGGAATCGCTTAAGCAGATAAACAAAAAAAAGCATAAAGTTGAAGGATTATGGAATCTAGTAAAGAGTGAAATCAAGGAGCACTCGGGTGTCAGTGAAGATGATGAGACCATTAGAAATGCTGAGAGCTACATTAAGCAGCTAAACTATGTTGATAGTAGCTCTGATAAGTTCAGGTATCCAACAAATGATAACCTTGAGTTGTATTTTAAGACTAAGCAACAGTTTGACATCAAGAACGTAAACAAATTCTTTGCAGACCTTGCATACTTTCTAAGTGCTGTAAATACTATGATGTCTGTACAAAATGAATTGAAAGCCGAGATGGAAGCAGAATACCATTCGCATATGGAATCCTACTTTGAATAATATTAAATATTTAGACCCTTCGGTGTTAAAATCAGAGTCAATATAACTTAGAAAATGGGTGGTTTCGTGAGATATTTTCGCTCTATATAGAATGGTATTTGTCGCTATTTCCTTTTGGTTTCTCTCAACAATAGCTTTGACATAATTCAGAACCAGATGATTAACTAGAAAGTGGTTTTTGTACAATATTTCATTTTTAAATCTCTCCACAGTTTATATGCTTCAAGAAAAAGGTTCGTTTCCTTATCTTCCATTTTGCCACTCCCCAAGTAAATTATTTCTAATTATGATTATTGCAGAGTAATTTCTGATAAGCAATAAATTGAGGGAATATTTGCCCAACAATCATTTATAATTCTAAGAGTTAATTAGATAAAGAGAAGTAAGGTCTAATACAATTGATTTTTCGGAACTTAAGTAGCTCTCTTTCTTATTTGAGAATATTGGAGGAAATGGAAAGTATTTGTAGAATTATTTACACTGTGGGCTTTACACTGAATCTGGGGGTGACATAATGGATAACATTAAGGTATCCGGGTATGATTTTTTCTTTTGGGAATATGAAGAACAAACAAAAATGAAGCATACTGTACTTAATGATTACCTGGGCATATGGATGCAGAAACTGGGCAGTTTTAATAATGTAAACTACTTTGACTGCCATGGAGGATGCGGTGCATATATCGATAAGCAAGGGGTTATATATTTCGGCTCACCTATTTTGGCTTCACAATTATATGAAAAGAATAAAGGAAAACTGAAGAATAAAGTACAAATATGTATCATTGAAAAAGAGAAGGAAAATATAGAAAACCTTAAAAAAGTGTTCAAATACAACAACATCGAAATTAAGCCAATAATGATTCATGGTGATTTTAATGAGGAAATCAATAAGATTCTTGATAATAAAAAGGATAAGATTAATCCTACATTTTTCTTTGTTGATCCGTTCGGCTTTAAATTGAAAATAAGCACCATCGAGAGACTGATGAAGATACCAAGGTGTGAAGTCTTTGCAAATTTCATGTTTACCCAGCTAAATAGGTTTCTTATAGATAGTATGGAAGACAACCTTAATCAACTGTTTGGGTGTAATGACTGGAAAAGTTTCTGTGACCTATCGGGAGATATTAGGGAAGAAAACATAGTAGGTCTGTTTAAATCACAGGCAAAAAAGTTTTCTAAATATGTTTTCCCATACCGAATGTCATTTGAGGATAAAGATAGAACGTATTACTACCTTATTCATTTAACAAATAATCTTGATGGATGCAGGATAATGAAGTCGTCATTTGCAAAGCACAATTACGGCAGGGTAGAATATCTCGGAATCAATAATGGAGTGTTAACGTTATTCGATTTAAAGGAAGTAAAGATTGAAGAGGTAAAACAGTTTCTACTGGGCAAGTATTCAGGGGCTAATCAAGAATTGACATTTGATATGGTTATAGAGCAGAATATTGATGAAGTTCCTTACTTGGAAAGCGAATTTAGGACTGCTCTACAGGAACTTAGAAAAGAAAAGACTGTTAAGGTAAAACCAGTTACTAGCAGGACAGATAGAGGGCTTAAGGGTAATGACATAATAGCTTTTTGAAAAGAGGAGTTTTTTTATGCAATACATCACACGAAAATCGTTGCTGTACAAAACCGAAGTAGAATATGGGGATTATACAATCAACCATGTGGAAGGATGCTCTCACGGATGTAAATATCCATGCTATGCCTTCATGATGGCAAAGAGATTCGGAAGGACTAAGAGTTATGAACAGTGGATTGAGCCAAAGCTTGTAATCAACGCTCCTGAAATATTGGAGAAAGAGATACCAAAATTAAAAGATAAAATTCAGTCGGTACATTTCTGCTTTACAACAGACCCATTTATGTATGGGTACTCAGAAATATCTGATATGACCTTAGAACTAATGAAGATGTTAAATAATGCTGGAGTAAAATGTACTGCTCTAACGAAAGGGCTATTACCCATTGAATTAGCCAAATTGAGTCAGGAAAACGAAGTTGGGATAACACTTATATCCATGAATGAAGAGTTTAGGGAGCAGTATGAACCTAATTCAGCACTATATATGGAGCGAATACAGAGTCTATGGGCATTGCATGATATAGGAGTAAAAACGTGGGTAAGCATTGAGCCATATCCTACTCCGAATATTATTAAGCAAGATTTTCAAGAAATCCTTAATACAATAGGATTCGTAGATAAGATAGTATTCGGCAGAATGAACTATAACTCATTGATAACAAAGTATTCAAAATACAAAGATTTTTTTAATCAGATTAGTCAAAAGGTCGTAGACTTCTGTGAGAAAAATGGAAAAGAATATCATATAAAAAAGGGTACAATAAGTGCGTTATAAATAGAAAAGCAAAACATGAGGTAGCTGTATGGAACAAATTAAAGTTTATTCAAGACATAAGAACTTTACGGGCATTAATGATATTGAACCAGATTATATTGAGGTCATATTGAATGAGATTTAGAATGATATATGAGTTTATGAGAAAGATGGTTTTATTAGCGGAGTGTGATTATTGTGGAAGTTAATTAAGATCTCAGGAGACTGACCGTGTAGAAGGAAAATTTGCCAAATTGTTTGTGTGTACTAATTCTGGTTGTAAGCAGTGATAGAGACACATATAGACTTAAAAGGTAATCCTATTTCAAATATTAAAAAGCGAGTTTATTCACCGCAAAAAAGAAAAAAATAAATGTTTTGAGGTGGCCATAATGAAAACGTTTGGATGGACATTATTTATTGTTTCGGAGATCATTGGTTTTATTTTTTCTATAAGTTTGGTAGGACAAGTATTAGGCACTACAGGGGTCATCTTAGGTATATTTTTATTCCCAATAGTATTGGTAGTTGTTCCACTATATTCATTAATTGTACTTGGAGATTGGTTAATAATTTTCGTAGTCTATGGTATGGGGCTATTCTCAAGATTCTTAATTACTTATGACAAATCACAGTCGATAAAATCATTCCAACCTAAAAATTTGGAGAAAAAAGCTGATATAATCTACGAAGATGATGGTGTAATAACAAGAGGCTTTGATTATGATAAAGAAAATAAGTTCTGTAGAGCAAAAAATAAAAAAGTACAAATAACTGAGATGTATCGTGAAGTAGGTATTTCATGTCATACTTTATATAGTTGTTCAGAGTCTGATCGTCCATTTCTTGGTTCTAGTAGGGAAACTTATGCTTGTATTAGATGTGAATTTTGTCCTAGAGAAGAAAAATGTGCATGTTATAACTGTGAGGCTGCGGCAGGAAAAAAGAAACTATGGGAATAATGAGTATTAAAAGAAAATATTAGAGTTTGAAAGTATTATTTGGGAATGGGAAATTCAAGATAGTGATGGCAACTTTTGCTTTTCAAATAGCTACAACTAATAAACAAAAAAGTAAGTAAAGTTACTCTAATAGATGAATGTGAGTCTTGTAATGATTCTTGCCCTTATTGTAAAGAAACTAAAGTATTACCAGGATATAATTCTTCCGACATAAAGAATCCTGATCTAATGGAAGAATGGAATTATATCAATAACTATTTATTATGTGATGCAAACAATATTTTAGATAATAGCATGAATACAGCTCCGGTTGAGTTGCAAGACTTGCAACCGAAAGTATTATATGTCTCCCCAAAATAGGATGTTATTAAACAAGATGTATGAAGTCATGTCCATATTGTAAGGAGTTAAGACAAAAGAAAGGTATTTCTG
>Ga0302249_1001321_pt1 | contig 17685 bp, 20 predicted proteins | sample AAG_UR_Val_MG_FD_193531 | JGI IMG/M metagenome (GOLD analysis project Ga0302249, IMG submission 193531) | Enriched activated sludge microbial communities from anaerobic digester in WTTP, New Holstein, Wisconsin, United States - AAG_UR_Val | ecosystem: Engineered > Bioreactor > Anaerobic >... | reverse complement strand
CTTATTGCAGAAAAAATCAAGGATACGGCAAAAAAGAACAATGTACCGATAGTAGAAAACAAACCCCTTGCTCAAGCCTTATATAAAAGCGTAGAAATAGGACAGCAGATACCCAGTGAACTGTACAAGGCAGTGGCAGAGGTACTGGCATATGTATACAGTTTGAAAGACAAATAGAAGGAGACCTATATATGGGCAGATATAGTGATGTAATAGCAGTTTTGATTGTAGCTTTAATAATTCTTATAGTAATACCGGTTCCTACTATTTTGATTGACATACTGCTTACATTGAATATTTCATTGTCACTGGTTATTTTCCTGTTATCCATGTATATAAAGGAACCGCTGCAATTTTCGATTTTTCCGACAATACTGCTGATTACGACGCTGTTCCGATTGTGCCTTAATTTCTCCACAACAAGGCTGATACTGGGCAAGGGATATGCAGGTGAAGTTATAAATGCCTTTGGCAGCTTTGTAACAGGCAGTAATCCTATAGTTGGTTTTATAATGTTTCTTATACTTGTTATAGTACAATACATAGTTATTACAAAGGGTGCAGAGAGGGTTTCCGAGGTTTCCGCAAGATTCACGCTGGATGCAATGCCGGGCAAGCAAATGGCCATAGACGCGGATTTGAATTCCGGCCTGATAAATGAAATGGAAGCCAAGGAAAGAAGAAAAGCAATACAGCAGGAAGCTGACTTTTACGGAGCTATGGACGGAGCCAGCAAGTTTGTAAAGGGTGACGCAATTGCAGGTATTATAATTACAGTAATAAATATTGTAGGCGGTTTTGCAATTGGAATGCTGCAAATGGACTTGGACTTTATCGAATCCCTTTCAACATTTACTAATCTGACTATAGGAGATGGTTTGGTTTCACAGATTCCGGCACTGCTTGTTTCAATTGCGGCAGGCATGGTTGTGACAAGGGCGGCTTCAAATTCAGACCTGGGAACTGATATCATAGCACAGCTTTTATCAGAACCAAAAGTGCTTTTTATCGCATCAGGAGCATTGCTGATACTGGCATTCACAGGATTGCCTCCTGTTCCGAATATTTTGCTGGCATGCATACTGGCATATATGGGGTATACCCTTAGAAAGACTATAAAAGCAGCACAGAAGGAAGAGGAAATCAAAGCCCAGGATGTTGAAGTCGAAGAGATCAGAAAACCTGAGAATGTTATGTCGCTGCTGCAGGTGGACCCGATAGAACTTGAGTTCGGATACGGGATTATACCTTTGGCGGATGTGAACCAGGGCGGAGACCTTTTAGACAGAGTTGTAATGATTAGAAGGCAGTGTGCTCTTGACTTGGGTTTGATAGTGCCGGTCATAAGGCTGAGAGACAATATACAACTTAAACCCAATGATTATGTAATAAAAATTAAAGGTAATGAAGTGGCAAGCGGAGAACTGATGTTCGACAATTATCTGGCAATGAATCCCGGTACTGCTGACGGTGAATTGGATGGAGTAAAGACCACGGAACCGGCTTTTGGCCTGCCGGCGGTGTGGATCAGCGAAAACCAGAAGGAGCGGGCAGAGATGATGGGATATACAGTTGTGGATCCGCCTTCAGTAATTGCCACACATCTTACAGAAATCATAAGGAATCATGTACATGAACTATTGGGCAGACAGGATGTACAAAAAATTATCGATAATGTGAGAGAAAACTATCCGGCACTTGTGGAAGATGTTATTCCCAAGCAGCTTAGCATTGGCGATATTCAGAAGGTTCTTGCCAACCTGCTGAAGGAAGGCGTATCCATAAGGGATATGGTTACCATTATGGAGACCCTTGCGGATTATTCACCAATGACAAAAGACACCGACATGCTTACCGAATACGTAAGGCAGTCAATGAGAAGAAATATTACCAAACGCTTTATAGTTGAAATGCAGGCCAAGGTAATAACCTTGGATGCGGTTCTTGAACAAACCATAATGGATTCAGTTCAGCAGACAGAGTACGGTTCATATTTAAACCTCGAACCAAATACAGCACAGCGGATAATCAACAATCTTCTTAAGGAGATGCAGAAGCTGACATCATTGGGAGAACAGCCCATAATACTGGCTTCGCCTGTTGTAAGACTGTACTTCAAGAGACTGACCGAACAGGTTGCTCCGGGACTAATAGTGCTGTCATATAATGAATTGGACCCATTGGTTGAGATACAATCCGTAGGGGTGGTGAGTATATAATGAAAGTAAAAAGATATGTTGGTGAAACAGCCCAGGAAGCAATGCAGAAAGTAAAATCCGACTTGGGAAGAGACGCAATAATACTAAACACAAGGAAGATCAGAAAAAAAGGCCTGGCAGGTTTGTTTTCAAAGCCTCTTATTGAAGTAGTTGCAACAATAGATAATGACATCTCTTCAGGGGCTAGGACAAATAATGCCAGGAATGATCATACCATTGAAACAAATGAATTTATAAAAGAACTTAATGAGAATCTGCAGGTCCAGAAGAATTCATTAAAGGACAATACAAAAAAACACACTCATCTCGATGATAAAGAGCTTATACAACAGGACTTCATGGAACTCAAAAACATGCTGAACAAGGTTTATGACGCCGTAAAGGTGGATTATGAGAATACAAAATTATCGGATGTAGTGAAGAAGTATCTTAAAACCCTTGAGGACAATGAGGTCGACAAGGTAATTATAAATGAGATTAAAGAGAAGCTTATGGAGACTTTGGACTCTGAAAAACAGCAAAGCGACGCAATTGTAAGAAATACTGTCTATAATATTTTGATGAAATACGTTAAAGAACCGGAACCCTTTTCATTTGCCGGAGGGAAAAAAGTCATTATAGTCATAGGCCCTACAGGTGTAGGTAAAACAACTACTCTTGCAAAGCTGGCAGCCAATATGGTTCTGACAGAGAAAAAAAGAGTAGGGCTTATTACTTCGGATACTTATAGAATAGCAGCGGTTGAGCAGCTTAAAACCTACAGTGAAATAATCGGAGTACCCCTATCCATAATATACACTCCGGGAGAGATTCTTAATGCCATAGAAAGCTATGCCGAGAAGGATCTGATACTTGTTGATACTGCAGGCAGGAGCCATAAGGACAAATATCAGCTTATGGAATTAAAATCTCTTATAAAATCAAGCATCAACTATGAAGTATATTTGGTAATCAGTGCAACCACCAAGTTTTCCGATTGCATAGAAATAATAAAGAATTACAGTTTTCTGGATGACTATAAGCTGCTTTTTACAAAACTTGATGAAACCTCAGCCTTCGGAGTGATACTAAATGTTGCTTATATCACTAAGAAGCCGATTTCATATATCACCACCGGACAAAGTGTGCCTGATGACATTGAAATTGCCGATAACGGCAAGATAATAAACTGTTTGTTGGGAGATAAGCTATATGAAAGATCAAGCTGAGAGATTAAGAGAAATAATAAGCAGCATAAAAAATTATAAAGACGAAGAGAAAAGGACAGGCATACTTACGGATAAACCCGGTTCAAGAGTGATTGCAGTAACAAGCGGAAAAGGCGGTGTAGGAAAGACAAACTTTACTGTGAACCTCGGTATAAAATTTGCTCAGATGGGCCTGAGGGTGGTAATAATCGATGCGGACCTGGGCCTTGCCAATGTGGATGTTGTAATGGGCAAAATGTCCAAATATAATTTGTCCGATGTAATAAACAGCAATAAGAACATACTTGAAATACTTGAAGAAGGTTATGAAGGAGTAAAATTCGTTTCGGGAGGTTCCGGAGTTCAAGAGTTGGTGAAACTGAACAGAACTCAGCTGGTGGATTTGCTGATGAAGCTCGGAAGGCTGGATGAGGAAGCAGATATCATATTAATTGATACGGGAGCAGGGCTTTCAGAAAACGTTATAAGCTTTGTGCATGCTGCACGGGAGGTCATATTGGTAACTACGCCGGAGCCCACCTCCATAACGGATGCTTATGCTCTGATAAAAACCATTACCCACAAGGATAAAACAAAAAATATCAAAGTTGTGGTAAATAGAGCTGACAATGCGGCTGAGGCTTTCAACATCCTTGACAAATTAAATATTGTAACTCAGAAGTTCCTTGGGGTAAAATTGCAAAAACTCGGCTATATACTGAATGATACTTGTGTAACAAAGGCAGTCAAAATTCAGCAGCCATTTGTAATAAGCTTTGCCAGAAGCGAGGCATCAAAAAACATGAATGATATTGCTTTAACTTTGATGGATAATAAAGAATTGAGTCCCAGCTCTGTTTCAGGAATTAAAATGTTTATAAACAAACTTTCCAGCTTATTCAACTGATTAATCTGCCATATCAATTGCAGCTATGAATTTACATATCATCTATTTGCACTTATAATTCATAAGGAGAATTATTATGAAGGGCTTAACGAAATATTTCAATATAGGAGATAAAGTAATAATAGAATATTTTGATGCAGTAGGGGAATTAAGGCAATACGTGAGCCAGATAGTTGATATTCATGACGGCCAGTATGAAGAATTTTTTGATGTACTGATACCGATATATAAGAACATGGATGTGAATATCAGGCAGGGCACTGTTCTGAAGCTTATCGTATTTAAGGGAGAAGCAATTTATGAAATCAGAACCATATTGTTTAAAAAGCTTTTTGGAAGTATTCCGCTTCTCAGGCTCAAGGCGGCTTCTGAAGTAATCAAAAAACAGAGAAGAGACTATTACAGGCTGAAAATATTCAGAGAAATAGAGGCCAGGCTGGTGATTAACCCTGAAGAGAAACAGTATGGTGAAAAGTTTAAATGCACTATCCAGGACATAAGTGCAGGAGGGCTTATGTTCAGTTCAAGAGAATATTTTAATGAAAATGATACATTGGAGTTTGCCCTCGACCTTAACGGACCAATAATGGTTGTGCAGGGAGTAATTGTACGCCGAATCCTTAACGAGAGCTACAGGCTTCTCTATACCTACGGAGTGCAGTATATAAATCTAAATATGGCGGATAGGAATGCAATTACTAAGTTTATATTTGAAGAACAGCGCAGATTGATTAAAAAGGGGTTAATTTGATATGCTTTCCGGGAAAGAAAAGATAAGAGTTCTTATCGTAGACGATTCGGCATTTATGAGAGTATTGATTTCCGACATGCTTAAAAACGATGCTGATATTGAAGTAGCAGGTACAGCACGAAACGGCAAAGAAGGGTTGGAAAAAGCAATACTATTGAAGCCGGATATTATCACGCTTGATATTGAAATGCCGGTAATGAATGGGCTTGAGGCTCTTGTTGAGCTTATGAAGCTTAAGCCTGTACCAAAGGTTATAATACTGTCCAGCCTTAGCTATGAAGGCGGAGAAGCTGCGATTAAAGCATTTGAATTGGGTGCTCTTGATTATGTTGTAAAACCGGTTCGATCATTAATAACAATTGATGCGGAACAGATGAGGGAAGAGTTAATCAATAAAATAAAATCCATATGCTGGTCAAAGACGGGGTATTTCCCTCAGATAAAACCAGAATACAAGCTGCCTTCTGTTGACAAGAAGGTTAAACATAAAAGCAGATCCGATGAATACCTGAAATACATTGTAGCCATAGGTACTTCCACAGGAGGGCCCAAAGCGCTCCAGGAGGTCGTGACAAAGCTTCCTGAGGATATACCTGCCGCAGTACTTATAGTACAGCATATGCCTCCGGGCTTTACAAAATCCCTTGCAAACAGGTTGGATAGCTTGTCGGAGATAAATGTAAAAGAGGCGGAGGACGGTGATGTACTAACGTCAGGTTGGGCTTATGTAGCTCCGGGTAACTATCATATGCTTGTAAAAAGCCATGAGGATAATAAGTACAAAATTCTTCTGAACAGTGAGGCACCGGAAAATGGACTCAGGCCTTCAGTAAATGTTATGATGAAATCAGTGGCAGAAACAGGGCATGACAAAATTATTGCGGTCATTATGACAGGTATGGGAAGTGACGGAAGTGAAGGAATTTTGGAAATAAAGAACGCAGGAGGAAAAACAATTGCACAGGATGAAAGAACCTGCGTGGTTTACGGAATGCCAAAATCAGCAGTTAATACAGGCGCTATCGATACTATAGCTCCTTTACACGGGATTACGGGAGAAATATTAAAATGCATGGGGGTGTAATACTTTGGACGTGAATCAGTACTTGGAAATATTTATTGAAGAATCCTTGGAACACTTGCAGGAATTGAATCAAAACCTGTTGAGCCTGGAAACAAATCCTGGCGATATGAAAACACTTAATGAGATCTTCAGAGTTGCTCATACATTAAAGGGTATGGCCGGTACAATGGGATTTACAGGGATTGCTAATCTGACTCATCAGATGGAAAACGTTCTGGATGCAATAAGAACCGGTAATATTGAAGTGAATTCCTCTATGATTGACATTCTGTTTGAATGCCTTGATTATCTTAGTAATTCCATAAATACCATATCCGCTACCGGAAAAGAAAGCAGCAGTAATGTAAATTCTATTATCGCAGGCCTTAATGGTATGCTGGCGAAAAAGCCTGAAGCAGAAGCATCTGACACAGCCGATAAGAAAGAACCTGAGGAAAGCAAAATGAAGTTTAATCAATATGATGATAATATTATCAGGAAGGCTGTGCAGCAAAACCATGGAGTATATAAAATTACGGTGGTGCTGGCCAAAGACTGCATGCTGAAATCAGCAAGAGCTTTTCTGGTATTTCAGACAGTTGAGAGATATGCGGAGATTTTCAAGTCAGAGCCGAAGGTTGAAGATATTGAAGACGAAAAATTCGATAATGAATTTACCATTGCAATAATTACCAAAGAAACTGAGGCTTTGATCAGGAAAGAGCTTGAATCCATTTCCGAAGTAACCGAAGTCATATTTGAAAGGATTGAAGTTTCTGAAGAACTAGACGTTAAAGATATCGATGAGATTACTAATGAAGAAAAGGAGACATTAAAGTACTCAATTGAAGACAAAGAAAACGGAGATTACATACAAGGCAAAAAGGCCAGAATGGGAAAGACAGTAAGGGTGGATATCGACAGGCTGGATAAGCTTATGAACCTGGTAAGCGAACTGATAATTATAAAAACCAGACTTGAGGGAGTTGGAACTGATTCAAAGAATCAGGATATGATAGAAGCAGTGGAATACCTTGAAAGGATTACTACCAACCTGCATGATGCAGTAATGAAAGTAAGAATGGTTCCCATAGAAAGAGTGTTCAACAGGTTCCCCAGAATGGTAAGAGACCTTGCGAAGAGCCTTTCCAAGGATATTATCCTTAACATGTCGGGTGAAGATACAGAACTGGACAGGACTGTCATAGACGAAATAGGCGACCCGCTTATACATTTAATAAGAAACTCCATTGATCATGGAATTGAAGAAAAAGAAGAAAGGATTAAAAATAACAAGCCGGCTAACGGAACAGTCAACCTAAGGGCATATCAGGACGGCAACAGCGTAGTTATAGAAGTGGAAGACGATGGAGCAGGAATAGACATTGAAAAGATAAAACGAAAGGCAGTAGAAAGAGGCATTTTGACAAGCAGTGAAGCAGATGACCTGGATGAGAAAAGTGCAATTGAACTGCTTTTCAATCCCGGCTTCAGTACTGCAGACAAGGTTTCAGGCCTTTCCGGCAGAGGAGTGGGACTGGATGTTGTCAAGACAAAAATCGAATCTCTTAACGGATTGGTTGAGGTTGAGAACTATAGGGGAAAAGGAAGCAAATTTATTATCAGATTGCCTTTAACACTTGCAATTATACAGGCACTGCTTGTAAATATCGGTGAAGAGAAATTTGCAATACCTCTCAATGTAATAAGGGATATAATTGATATTGAAGCATCTACAATCAGAAATGTACATGGACAGGATGTAGTATTAAACAGGGGCAATGTTCTGCCGATAGTAAGGATTGCAAAGATGCTTGGTGTTATAAATGCATCCAGTGATGACAGCGATCAATTGACTGCCGTAGTTGTAAAAAAAGGCGAAAAGAATGCTGCATTTATTGTGGACAGCCTTATGGGGCAGCAGGAAATAGTCATAAAAACTCTTGGAAAGTTCTTGTCAGGTATTAGAAATATAGCAGGGGCAACTATACTTGGGGATGGACAGGTTGCACTGATAATTGATTCAAATTCACTGATATAAGGAGGTGTTTCTTTTGGAAACAGCAACATTTGCACGGCAATTTGTAATATTCAAATTGGAGAATGAAGAATATGGAATTGACATACTGAGGGTAAAAGAAATCAAAGAAATGATGAGTATTACAAGAGTTCCGAATACCGCTCATTATGTGAGAGGCGTTATTAACCTAAGAGGAGAAGTGATACCGGTAATTGACCTGCGCAAAAGATTCAACCTGCCCGAAGGAAAAGACAGCAACAATACCCGTATAATAATAGTATCAGTGGATGATATTATCGTAGGGTTTACAGCCGATTATTCATCCGAAGTGGTTGAGATAAGCAGCGATGCGATAGAAGAAGCACCGGATGGTGTCGGCAGCGTGGATCAAGGTTATATATCCGGTATAGGTAAAGTGGGTGAGAGGCTTATCATATTGTTGGATATAGTGAAAATAATCACTAATCCGGCTGTTTAAAAAGGGTGAGTAAAATGGGAATATCAATTGAAGAACTTAATAGCCTGCAAATTGATGTTTTAAAGGAAATCGGAAACATCGGTGCCGGAAATGCAGCAACAGCCTTGTCAAAAATGATATCAAAGAGAATTGATATGGACGTTCCCAAGGTAAATATCCTTGAGTTTAAGAATGTTGCGGAGTTAGTCGGAGGGCCCGAGACGGAGGTAGTCGGCATTTATTTTAAAGTAAATGGGGATATTACCGGGAGCATTATGGTTCTGGTTGACAAAAAATCGGCAAAAATGCTTGCAAACTTGCTTATGGGCAGAGATAGCAACGGAGATGACCTGGATGAGATGGATTTATCAGCATTGCAGGAAGTGGGGAACATACTTTCGGGTTCCTATCTGTCCTCATTGTCAACTTTGACAAATTTGAACCTGACTATGTCTGTGCCTTCTTTGGCAATAGATATGGCAGGAGCAATAATAAGCGTACCCGTTATACTTTTCGGACAGGTCGGCGACAGGGTAATGCTTATTGAAACTGACTTATTTGAAGGTACATACCATGTAAAGAGCAATTTCTTTTTAATACCTGACGAGGATTCTTTTGAGATTCTTCTTAAGAGCTTGGGAGTATTTTAATATGATCGATATAGTTAAGGTTGGGATGGCAGATTTGAATACGACATTTTGTCCCGGAGTGCTTACTACCCTGGGGCTTGGTTCTTGTGTAGGAATCTGCCTGTATGACCCTTCAACTAAGATTGCAGGGATGGTGCATATTATGCTCCCCAGCAGCGCTCAGATAAAGAACAACAGCAATGAAGCGAAATTCGCAGATACAGGTATTGTAAAATTAATGACAGAAATGATAAAAATCGGTGCAAAACGGAACAAGCTTGTCAGTAAGATAGCCGGAGGGGCGCAGATGTTCAATTTCAATGATACCAGTGAAGTAATGAGAATAGGTTTAAGAAATGTCACAGCTACAAAGGAAACTCTTAAAATGTTGAATATTCCGCTTATTTCGGAGGACACCGGAGGGAACTATGGGCGTACTATTGAATTATATTCAGAAACTGGTATATTATTAATAAAAACCATAGGCTATGGAACGAAGCAGATTTAGATATGTCCGGTATTGTGAATGTGGGGTTTCAATATGAGAATATCTGATTTTATACCAATTTTAATAGTTATAACCGCACTTATTGTTACTGTAACACTAGGTATATGCAACAATATAGATTTTTCCGAACTGATGATAAGATGTATGGCTGTTACCATAGTATTTGGTATATTTGGTTCATTGATAACAAAAACTGTTTTGAATCTTATTGAATATTACAGAGTGAGCATACATATCCAGGATAAAGGCGGAACGGTGTCGGCAACGGGAAGTAAACTGGACATAAAAGTGCCTCCTTTGGATGATGAAGCACTGGAAGCAATCGATTATGACAGTGACAATGAATTTATTGAAGTTAATCCTGCCGATTTGAGCAAATACATCAATAGCAATACGGATTAACTTATACTACTGCACGGAGGTAATAACCGAAATGGTCAATCTTTGGGAAGTATATTCCAGGACGAAAGCTGCGGAAATTAGAGAGGAATTAATACTTAAATATACATATATAGTTAAATATGTTGCGGGAAGACTATATTCAAGTTACGGAAACAATGTAGAATTTGATGACCTTGTCAGCTATGGTATATTTGGATTAATAGATGCAATTGACAAATATGATATTGCAAGAGGAGTTAAATTTGAAACTTATGCACAGCTTAGAATAAGAGGTTCTATTATAGATCACTTGAGGGAAATAGACTGGCTTCCCCGTTCGATAAGACAAAAATCCAAAGAACTGGAGAAATCATACAATGACTTGGAAAGCAGGCTTGGCAGGCCTGCTACCGATGAGGAGATGGCGGAAAGCTTTGGATTATCGGTGGAAGAATTCCAAAAGAAGATACAGAATATCACCACTTATTCTGTAGTATCCCTGGATGATTTGCTGGAACAGAAAAGAGAAATTATCAGCAATGAAGCGGACAAGCATTCCGAAACTCCTGAAAATGTGATTGAAGATAAGGAAATGAAAGAGATACTTGCAGATGCAATAAGCGCTTTACCAGAAAAAGAAAAAAAGGTAGTATCACTATACTACTATGACGAGCTTACATATAAAGAGATAGGAAAGCTGTTGAATATTTCGGAATCAAGAGTTTCACAACTTCATACAAAAGCAATCATTCGGCTTAAGAACAAGTTAAAAATTGCATTTGAATGATAGGATGGTGATAATAATGAGCAATGAGTACATAATACTCGAAGGCAAGGATTATGAAAAGTTAATAGCAAAAGGAATGGAGCATTTTAATGCCAGGAAGGAAGAACTCAATATTGAGATTCTGGAAAGCAAAAAGAACCTGTTTTCCTCTTACTACAAAGTGAAGATAGCGAAGGGGGAAAATAAAACCCTGGAGATAATTGAGAGCAATATTGACAGTATTCTGAATGAGAATCTGAAAGCAAACACCAAAAGTATAGATTTTGATTTTAGAGAAGACGGAGTATATATTAAGGCGGATAAAGATGTTACAATAGTGGATATTGTAACAAAAATTGACCTGCGAAGAATTCAGAGCGTGGATCTGACAAAAATAAAACAAATGCTGGAAATCGGAAGCCTTGATAATTGGATAAAAATAGCCGAGCCCCAGATGGAAAAGAAGATAGACAGTGAATGCCTCGTAAAAACGGCTAAGGACAAAATGAAGGCTTTTATTGTTATCAGCAAACCCATCGGCGGAAAAGATATTACAATAGAAGTAATAAATGAAGCACTTAAGCAGGAAGGTGTAAAATTCAACATTAAAGAAGATGTGATTGAAAAGGCGGTTTCTCAAAAGGCATATGACAAAGAAATTCTTGTGGCTGAAGGAATAGAACCGCAGCCGGGGAAGGATGCGGAGCTTGTATACCATTTTGACACTTCCGCCGAAAAGTCAATAAGTATAGACAAAGACGGAAAAATTGACTACCATGAACTGTCCCTTATAAAAAATGTCAAAGCCGGAGAGAAGCTGGTAACCCTTATGCCGCATACCGAAGGCATACCCGGAAAGAATGTTTCCGGTGAAGATGTTCCCGGAAAGGATGGAAAGAAGCTTGCCTTGCCAAGGGGAAAGAATGTTGTTGTAAGCGAAGACGAACTTGAGCTTGTCGCAGCAATTGACGGTGAAGTAAAAATCATTGACGGAAAGGTAAATGTTTTCTCCGTTTATGAAGTAAAGAATAATGTGGATAACTCTACAGGCAACATAAGGTTTAACGGAAAAGTAATAGTAATGGGCAATGTTCTGACAGGCTTTTTAATCGAGGCCGAAGGAGATGTGGAAGTTTATGGTGTTGTTGAAGGGGCTCAGATAAAATCCAAAGGCAATATAATACTTCACAGAGGAATACAAGGTATGAACAGAGGAGAGCTTTACTGCGAAGGGGATCTTGTAGCCAAGTTTATAGAAAACAGCAAGATAGATGTAAAAGGAAACATCCAGAGCGATGCAATAATGCACAGCCAGGTTACCTGCGGAAAGAAGCTGGAGGCAACCGGCAGAAAAGGCTTGCTGGTTGGCGGTACTTTTAAGGTAGGCGAAGAAATAAAAGCAAAGGTTGTAGGTTCTCCGATGGCTACGATTACAGAACTGGAAGTCGGCGTCAACCCTGAAATGAGAAATAAATTCGAAGAATTAAAGAATGAATTGAAGCAGGTTACGGATAACCTGGACAAAACAAGCAAGGCGGTTGATCTTCTGACAAAAATGAGCAAAAGTATGGAACTGCCGGAGGATAAAAAGGCACTTCTGGCAAAATCCTTACAGCTTAAGCTGCAGCTTAAGCAGAAGCAAGATCAGTTATTAAACGAGCAGAATGAATTGGAGGTTTATTTCGAAGAATTATCAAAAGGAAAAGTAAAGGTATATGATATTATTTATCCCGGCAGCAGGATAATAATCGGAAGCAGCTTGATGTATATCAAGGATTCTATAAAGTTTGTTTCCTTTTGCAGAATGCATGCTGAGATAAAAATGCTTTCCTATAATGATATATGATAAATAATTGGGAGTGATTGTAATGTCTTTGCGGCCTGTTGACTTACAAACAATTATACCAAAGCTGCCTGAGGTACAGAAGGCAAAAAACGCAGAAAACGAATTGGAAAAGAATAATCTCAGTATAAATATGCACAAAGAACAACAGCAGCAAGATAAAAACACACAGCAGATAATTGAAACGAAAAAGGCACAGGAAGCCAGGATTAACAGGGATGGGAAGCAAAACAGAGGGCAAGGGGATCAGAAGGGCGAACATAAGGACAGCAGGCCTGAAGATAATGAAGGCCAGGAAAATAAGAAAAAAAAGGACCCCATGTCAACAATAGATATAAGGATATGAACGAGGTGCTCAGATGATTAACTATGTATTAATGGCTATTGGAGTATTTGTCATACTGGCTGCTTCAATAATGATTTTCCTTGATAAAGTAAAGGGCGAAGATATATATTTCAGCATGGACGTTAAAGAGCAGGAGATAAAGAAGGTTATTGAAGATGCTGATGAAATAATATCCGAGCTTAATTACACATCAGAAATGGTAGTGCAGGAAATTGAAGAGAAATTAAGCAGCTTCAGGGAAGAATTGAAGAGCCTCAATAATCAGGTTCCCGGCACCTCATCGGCAGAAAATAAGCCTGCTGCCCCTGTCGTACCAAATGTCAGCGCGGCAAATAAAAAGAAAAAGATAATCAATGACAATTCTGATTTGGATAAGCCTGTTGATGAAAAGCTCAGTCAAAAGCAGTTAAAGGTTTTTGAATATGCAGCTCAGGGCATGAGTGTTACCGATATTGCAAAGCAGATGAATATAGGGCAAGGAGAGGTTATGCTTATATTGTCCTTGAAAAATGAGGTAGAATAATGGGGAACTATAACCTGAAAAATATAATGCTTGGTTTGGGAATAGGCCTTGTACTTGCATCAATGATGAATATAAGCATGGGAAACAAGGAACTGACATCGGAAGAAATAAAGAAAGAGGCGCAAAAACACGGCCTTGTTGTTTTTTCAAAAGAGGAGATTATAGACAGCCGGAATCAGGAGAATACTGCTCCAACGGAGAAGGTCACTGTAGAAATCAAAAGCGGTATGAGTTCCGAGAGTATAGCCGCTCTTCTCCGGCAGAAGGGTATTATTGACGATACGGGAGCTTTTATTGATAAGCTTAAAGAGACAAATAATGAGACAAAGCTTAAGGAAGGCACTTTTGAGATACCCAAAGGCTCCGGTTATGATGAAATAATAAGCATACTTACAAAATGACATTACATAAATTTTGTATAATTAGATAGAATAAATACGAGATATCAGGCACCGATTTTAAAAAAATTATTGCCAATAAATATGTTATATGATAAACTGTTTAAGGTGAAAAACACACATGGCCTGATCCTTCGGGGGAGTGCTTTTACAAAGTCCTCAAAGGATATGACGGTCATGGAGGAAAAACTATAGGAGGTGAAACATTATGTCAGTAATTTCAATGAAACAGCTATTGGAAGCAGGAGTGCACTTCGGCCACCAGACAAGAAGATGGAATCCGAAGATGGCGGAGTATATCTTTACTGAAAGAAACGGCATATACATCATCGATCTTCAGAAAACAGTAAAGAAGGTCGAAGAAGCGTACAACTTCATAAAAGAAGTGGCAGCTTCAGGCAAGGATATACTTTTCATAGGAACTAAGAAGCAGGCACAGGAGTCAATCGAATCTGAAGCAATAAGAGCCAATATGTTCTATGTGAACCAAAGATGGCTAGGCGGGATGCTAACCAACTTCAAGACCATCAGAAAAAGAATTGTAAGACTTAATGAACTGGAGAAAATGGAAGAAGACGGCACTTTTGAAGTACTTCCGAAGAAGGAAGTTATCAATCTGAGAGCTGAAAAGGAAAAGCTTCAGAAGAATCTTGGCGGTATCAAGAATATGGGTGAGAATCCGGGAGCGATTTTTGTGGTTGACCCCAGAAAAGAAAAAATTGCAATTCAGGAAGCGCACATTCTCGGGATTCCGATAGTTGCAATAGTTGATACCAATTGTGATCCTGAAGAAGTAGACTATCCGATTCCCGGCAACGACGATGCTATTAGGGCCGTAAAACTTCTTACTTCAAAAATTGCAGATGCGGTTATTGAAGCTAGACAAGGTGAACAGCTTGCTGAGTAACTGCTTGGTAAGCATATAAGGCGGCGACAGCCGCCTTTTTCATAAATATCATAGGAGGCGAAGAAAATGATTTCAGCTTCAGCTGTTAAGGAATTAAGAGAAAGAACCGGTTCAGGCATGATGGACTGTAAAAAAGCTCTTACCGAAAGCAACGGAGACATGGAGAAAGCAATAGAAATACTAAGAGAAAAAGGGCTTGCCGCTGCCGCAAAAAAAGCAGGCAGAATAGCAAGCGAAGGAATAGTTGACTCATACATACACGGAGGCGGAAGAATCGGAGTACTAATTGAAGTAAATTCCGAAACAGACTTTGTTGCAGCCAACGAAGAATTCAGACAGTTTGTAAAGGACATGGCAATGCAGGTTGCTGCTTCCAATCCTTTATACGTCAAAAGGGAAGATGTTGATCCCAAGGTTATAGAGAAAGAGCGTGAAATATACAAAGCCCAGGCTTTGAATGAGGGAAAACCTGAAAAAATTATTGAAAGGATGGTCGAAGGCAGAATAGAGAAGTACTACAAGGAAATATGCCTTCTGGAACAGCCCTTCATTAAGGATACAGACAAGACAGTGCAGGAAATACTTACGTCACTGATAGCAAAAATCGGAGAAAATATTACGATAAGAAGGTTTGTCAGGTTTGAAAGAGGCGAAGGCCTTGAGAAGAAAGAAGACAACTTCGTTGATGAAGTAATGAGTCAGGTGAATAAATAGGGAACACTTAGTGTTCTCTTTTTTTTGAAAAACAGAAGGATTTTTATTGAATTTGTAGAAACTTTATGCTTATACATGCCGTGATGCAAAATACTTGGAGGTATAATATATATGAGTGACGTGAAATATAAGAGAGTGATACTTAAAATAAGCGGTGAAGCTTTAGCCGGAGAAAAGTCATTCGGATTGGATCATGACATGCTCCTGGACGTTGCGGAAAGAGTCAAGCTGTTAAGGGAGCTTAATGTGGAAGTTGCGATAGTAGTCGGCGGAGGCAATTTCTGGAGGGGCAGAACCAGTGAGGGAATGGACAGAACAACAGCCGATCATATGGGAATGCTTGCGACTGTCATAAACGCCCTTGCACTTCAGGATGCATTGGAAGGAATAAATGTGCCCACCCGCGTTCAGACGGCAATTGAGATGAGACAGATAGCTGAACCCTATATCAGAAGAAGAGCAGTCAGGCATCTTGAAAAGGGAAGGGTAGTAATATTTGCATCCGGAATCGGCAACGCTTACTTCTCCACTGATACTACTGCCGCTCTTAGGGCAGCGGAAATAGAAGCGGATATAATCCTTATGGCAAAAAAAGTTGATGGTGTATATGACAGTGACCCCGTTATAAATAAAGAAGCAAGAAAATATGACAAGCTTTCATATATGGAAGTAATCAACAAAGGATTGGGCGTAATGGATAGCACGGCTGCATCCTTATGCCGTGATAATAAAATTCCCATACTTGTATTTGACTTGAAAAACCCCGATAATATAATTAAGGCAATTATGGGGGAAAAGATAGGTACAGTAGTAAAGGAGGATTAACGGTATGATAAAGGATATCGAAAAGAACATTCAGGAGAAAATGGAAAAGACCCTCACCGTGTTTAAGCATGAACTTTCTACCCTTAAAGCGGGACGAGCAAATCCAAGTCTTCTGGACAGAATTACTGTTGAATACTATGGAGCCCCAACACCTTTGAATCAACTGGCAAACATTGCTGCACCGGAACCCAGAGTTCTTACTATAAGTCCGTGGGATGCAAAATCTATTCCCGTCATTGAAAAAGCCATACTAAAATCCGATCTGGGTATTAACCCCTCCAATGACGGTAAGATGATAAGGCTTGTAATACCGCAGCTTACAGAGGAAAGAAGAAAAGAACTGGTGAAAGTGGTTAAAAAGCTTGGTGAAGAATCAAAGGTAGCAATTAGGAATATACGGCGGGATGCCAATGAACATCTTAAGAAGCTTAAGAAGGACGGAGACATTACTGAAGACGACCTCAAAAAATCAGAGGAAAGCATACAGAAAATAACGGACAAGTTTATCAAAGAAGCTGATAAAGCTATAGAAGCGAAGGAAAAAGAAATTTTGGAGGTTTAGAGCATATTGGACAATATACCTCTGGTAATAGGATATACGCTGGATCATGCACTGCAGATAATCGGTGAAAAACATGATATCATTATTGATTCAACATCAACACCCTTCGAAGATAAAAAGAAAGAAAGACGGGGAAATTCACCTATTGTTGTCAGGCAGAAGGCTGAGTGTGACAAAATAATACTTACGACATCGTGTTTTAAATAGTTTCCCTCACCAGGAGGGATACTTTTTTGAGGAGGTTCTCTGATGCTTGGAGATATTGATAAGGGCAAGCTTCCTGTACATATAGCCATAATAATGGACGGAAACGGCCGCTGGGCACAAAAAAAAGGCCTGCCAAGAGTAATGGGGCATAAAGCAGGCATGGAAGCTTTAAAGAAGACGGTTAAGAGCTGCAGCGACTTGGGAATTAAGATATTGACCGTATATGCCTTTTCGACAGAAAACTGGAACCGGCCGCAGGATGAAGTGAACTATCTTATGGACCTGCTGGTGGAATATATGAGAAAAGAAGTGAATGCGCTCCATAAGAATAAAGTAAAGATAAAATTATTGGGTGAGGTTGATATGCTTCCTGACCAAACGAGAACTGAGATAGAAGAGGCTATCGAGCTTACAAAGAATAATGAAGGGCTTCAATTCAACATAGCGCTGAATTACGGAGGCCGGGCAGAAA
>Ga0302249_1001313_pt1 | contig 17786 bp, 26 predicted proteins | sample AAG_UR_Val_MG_FD_193531 | JGI IMG/M metagenome (GOLD analysis project Ga0302249, IMG submission 193531) | Enriched activated sludge microbial communities from anaerobic digester in WTTP, New Holstein, Wisconsin, United States - AAG_UR_Val | ecosystem: Engineered > Bioreactor > Anaerobic >... | reverse complement strand
GTTTATATTTCCTATTGATATGGTTTTTGTGTTTGAAGGCATAGGCGAAGCAAATTTATCAAAACCGACTACCGTTGCATAATTAACTGACGGGATCTCGGCTATAGTTGCCATACTTGACTTTGCTCTGTTCTGTAACTCTTGAACTGTGGGGGCTTTCTGCATAGCTTCCATATAATCTGCAAAACGTCTTGTTCCCAGAATGTCACGAAGTTTATCTATCATAGGGTCAAACTCTGATTTCCAGTATTCGTTTATGTTTTTAAGATCATCTAGCAAATATCCGAAAATTGTCTTTTTATCAGTAGTCAAAGCGTTCCATAATTCGACAACTAAAACTGTTAAAACAAGTATTCCTGCACCTACAAGCAACGGCAGAACGAGCATCTTTGCAAAAGCACCTATGCCTGCCCACCCCAAAAGAGTAAGTTTAGCAGTAAGCCCTATAATACCAGTTGTTAAAGCACCAAGTCCCCATAAAGCGGTAGCACCTGCAACCCACATAAAAGCTTTACCCACAAATTGCAATGTGCTTTTAAGCTGTTCTGAATTTTCTTTAAGCCACTTAATTGCAGGGGCTAAATTGTTTATGATTGTCACAGCAAGTTTTGTCATTGAAGGTATCAGAACATTTGCAATCTGTGTTTTAAGTCCGAATGTTACAAGTCCTATGTCATCCATTCGGTCGTTATACTCTTCCATAGCGTTCATCATATCAACTGACATTACAATGCCTAAATCCTGAGCCCTCTGCCTTAGTTTGGCAATCTCGGTGTTGCCCTGCATAAGCACATCGATCATTTTAAGACCTGACCTGCTAAACAAATCCATACTTGTCGCAACTCTTTCAGCTTCATTAAGTTTAGGCAGATTTTCGGCTACTTCTTTTAAGACATCGTCATAGCTTTTAAGTGTTCCATCGCTTTTTTTAACGGATATGCCTAACCTTTCAAAACCTTTTAAAGCTGTTCCCGTGCCTTCGCCAGCCTCTGCGATACCTCTTTGTAAGAATTTTATAGCGTTATTGAAGTCACCCGCCTGCACACCTGCAAGACCTGCAACATAACGCCATTCCTGAAAAGCTTCTGCGTTAGCACCTAAATTACGGGCGGTCTTGTTTGTTTCGTCACCTACCTTTGCAACATCATCGACAAATCTTTTAACGATATATCCTGCACCTGCTAAAGCCCCTAATGCTCCTGTTATGGCATACAGTCCGTTTTTCAAGTTCTTTGTGGCGTTTTCAGCTTGATTAAAACTGCTCCTGTCTACCTGAGCCCCTACACCGATCAGAAAATCTCTTATCTTCATTTTTTCCTCATTTCATAAGCTTGGCAGTCGTCCATATATCCGATCGCTTCGTGCAGTTCAAGTAACTCCGATAAGTCCATTGAGTTGACATCGCTAAAGCTCGCATAGTTCCTCACAATAGGTAACCAGAACAGCCAATTTATTGTGTTGGCTTCTGTGTCTGTATATCCTTGTCCAGTTGGAGTAATTTTCCTTGTTCTCCAACTTTTTTTAAAGACTCCCCCAAAAAATACTTAACCCCCTCTTGAAAAAGGATAAACTCAAAACTAAGCCCTTCCTTCTCAAGCATTTGTTCCATAACAACAGGGTCGGAAGCGTGACCGAATCCTTCAATCATACAGTTATCAAAAAAGAGTTTTTTCATACCGTCATAAAACGGCTCTTGAGTTATCTCAAACGCTTTTGATGCTAAATCAATCAACTTGTCAACGGGAATATCTTTGTCAAGCCCTTCACCGCTCAAGCTGTTTAAATCCATTCCTTTCATCATTTTCATCTGGAAACCCTGATATGATGTGAAATACTTGGTCAACTGTATCAACGGTATTTTATACCATTTTACGGTCACGCTTCCTATATTCATAAGTTACTCCTTAAAATACTGGGGTTATCGGTGGGAAAAGTGCATCAAGGTTAATCTCAAAATCAACCTCACCACCTGCACTCACCACATCTGCCACGCCTATGATCTTCCATTCGGTTGGTGTGTCTGCTCCGCTTTCGGGCTGTCCGAAGCTTACAAGAATGACTCTTGCTTTAACACAGGCAAGTGCTGTAAGTCCTCTAAGGTTTGTAAAAGTAATAGGTGCAAAAGTCTTAGACTTCTTTACCGCTGTTAAAATGTTGTTCCCTGCGTGTGCTGAACCGACCGACACCGTAAGCTCAAACTTATCGGGGACTGTTCCTTCTGCAAAGGTCACAGAACCGTCAAGGTGTTCAATTATGGTCACTTCATCATTCGGGAAACTTACGCTCACTGAATTGATACCGCTAATTCTCTGGTCGCCTACTAGCAACACATAAGATTTAGGGTCAAGCGTTCTTGTTGCCATTTAATCCTCCTTATATTGTCAAGCTGTATGAAATACGAATTTTATTAATAGCTCCTGCAAGTGTTCCAGTTCCTTCAACACCGTCAAGCCATCTCTGACCTTTCTTGGTGCTTGAGTATGTTTCAAAATCAGGCATAGTAATTACGATAGTAGCAAGGTCAACGATGCCGTCACCGTATTCTACCATTGTGTTGTATATCCTTGATCGTATCATCTCAAATCCAGTAAGTGTAAAAGGCACTTTCTTATTATCTATCAAAAGCTGATAAACCGCTTCGCTTACTTTTTCTTCAAGGTAATATTTAGCAACTACCAGATCAAGATACTGTCCTGAACTAAGCACTCCGCCTTTGTTGCCGCCATTATCTGCTACAAGGTCAACAGCCGGCATAAGAGTATATCCGCCTACATTTTCGATTCTGTTACAGTTCTTCGCTACGATATACCCTATCTCTGAGCTTGTAAGAGTATCGGCTACAACACCGCTAAGCGGATAATATGCAGGGTTGATCTTATAAATACGGTCTGGCAATGTAGCACCAAGCTGACAAGCCATACCGTTTGCATCTGTATCGTTTGAATAAAGCACAAACGAATTATAAGCGAGGGTGAAAAACTGTTTAGCCAGTGAAGTACTTCCTGCGTCTGCACCCTTTGTATTAGCATCATTTACACAATAGCAACCCAAACGGGGCTCTGTTTCAATCTGTGCCTGTAAAGCTACAAGCTCGGTGATTGTTTTGCCTGTTCCGCTTTCAACTATTGAAGGGAATACAAATTTAAAAGACTCGTCAGAAGCTTTAATGTTAGTATAAGCTTCGAGCCAAGTTTCAACCGCTCCGCCTGTCATTACTTTTGTTACTGTTCCAGTGGTTACGCCTGTAAGTGAAGATACATCTGCCGTCATTGTCAAAAAATCGGTGTTGGCATCTGCACCTGTAAATTCTACTGTAAACCCTTCTTTGTCGCCTACCTGTGTTCCGCCTGAGTTAAGTGTTACCGTTACTTCGCTTACCGCATCAAGTGCTTCAAGTGCCGATTTAACTGCCGCTACATTACCATCATAAGCTATGCCTGCTGTTGTTTCCGTTCCAAGTGTAAGTGTAAAAGTTCCGCCTGAGCCGTCTGCATCAAAAACTACTGACTGTTCACAATTATCATTTTCAAGTTTGTTACCAAGCTTAATAAGACTAACTGACCTGCCGCCCTTTGATTCCTGACCAAGCATACCTATTACGCTCTTATAAATAGCAGGATGACTTACAAGCGTTATGCCCATATCTGCAAGATCGTCTGCGCTCGTAATGTCAGTTACTCTTGCTGTATTGTTGTTAATTGTTCCGAATACAAGCGGAATAGACCAACTATCACCGCCCTTCGGCACATTCCGTATGCTGAAAGCTACATCAACTACATTCTTAATTTTAGTTCCCATTTAATCCTCCTGATTAGTTACATCAAATTCCTGTCCTAAGATTTCACCCGATACTCTTTCTACATAAAGAGCAGGGTCAACCTGTTCAAATATCACACCGAATCTAATATCTATAAAGGCTCTTTCACGATAAACCCCTCCTTCGAGGTATGTGGCATTGGTTACATCGGTTAATGCACTTATAAATGTTATATCGGCTGTTGCTAAAGCCAACCTGTGGTCATCATCATCGGCATAATCGAGCAGTTCTGAACATTTTCTAAGGTGTGTGCCGTCAACTGTAAAAACATTAAAACGGATAGATACCCATTTATGTTTTTTGTAAGTTTCCGACCTGTTCCCGTCTGCATCATATATGCCTAATATCTCCAGTGTTACAAAGGGCGGTGTTTCCTGCTCAACATTTGCAAAAGCCCATATAGCTTTACTTAAACCAGTGGCGTTCTTAGCATAAGTAACTAAAGCGGTCTTCTGTGCTGTGCTAAACATTTCTTACCCCTATTGCCTGTATATATCCTTTCGACAATAAACCCATATCTCTAAAATCATCTACTTTGATAATTCTGTAATTTTCGCTGTTATAAGCCACGACCTCTTTTTCTGCTACCAGATCACCTGTAACAATTAAGATATACTTCTGTGCCTTGTCAAACTCGGGCAACATTTCAAGAGTTTCGGGGTCGGCAGGTTGCACACTTGCCTTGATTTTGCGTAGTGTAGGAAGCTTAGTATATTCGCCTGTGGTGGTGTTAAGTGTATTCGCATATGTCGCAACCGTCAAAGTTAATCTCTGAAATAAACTCATAATGTAAACCTTTTAAACATAGAGTTATGAATCGCTTTAAAATCTGCACTTTTAAGTAATGTTCCGTCATCTACAAGGGGTTGACTGCTTCCTTTAGCTTTTACCGTTGCATCAGCGTTTGGAGTAGCCCAGCTTTTTGAGGTTTTAATCTGTTCCTTTATTTTTGCAACAAGGAATTGACCTAACCTTTTATAAAACCGCTCCGCTGTATAATCTGCTTTTTTCATTTCGGCATAAGCAAAAGCCACTATCTGTTTTTCGGCTGTTTCAATGGCTCTTGTCATAAAAGGTCTGGATGGTATTTTTGCCGTTCCTGTTTCATTTACAAAAGCTATGTCAGGTAAAGCAAATCCTTCGGAGTCTACCATACCTTCAAAATATCCTGCATCTACTCTGCTGTTTTTAAGCAGTTCGTTTAAAAGCTTGTCGGCTTTAGGATATTTAATTTCCTTTACGCTCATAGTCCCCTTAAAACTCTGTGTTTCTTCCATATACGCCAAAATTCAGCCCCGTAGCGTGTCTTTGATAACATATCAGGGTCTAACATATCACCGCCTGAATAAGTAACGCTTGCACGACCTACTGATTCACTCTTAACATTACCAGTTGCACCTCCGAAAGTCTGACACGCTATAAGGTGAGCGGTCAAATATCTCTGTGCTTTTTCCTGTGTTGCAGAATCAATTGAAAGTGTGTCGATCTCTTCAATGACATCGGCAAGGATGAGATTAAAAAGACCGTCACCGTTAAAGTTATCGGTTACTACATCAGCAGAAAGTTTACTTGACACGCTTAATGTATAGTCCGTGCCTGCTATCGCACCCGTAAGGTCAAAAGTGCCGTCAAGGTTATCTACTTTTGTTACAGCGGTTGAAGTGATCGCAGATACAAGCCCTGCACATATTTCAATAGCTGTTGCCGTTGTATCGCTTGTATATGCGTAAGTAGTGCCGTTAATAGTTACAGAATAAACCTGCAAATTTGATAATGTAGCTACGGATATTCTGACCACCTTAGCCACATTAGTTATTGCATCGCTTAATTCTGGTGCTATTATCAATACATTTGCTTTTGTTGTATCAGCCATATTACCTCACTACTGCAACGATTATGCTTACAAGTCCGCCTATTAAAGCGGATATTGCAGAGATTTTACCTATCTGAAAAGCTAAAGATGTTTCAAGTTTGTTTATTCGTTTATCGTGTTGAGTGTGACACGCTTTCAGATCGCTTATTTTTTCTCTGTTGTTTTCTTCAATGGTTTTAATCTGTTCTTTTACACTCATAAAACCCTCTTGGAGTCTTTTATCAAGGCTTTCCAGAACAAGCATAAAGTCACGGTCAGTCATCTTATTCCTCAGATTTAACAGTTATATCTTTTTTGTATTTGTCCTTGTCTGTCAGCTTTGCAATCTCAACTTCTTCGTATGTTTTACCGTTTTCGTCAAGCGTTCCTTTTGCCGACTCCTTCCATACTTTTGGAGTAGTTCCCCCGACAATTTCAACATCTTTTTTTATTACAGCTTGGATAAACTTTTCATCATAGATTTTTTCTTTTTTCAAAAACATCCGACCATTCGGAGATTTCACAAGTATATCATTTGCAAGTAAAACCCCTGCTTTGTCTTTTACTTCTGGAGTTGTGTTTATCCGTGTCATTCTGTAACCTCTCTGCAATATTTCTGAACTCTTAAAATCTCTGCTTCGGTCAAATCTCTTTTGTAAACCATGATTTCCTGAACCCTTCCCGATTCTGCAAGGAATGAACCGTCATCTTTCATAACTCTATCAGCAACCTTAAAAAACAATCTTTTTGAAACATTGCTTGTCCCTGCGTATCCTGCAATTGAAGTGCAGGTCATAAGACTTGCTGTAATTGCGTTGTAGTAGTCCGTGTCAAGATCGGTTTCCGCTGTACCTACGGTGTCTGATTTATCATCTTTACCATCCCATTCATCCCAGCTTATCCCTGCATCGGTTATCTCCGCTGCATCCCCAAAATCATACTCAGTCCCCAAGTATTGTTTTGTGCCTATTTCGGGCTGTCCTTTTGTTGCAATCAATCCCTGATAGACTGCATCGGGTTCACCGACAAGCCCTGCATAACCTGTGCCGTCAAGGAGTTTTGGATAGATGCTACCGTCCTTAACTGCAAAGCCGTATTCGTCACTACGGAAAGTTGAATAATCATTGTGTCCGTATGTGACATTTGCTGAGCTTACTGCATAGTTGCCTGTAACATCCTGAGCAGAGCCGCTGAAAGGTATGTACAATTCCGCATCAGTTTTTGTGCTGTCCATTTGTGCAACTGTTTTTGTGCTTTTCCATATTGTAAGCTCGCTGATGCAACCGCTATACCAAGATTGTGCCAGTACTGCTCTGCCTATTCTCCAAGTTCCTGTGGTTACATCGAGCCCCTCAACTGTGTAATCTGTAAGGTCTGTAAGGTTACCTGTTGAAAGTGTTCTCAGTTTGCTTGTAATAATTCCTGTTGTCGAACTGTATGACATATAGAGAGTATATGAAACGCCTGCCGTCAAAGCCCCTGATATTGCAGCCACTCCACCAGTTCCTATTTGCAGTGCTATTTTTCCGTTTGTTCCAAGCGTAACATAAAATCTGCGTATCGGAGGAGATGTAAAAACCTCTGAAACAAGATATTGCAACACGTTTAGAACAGCAGGAGTAAATGAAATCTCTATCGACCAATTACCTGTGAGATCTATTGCTGAACCAAGCGAACATTCAGAACTTGTCCCGTTAAAGTTAGCACAAAGCCCCTGTTTCAGAGTAAGGTTATATGCAGGTGTAAGGCGTGATTTAATCTGGTGTGTGGTGGGGTCGTATGTTTTGCCAGTCCAAAGTAATAGCTGATCTTCAACAGGTGGATGACTCCGACAAGAGCCATCCATTCTTTTTTCTAAACATTGTTCAAGTGTCTGTTCAAGTGCCATTATTTTATCCCTATAATCCACAGTTTAGGAAGGGTTGCCGCAACCGCATTTACACCGCCTGTTAAAGCAGTTTCTGCCATTACGGTGACTACGCCTGAGCCGTCATTAGCCGCTTTATTTGCTACGCCTACAAGGGCGTGAGCGGCAGGGGTTGCTTCGATCTCTGTTTTGATCTGTGTTGCCGTGCTTGTAATCGCATTGCTTGTATCTTTTGCGAGTCCGACAACTATATCGGTATCTGTTACGGTTACGGTTGTTGCTGTAACAACTGCATCGACTCCGCCTGCAAGTGCTGTTTCTGCCATAGCTGTTACAACACCGCTACCATCATTTGCTGCCTTATCGGCTGTTCCGACCAGTGCGTGTGCGGCAGGAAGGTTGGCTATTGCTGTTTTGATTTCATCGGCTGTGCTTATTATTTCACCACCGTTTTGATCGTTTGTTGCCAGATATACTTTGATTGCCGTGCCTGTCACTACAACATCAAGGCTCTGTGATTCCATAGACGGGTCAAGATAAGCCACAGTTATGGCATCCCCTGCTGTCCCCGTAAGTTTTGATGTATACACTATGTCATTATTGTCACCAACCAAATCTGTTGAAAGACTCGATTTAACTTCTGCAACCGATGTGGGAGTGGTATCATCATATTTTACGGTTATCGCATCACCTGCCGTGCCTGTCAATTTGCTTGTATAAACAAGGTCATTATTGTCACCTACAAGATCGGTTGAAAGTGACGACTTAACCTCGACAACTTCATTTGTGACAACATCGTTCATTCTGACCTGTGCAACTGCACCTGCAAGATAACCGCCCGCAACATCATTTACAAGTGTGCCGAGTTCTGATTCGACTGCGTGCGTAGGGCTTGCCGTTCTGTCAAAAGTGTATTCGAGGGTTGCCTCTGTACTATCTGAGCAGTCAAGGATAAACGATACCGCTTTTATGTTTTCTGGCAACTCTAACCAAGTTTCAACGGCTGTAAGATCATCTTCAAAATTATCCTCTGCAAGTTTTTCAACTGCTGTGAGTAAATCGCCAGAGTTTTCTTCTTCAACCATTAAAGGGTCTACTGTTCCCAGTCCATAACCATTTTCATCTACGGGGAAAACGGGCTGAGCTATATCAATTGGCAGATTTGCTTTGATACGGCTTAATTTCGTTCTGTCTTTATCTCCCATTTAACCCTCCTTAGTTGTCACCCAGATTTGTCCACACGATTGTTACTGTCCCTGAACAAGTAAGGGTTGAAGCCGCTGTGCCGCTGTCACCATCTGCGGATGTTCTCATATTAAGATAAGCAAGTACCGCTGTAGTCGAGCCGTCATAAACTGCCGCTTTTCCCTGTGCCGCTGATTCTATTTCAGTATTTGCAGAGGCTGTAAGTGCTACGGTTGAATGAGGCACTATGTTTTCTTCAGTACCGTTGTTAAGGTCAAACGCTGTTGCATTAGCCGCAGCCGCTGTTCCTACACCTATTTCAAAATCTGCTGTGGATGTAAGTCCTGAACCTGCTGAGCTTGCTACAAGTCCGCCAACTGGGAACACCTGATGTCCGCCAAGTATCTGTATATGTCCTACAGGAAAGGTATAAAGCAACATTTTGCCCCAAGCTCCGTCCGTTGCAGGAGTCGAGCCGTCAACTACTGGCATAGCAACATCATCAAGTGTAATGATGGTCTTATGCACTGCACCGTCACCAAGTTCGGTAACTGTTGCGCCTACTGCAAGTGGATTTACTACACCAACACTATGTATGGCTACTGCTGTCGCTGTCTGACCTGTTGCAAGTTCGCCTACTTCTGTGTTAATGTCGTTAATCTGTTTTTGCAGAGATATTGTTTTCTTATTCAATAATCCTGACATCTATTTTATCTCCTTTTTAATGTGTTCGATAATTGATTCCGTTTTACCATTCAACTCGATCTTAGATATTTTGCCCTCTTCGATGAGTTTCTTTGCAAAAGCGATAAGCTCACGCCTGTTAGATGGTATTACCAATTTTACGGGCTCTGGCTTAACATCTTCTTTTATTTCCTCTTTTACGGGTTCTTCTTTGATCTCTTCTTTAACTTCTTTGATTATTTCAACGGGTTTAACCTCTTCAAATCTGGTTTCAGACACTTTATAACGGACTGACAGATTAGCTCTCTCTTCGCTTGAAAGCATCCATTTATCTATTACTGCCTGACCGTTATTGTCAAATCTGAATAGTCTGCGTGTTCTTGTTTTAACAAGTTCGTTAGGTTTTCCACCGCTTATATATAACCTATCCATAATACCTCCTGAGAAAATGAGGGGGCTTTTAACCCCCTCTACTATGACCTGTTAAACAGGCACTATAATCGTTTCAAGTTTGCAGTTTTCAAGTGTTCCGCTTGACAAAGCACAGGTGACATTGATGTCGCCAGTCGCCTTAGCCACTCTTGCGGTTTCAAGTATGATATACTCTACTGTGCCAGTTGCTACGGATGCTACGACTGTTCCCTGACTTGCAAGCAGTCCAGTCGCTCCCGTTCCGAAAGTACAGGTAAGTGTGCCTGCTTCGGGGTTATACATTCTAACTACAAGTTTGTCACCAAGTGATGCAGGGGCAAGGTCAGCATCTGCCTGACACGCCTGTCCAGTAACCGCTGCGCTTGATACATTTCTTACAAGTGTCGTATTTGTGTAATCAGCCATTTTAATCTCCTATTATATTGAGGTTTCTACATTAACTTTAACCTTGAAATGAGCAACTTCATCAGCTCTAACTACTTTCCAACCGTAAATCTGATGGGCTCTCATAAGATCGCTGACAGTTGCGGTATCTCTAAGCATTTCAACGCTGAATCCTTTCTGCTCTACCCACGCTACTGAACGGTTTGGAGTAAATGCGCAGGCATTAACTACAAGGTCGCCACCTGCATAAGTTCCAGTTGTGGTAAGGTTATTGGTTTCGATAATGATGAAGCCTGCCATTCTACCGACCTGACCGCTTGCTATTATCTCATCATTGTTTGTCTTGATAAATCCTGCTGAACTTGCAATTGCCTTTGAAAGGTAAGGGTCTACAAACAAAGGAATGTCCTCGTTTACATTCTTTACCTTCATATCTGCCTTAAGTGTCATAAGGGCATCAAATACATTTCCTGAATCTACGCCAGTTGAGCTAAGATCGGTTGTAACGCCTGCACCTGCATAAATGCCAGTTGCAAGGTCAGAATCCTGATAATTAGCCATTGAGTACCCCATCTCCTGAGCTATTGCAGGATAAAGTCCTTTTACACTCTGGATGCGGTTAATGTCAGTAACTTTAATAGGGCAGAGTACCTGTTTATTAATAAGCAGGGTCTGTGACTGGTCGTCTACTGTTGCATAAGTGATCGAGCCGTCAGAATAAGAACTTGATGCAATCGCACCAATGGACGGAAGAGTTACGCTCTGTCCGATAGTTCTGGGGTCTTCAACATTGTCGGGAATCCACAGGAAATTTTTAAAAACCATTCTTTTCTCTCTGGCTCTCATTATCTCCCTTCTCATAAGCATCGGGCTAAACTGTTCTAATGTCATTTTGTTTCTCCTTTAATCTTTTAATCCTAATACATCTTTACGATATTTGTCATACTCGGCATCCGGCAGTTTGGCTACCTCTTCTTCGGTAAGCTCTTTACCACCGCCACCGATACCCTTATCAGGGTTCCTTTTACCTGTTTTAAGGATTTCACTCACTTTATTGTTAACGAGTTCGTCAAGCTTATCAGCAAACGCCTGAGCCTTAGCAACTGACTTGTCAACATCCTCATCAAGAAACAGATCGGAAAAATCCTCGATACCCCTTTTTGCCGTAACGCCACGAACAGCATTAAGTTTCTCGAGTTTTACTTTCTCTGCTCTTTCCTGATTCCGTTCCTTTTCAATCGCTTCAAGCTTTTTTGCCATATCAAGGTATTTCGGGTCTTCGGGGTCTTTGACTCCATACTTAGTTTTAAACTCCTTTTCATATTCGGGCAGTTTAGCATCAAGTTGGTCTTGTAACTTTTTAGGCAGGGTTTCTTTTTCAAAAGTGCCGATTGCCTGAGTAATCTTGGAATCTACGAAAGGTTTTATCATCTTAAACCCTTCATCACTTTTTACAAAATCCACCAACCCGTCCTTTTTTAGTTCTTTAAGATAGCCCTGTACATCCTCATTGTCCTTGTTGTCTGCAATAAACTTTTTGATCTCTTCTAACTTCATCTTAAACTCCATTTAACTTAATCTCCTTGCTAGAACATCTGGCAAGTTAGTTAGATATTAGCAACTTAGTTTCATTTTGTCAAGAGTAAGTTAATAGAGTTAGCTTTTTTGTGTTTTGGCTAACTCGGTTAGATTGTGTTAACTTTATTAGAAAACTGGTATGGTAGTGCTTCTACAATTAGGGTGCATAGGTGGATAATTGACACCTTCCTGTGCTTCGCTTAATAGAAATATTTTCCCGTCAAGCCCTGAGCATATATCACTTGTCCGCTCATCTTCTACTGCTACATACTGATATTTTTCTATACCTGCATCTGTATATGCTTCGGCTGTTGCCTGTTCTACTACATAAGCTGATTCTGTCCTTATTAACCTTTCGGCATTACTGAAACTTGTTCCTGTTGCATAACGGATATTCTTAACGGCATCTTTTAAAGGTGCGTTCCTTAAAAACTGATCGGCTAATGTCCTGTCAAGCGATGATATAAGTTTTTCTTTATTCTGCCAGATCGTATCGCTGAACTTTATGCCTACCCAATTTGTTGATAGTATCTGCTGTACTCTTTTTCTATTTAGCACGCCTATATCTGCAACATCTAACTCTTTAAGAGTAAGGGAATAAGCTTTCATTAACGATTTTTCGATATGGTCTGGAAACTCGGCGTTTTGCCAAAGACTTAATTGAGTTGCTGTTACTCTATGCTCAAGCTTCATCTGTTGAAAACGGCTTATTTTCTCCTGTGTCCGCAGGTTCTTGAGATAGAGTCTGAAATCACTATCATAATTTGGTAGTGTATCAATATACTTTATAAACTCTATCTGTTCTTTGGCTGTCAACCGTTTGATGGCTTCTGAATAGGTCATTATGCCTGACTGTGAATATTTACCATAGAAATTGCCTAACCGTGTTGAGTAGTCACGCATCAGGGAATCATACTTTTTAGCAACTTCTCCCATAAACTGAATATCTGACTTGAGCAGTCTTTCCTTTTTTAAGATTGACCGCTCTGTCCAGTATTCCTTACTCTTGTTCCTCGTTTCCTTCGGTATCGTCACCATTTGGGTTGTCCCTCAAATATTCATCAATTTTTGCCTGTCTATTCTCTTCTGCCCTGTCTGCCCATTCCTGAGGATTTTCACAGAAACTGCCTACTCTCAAGGCATCCTGTAACATTACACCCGCATTTACAAGTGTCTGTACCGCTAATGCCTCTTCTGGAAGGTTGGCAGGTTTATCATAACTGAATACAACATTTACAGTATAAGGGTCTATGTTCTTGCCTACTGTTTCCCATAACTGGTTGCAAATCTTTATAAGGTCAATTATCTGTATTTCGATAATATCGGCAAAATCGTTACTTGCGTTGTCGATGGGCTTGGTGCGTGTGTTTATTGTAAGGTTAGTTGCCTTGCCTAATACTTCTGGGTCTGCATAATTTATATTACGCCCGAATCTGTCTATGTTCTTTTCAAGTAACATTCTAAGTGAGTCAAAAGCTTCAACCTGAACCTCACGCTTGAGAAATTCGGCTTTGCCTGCATCATCCATCAGGAGAACACGCAACTTTTTAAGCTTTTCAAGTGCTTCAAGTCTACCTTGTTCTGTGTCAACCTTGCCTAAATCATCATTGGTCAACATATAGTTTGTAAGCACTAAATAAGACTGTGCAAAGGTGTTAAACTGATCGGTTGCACTTGAGCAGAGGTTATTGTAAGAATCAATTAAGCTCAATACAGGATAAAAACAGGGTCTTGCACATTCATCTAATTCGGTCATTACCACAGGCACGATACCGAACATATTCGGTGCGGTGCTTATTTCCTCTGGAAAGGTATCTGCAAGCATAGCATTATTACAATCTGAATAAGGTGCAGACTTAAATGTCTTTATCTCTTCAGGTGTGTAGTAATCACAGTATGCATAATAAACTGATTCATCCTCCTGCTTAACATACCGCCTTGCAAACTCGGTCAAGACACCGTTCTGATAATCCCAAGCACAATCGTATATTTCAGGCACAAATACATCAACATCATCTGCAACCTCAGTGGTGGGCTGATAACATATCATTGCGCTGCGACCTGTTGCAAGTAACCAACGCCCGAAATCCTTAACTTTTACATTTAAGCGTGATACACGATAGAATCTTTTGATTATTTCGTTCTGGCGGTCGATCTCTTCTTGCGGTGTATCTTCGTAAAAGTCTATATCTATTGCCTTACCCATACACCAGTTGAGTCTATTATCAACTATTTCCGCCTCAAAGTTGTGTATCTGTGGGTTGTTTACATTCCTTTCGTAAAGTGTTCCGATGTCAATTTTCTGAGTAGTTTCGGGCTCATAGTCAGCTTTGTATCTCTGCCAGTATTCACGCTCCTGATCTGCGTATGTTTTGCGTATTTTGAAAAGTCTTGTTAAGTCCATTTTATACCTCTTTGTTTACTTTTGTTGTATATGTTATCCTCAAAACCCCGTGTTTCGAGTGTAATATATGGCGTTTTTGTATCACTTTTTAAATCTGCTTCATTGTTTTCATCTTCATCAACTGATATGCCCTGCAAAATGGACTGGAATAGCTTACAATGCAGTTATTTACCTTTGCACAAGTATCACAAATCATTTAATACTCCAACTCAAAAACCATTCGCATTATCATCATATCGAGGAAATCAGGGGAATGTGCCAGATTTTCCTTCATTTTCTCCTTGCTTATTATATAAAGCTTATTATCGTTGTCAACCTTGTCCCTTTTTAGCTGTTGTAATTCACTCTGTATGCGGTCTTGATACTTTCTAATGGTGTTAGTAAGGGTGATGCCTATTTCACCGTTAGACGCTAAATCTGCCAGTTTATATGCACACTGGGTTTTAAGGTTGGCGTGATCAGGTGCTACAAAGGACTTTTTCATTAAATAACCGGTTGACTGTTTCTTCTTAGCTATTATAGGAGATGAACCGTTATTGAATTTATACGATCTTCTTAAAAAGCCCCGTAAATATCCGCCCACACCGTCACCGTCAAATACTATGTTACGATACGGCACTTCATATTTATCGGCTAAATCTTTAATAATGTTAAGTATCTCGTCTGCCTCACATTTGGGTCTGACTGTCACATCAAGGAGTTGTAACCCATCCCAAACGCCCACCACAAATAAGTCCGCACCGCTTGTTGCAATATCTGCGGAGATATATTTCTGTCCTCTTTCAGCATATTCAAAGCCAAACATACCTAATATAGCATCATAAGGTATCATTACCGTGTTGTCATCTTCGTAATCAAAATTTCCTTTTACAAGTCGCTCTATCTGTATCTTGTCACCTGTTTTTATTACTGATTTTATCCAGTCATCAATAGCAGGGTCTGGATTATCGCTTGGCAAAGCAGGGACAAATTTTTTATCCGTTGATTCTACTCCGTCTTTATAGGGTTTCCAGTATCTGCGGTTTATGTGTCCCTTGTCAGGGTTGAAGGTTTCAATAACACAGGCGTTTATGCCGTAATGCGTGTTTTTAGCCCACCCTGTTCTACTTTTAAGTGTTATTATTGCAAGCTCTTCTGATTCATTGCTTTCGTCTATTCCGCCCCGTGTGTATTCGTGACCGCCATATCTTGTATACAAAGGGTCAGTCGGTAAATATCTGCTGTCAATGAACTTTATACTTGAACCGTTTTTAAACTTGATCTTGTTTTCCTGACCATCAAATTTAAAGTCTTTATCATATTCAACACCGTAATATTCTAACAGCTTAAACATTGTAATCATTACACTTGCTTTTAATCTGGTAAGCTCTTTTCTTGCCAGAAACCAAGCTACACCGTCATAAGATAGACAGTCGAATATAGCCACAAAACATTCAAGCAAAGTTTTGCCCGATCTTGCCGAACCGCCATAACCGACAAAGTCAACCTCTGGATTATCCATATATCTAATTGCCTGTAATTGTTTAGGTGATAGATAAAATAAAGCTCCGTTAGGTGACTTGCCTATATTGATTTTGTCGTATTCTTTTCTACGATATAGCTCGCATAACGATTCAGTTGCTACTTTCATCTAATGAAGCTATTTTAAGGAGTTCTTCAACTGATAACTTGGAATAATCTCGCTTCTGGTTTACATCTATTTCCTGCTTATCTTTCCACCCGAAATTTTTAAGGGCAAAGATTGCTCCAGAGTTCCCATCTTGCAGTAATTGTTCATAAATTACTTCCATTTTTGACCGTGCTTTTTTAATAGTGTTGGAAAATTCTTTGTGCTCATTTTCGTAATCGTACATACTTGATCTATTGCAAAACCCTAAAAATAAAGCTAAGCCCGTTATTGTCGGGCAAGGTATTTGAACTGCTCCGCCCGTTTTTGTGTAGACTGTTCTCTTGTCAGGGCAATCGTTAAAATACTCATCTATCTTTGCTTCGAGCTCTTCAACTGTCTTATATAAAGCAGGCCTGCCACTTGTTTTACATCCTTTAGCGTATTTGTTACCTTTTGGAGCAGGCATATAGACCTCACATCACCTTGATAGACCTTCTACCAAGTAATATAAGTTTAAAGGATTGTTTTGATTTTGTCAAGATAGTGATTCTATAACTCTTGGAAGTATATCTTTTAATATGGCTATTCTTTCCTTCCCGCCTATTTCGTTTCCTGCGGAGTCATTAACTGCGATATAAATGTGTGCCAATTCTTTTTCAATGGTTATGGTGTAAATATCCTCACTTGCATATGAAGGGTTTTTAAGCCCTTTAATCTGATCACCATTTATTGATATGCTTACTTGATCTGGTTTAGTCATTTTTGCTCTCCGTTTACTTGTTCAGATGATATTTCATAATTACTTTCAGGTGTTGATATTATAATAGTGTTTCTTTCTCTGATTGCTTTTCCGTGCTTTATTGTAAGAGTATCAACTATTTCTGACAACTGTTTTATCCAAGTATCTTTACATCTATTTTTTCTTCTTTTGGTTTTTATCATTTTTTAACCTCTACCAAAGGTTTTTTATTTACATACTCTCTCCACGCCTGAAAAGCATCTCTCATTCTGCTAAACTCTTCTTGATTGTGTGAATGCAATGGTCTGTTGCCATATTCTTTTGCCGCTTTCCTATAAGCAAAGTATAGCGATCTTTCTTTTTTCTTGGTTATTAAGCTTTTCTTCCACATTTCCATCCTCTCTTTAAAATAAGTTATCCTTACCAATTATTATCCTTATCTCTTCATTAGTAAACCATTTTTGAAGGTCTTTTGCAAGTTCTTTGCGATAGTGTGTTATCATATCAGCTTTTTTACTTCCTTTGTGACAGTTTTCGCATACACACCTGACACTTATAACCCTCTCAAAGTCTTTTCTCCTTAACAATCCAGAACAAATATGATGAAGCTCTAACAAGTAAGTTGACTGACACATCTCACATTTATAACCTGCTTTCTGGAAACGCTTTTCCCTTACATTTTCCTCTACTGGAAATATTTCAAGGAATTTAGCTTTTACTTGGTCTAAAGGTTTCATAGTTTTATCTCTGGTGCGTTCCATTCATCATCAAAATATAGGTATTCGCCATCATCTTCATCGGGCTGATATTTTTCGCAGTCAACACTTGGTATCATTGGTCTTTCTCTATATCTTGAACTTTCCTGATAATCAACTATTTCTGGGATTGTTATATTTTCAAACCTATACTTACATCCCATGTTACAGCAATTTTCACACATTTACGACTCCTCAATTTTAATCTGAATCGGCTGTTTAATCATCTGGATAAGTTGCGACAGTTTAATACTGTGTGCAAGTATCTTGTTTTCAAGTTCGGTTATCTTCTCGTTTATCAGAGATATTTTCTCTTCATCTGACAGGTTTGATTTTATTATTTTCTCAATCATCATTCCCTCCACCAAGCACCACATTGTCAAGTTGTTCCCTGAGAAGTCTTGCAAGCCTTTCGGTATGTTTAACCATATTGCAGAAGCCGTGTGGGTCTTCCTCTTTTGTAATCACAGGTTCGCCTAA
>Ga0302249_1001299_pt1 | contig 17932 bp, 15 predicted proteins | sample AAG_UR_Val_MG_FD_193531 | JGI IMG/M metagenome (GOLD analysis project Ga0302249, IMG submission 193531) | Enriched activated sludge microbial communities from anaerobic digester in WTTP, New Holstein, Wisconsin, United States - AAG_UR_Val | ecosystem: Engineered > Bioreactor > Anaerobic >... | reverse complement strand
TCCGGTGGCCCATGACCCGCCTGTAGCCTGCCAGCATGTGGACGAGGGCCTTGCGGCCGGCCTCCAGGCCCCGGCGTTCGTGGGCCCTCAGGACGTCCGACTGGCGGATCAGGTTGTAGCCGTCGATAATGAGGTGCATAGAAAAACAGGCTCAAGGCATAGGGCTAAGGGTAAAGCAAAATCCATGAACAACAGGCTAGAGACTCAGGGCTAAAGGTTAAGCGCATGAATCTCACCTTAAGCCTTTTGCCCGTTGCCTTATGCCTGCTTTACCATACCCCACTTGATCGGCGCCTTCAAGGGGCCTGAATTGCGGGTTTTCCCCCTCAGGGGCCTGTAAAATAGTTGTGGACATTCGTCCGCAAAGTCTTATAATCGCCCCTACGCCTCAGCGGCCCGGGGGAACGGCTCCGGGTCCGGGCCCTTCGACGGGTTCAGACTGGCGGTACGGGGGCCGGGGGCAGCGACGCCTCATGGACTCGCGGGCCGCCGGATGAGGGGCCCGGAATTGGCCGATCGGCGCCTTGACGTTTTGGCGGCACCCTGACAACATGGCTCAGAACGGCACGAACAACCAGACCCGTCTCGAAAAGCTCCACGAGGTCATCCGGGGTAAGCGGAAAGTCCTGATTGTCACCCACAATCACCCCGACCCCGATGCGCTCGCCGCCGCATTCGCGCTCAAGTACCTCCTGCAGTCTAAGTGGAAGGTGGGGGCGATCATCGCCTCCAGCGGGGTTGTCGGACGCGCCGAGAACCGGGCCATGATCCGCCACCTCAAGATGGATTTGAAGCCGCTTTCCGAACTCAACCTCAACAATTTCAGCGTCATTGCCCTCGTCGACACGCAGCCCGGAGCCGGAAACAACTCCCTGCCCCGGTCCGTCATCCCTGACATCGTGATCGACCATCACGTCCCCGTCCGGGCCAGGACGCGGCAGGCGCAATACTACGACATCCGGACCGATTACGGGAGCACCTCGACGATCCTCGCCGAATACCTCAGGGATGCCGGCATAACGGAAATGGACCGCAAGGTGGCCACGGCGCTCCTCTACGGAATCCGTTCCGACACCCGCGATCTCGGCCGGGGTGTCAGCGCAAAAGACGTCGATGCCTGCATGCACTTCTACCAGAGGGTTTTGTGGAGGCTGCTTTCGCAGATCGAGCACCCGGATGTCCCGCGGGACTACCTGAGCATGCTCGAAAAGGCCATCAGCAATGCCAGGCTTTACAGGGACGTCGTCACCCTGGATCTGGGCCGCGTGGAGCACCTGGAGATCATCGCGGAGATGGCCGATCTCATCGTCCGCACCGAGGGAGTCAAGTGGGTCCTGTCCGTTGGCGAATTCGTCGGCGATGTCTATTTCTCGCTGCGGACGAAGAGGAGGCGCGGGTCGGCCGACCGGATCGCCCAGAAAATGGTGGCGGACCTTGGGACGGGCGGCGGTCACGAGATGCTGGCAGGGGGAAAAGTCGCCATGGGCGACAAGCCGCACCACTCCCCCCGGGAAATGACGGAAATCCTCATGGCGAGGTTCCTGAAAGCGGTCAAACGCAGGGAGACCAAACCGGAAAATCTGCTTTCGTACAGCCGGCAATCCGCCCGGCCGGGCATATCGGAAACGGCCGAACTACCCCTGGATGAGAAGAAGGTGGGCGGGTAAGAACGTGCTTTCTTAGCCTCTCACGTTCGTGGACGCATCTCTAATACTTGGCAAGAATCCCCTTCATCCGTGCAATCGTATCGTCGTACGACGGGCTGCCGAAGACGGCGGCGCCGGCGACGAAGATGTCTGCACCCGCCTCGGCAAGGATCCCGATGTTGTCCGGTGTAACCCCCCCGTCGACCTCGATAGCCAGCCGCAGGCCCCTGGCGAGCGACAGTTCCCGGGCCTTCCGGATCTTGGGCAGCATGCCCGGGATGAATTTCTGCCCGCCGAACCCGGGGTTCACTGTCATGATCAGCAGCAGGTCGATATCGGGCAGGATCTCCTCGATGCAGGACAGCGGCGTCGAGGGATTCAGAGAAACCCCCGCCTTGACCCCTTTCCCCTTGATGTAGTTTACCGTCCGGTTGAGGTGAACCACCGCCTCGGCGTGGACCGTGACGATGTTGCTTCCGGCATCGATGAAGGCGTCGATGTACCGGTCCGGGTCCTCGATCATGAGGTGCACGTCGAAGGGGAGCGAGGTCGTTTTTCTCAGGGATGAGACGACGCCGGGGCCGATCGTGATGTTCGGGACGTAATGGCCGTCCATGACATCCACGTGGATCAGGTCGGCGCCGGCCTTCTCCACGGCCTTGATTTCCTCTCCCAGCCGGCTGAAATCGGCGGACAGGATGGACGGGGCGATCTGCTTCTTCATCGAGGGTTCCCTTTCACAAGTTCCGTCCTCTCCCCTCTGCGGGAGAGGATAGAGGTGAGGGGGAACATTCCCCCTCCTCCACCGGGGGCGCTCCATCTGCCCGTGGAGCGGGCTGGGGAGCGCTTCATGTCCGACTCCCTTCTTTGCCGGGAGGCAACGCTTTGCGTTGCCTCAATTCCTCCTCCCGCCAGGGGAGGAGAACAGAAGCGCAGGCCCTGTTTCCGATACAGGGCCTCTTTCTTAATATCGCAGGACGACGGGCGGGTACACCCTCCCCGTGTCGGCTTCGCGCAGCCGCAGTCTCAACTCCTGAGCCTTCCGGGCCTCCCCGGGGAAGAAAACAAACCCGTGGGCAATCTCCTGGGGCGCCACGGCCCTCCGCTCGAGGGAGCGCGTCCGGAGATCCTCCCGGATCTGCCGCTGCACATCGGTGTCCGACATGCCCTGGGCGCCTCCCAGCACGGCGCCCGTCGCCGCGCCGGCGGCGGCGCCCTTCATGGCGGCATCGCCGACCCCCTGGCCGCTGACGATTCCGACGGCGGCCCCGATGATGCCGCCCGCCACGGCGCCCATGGTGCCGTACTTGGCCGCGTTCGGCGCAACTTCACCGAACTCCGTCTTCTTGGCGATGCGGTCATAGGCAAGCTTGGCATCGAGGACCTGCCAGGCGTTGTTCTCCGTGTCGATGAGGATCGTCTGCTCGGCGACGATCTCGAGAGGGTGGTTCCCCTTGTTGTCGAAGACGACCTGCACGGGAAGGATGTCGGGCCGGATGTCGAACCCGAAGGCCTGCTGCGCCTCCGCCTGGTTGTCCCATGCCCTGGAGGCCACGACGGCCCCGCCGACGGCAGTGGCATTGGGATAGGCCTGAGGCATCTTGAACGGGACCACCTGCCGCTGATAACGGGCGCAGGATGCAATCAGCACTGCCGAGAGCAGAACGGTCGTGGCGACGATGATGGCTTTTCTTAACGTCATGTGAGTCACCCCGGTTTGTTTCGATGGCTATTCTGCCATAATTTCGGGCCCTTTGGCGAGCCCAGCCCAACCTACAACATAACCCAGCCGATGTCAACCGGCCCGCAGGAAGAAGCCACAAGCAACAAGCCGCAAGCAACAAGGCAAAACCAAATCCTTCTTCCATAAGAATCCTTGCTGATCGGACCTTGCGCCTTGCTGCTGCGTAATTTTAGGTAGTTAAACGCGAAATGCATCCGTGCCGTTGACAGCCGCCCCTTGACAGGATCGGCAAAGGGCTTTATCGTCGTGCGGTGCTGACCGTACTCTACAATCTCACCCTCCTTGCGGGCCTTCTGCTCCTTGCGCCTTACTACGCGTTCAGGATTCTCGTGACGGGAAAGTACCGCGCAAGCATCGGGCAGAAGCTGGGCAGGATCCCCGAAGGCTTGATCGCCTCCCTGAAGGGCCATCCCCGGATCTGGATCCATGCCGTATCGGTGGGCGAGGTCACGGCGGCGGCTCCCGTCGTCGCCGCCCTGAGGGGAAAGCTCCCCGGGGCCTGCATCCTTCTCTCCACGGGCACGGAGACGGGCCAGGCCATGGCGAGAAAGCTCATCCCCCAGGCCTCAGCCTACCTGTATTTCCCGCTCGATCTGCCCTGGGTCGTGAAGGGCGTCATCGGGGCGATCGCCCCCGATATCGTGGTCCTGACGGAGACGGAGCTGTGGCCCAACTTCCTGAGGCACTGCGCGAAGCGCGGAATCCCGGCCGTCATGGTCAACGGCCGGATCTCTCCCCGGTCATTCCGGCGTTACTCGCGGACGTCGTTTTTCTGGGGGAAGGTCCTCGAGTCGGTCCGCGAAATCGGTGTGATCTCCGCAGTGGATGCCGAACGCATCAGGGCGATCGGGGCGGCTCCGCAGAAGGTCCGCGTCATGGGCAATGCCAAGTACGACAGCATCGCCTCGCGCGTGAGCGGCGAGGTCTGGTCCCGCAAAGCCGCCCAGCTGAAGATGACGGTCGACACCCGCGTCCTCGTGGCGGGCAGCACGCACGAAGGGGAAGAGGCCGTGGTTCTGAAGGTGTACCGCGAGTTCATGAGGGACTTTCCGGACTTGAGGCTGATCCTCGTTCCCCGCCACCCCGAGCGGGGGGCGGCCGTCCGCGACCTGGCCGCGCAGGAAGGGCACGCCTGCATCCTGATGAGCGAGATCCGCGCGGGAAGGGAGCCCGAAGGCGAGGTCGTGATTGTCGACGTGATCGGCGAGCTGTTCGCGCTCTACAGCCTGGCCGCGGTTGTCTACTGCGGGGGGAGCCTCGTTCCGAAGGGGGGCCAGAACATCCTCGAGCCGGCGGCCTGGGGGAAGGTCGTTTTCTACGGGCCTTCCATGGAGGACTTCGCGGAGGAAAAGGCCCTGCTGGAAGAGGCGGGCGCCGGCATCTGCGTCAGGGACGAGCGGGAACTGCTCGAGGGGATGAAGCGGGTCCTCTCGGATCCTGCGGAGCTCCGGCGCCGCGGGGCCGAAGGCCAGAAGCGGGTCCTGTCGAGCCGCGGCGCCGCGGAGCGCTACGCGGGGATGATTGTCCGGGTCCTGGACTGCAGGACACGGGACGCGGGCGGTAAGCAGGATGGTCCCGGTAAGCAATGCCCCTGAGCCCGGATGACGGTTTTTCACTCCCCCGTCCGGCCGGCTACCCCGGACGCCTGGTTCCCGGGGAAGCGGTATTCGTGTTGACAATCGCGTGCAAGGCAGCATATAAGGGCACGAAAATACGGCGTCCGGATCCGAAATGACAGCGGGAATGCGGGAGATCAGTGCCTTCCGAGTCAAGCCACGGCCCTGCGGCGGACTGGCGACTTTCCCGATGCACGGACCGAAAGGAATCGGATGGAACCAACCGAGCAGAAACCCTGCAGGGTTCTCGTCGGTATTCCCGTACTGAACAATCTCGAAATCACCCGAGGATGTCTGCAGACGTTGTTCCGGCACACCGACGCCGACCGCGTGAACCTGGCGGTCGATGTGTTGATCGTCGACAACGGCTCGAGGGATGATATTGCGGGCATGCTAGGGCAGGAGTTTTCCGATTCCCGCTTTCCCCTGCGCTACGTGAGGAACGAGACCAATCTGGGTGTTGCCGTCGCGTGGAATCAGATCCTCCGCTATTCGTTCCGGCACATGGAAAGCGGCGAGTTCGAATACGACTTTTACGTGATCTCGAACAATGACGTGTTTTTCGGCCCCGACTGGCTCCAGCCGATGGTGGAGACGATGCGGAGGGACCGAAAAATAGGCTGGCTCTCGGTGCTCGAGAACGGATCCCCGGTTCTGGAGGAGTTACTGGAAGCCCACTCGTTGTCCAAGAAGCACCGGATCGATCCCCGACAACCGTATACGACGCCGGTTATCCTGGGGAGTCTGGACCGGATATACGGCAAATGGGGCGGACATGAGAGATTCTGCCGCCAGGTGAGAGAACGCAGCCTTCCCGATTTCATCCCGTTTCGGAAAGAGGGGCGTTCTGCGGTCTGCTTCATGCTGAGACCGGACATGGTCAGGCAGATAGGATATTTCGACGAGGACTTCCCCCCGGTGGGGATTGCCGAGGACCTGGAGTACTTTCTCCGGATCGAGAGGGTCCTGATGCCGCAGTGGCTCACCCAGGACAGATATCCGGAGAAGGACAAGTGGAAGTGCGGGTTCAGCGGTAAGAGTGTTGTTCATCACCACTGGTGCAGCACGCACCAGGGCCCCGGCTTTGACGGCAGGAAATGGGATCAGGAACGTGAAAAGAACTGGCAGACCAAATTCGGCAGATCGAAAAAATACTACACCAGCCTGCTGCCCTAGATCGGGGAAAATGAGTCCTTGAAACGGATTGCGTTGGCCATAGAGAACTTCAGCCGCTTTGCGGGGGGTGCGGAGTCGTATGCGGTTTCCCTTGCCGGCGCCCTGATCGATCATTCCTGGGAAGTCCACGTGTTCGCCCAGAAGTGGGACGGAGAGCCGAGAGGGGTGATCTTCCATCCGGTCCCCGTTCCCGCCTTCCTTCCCCGATTCCTGAAACTGCTTCTTTTTGCCCTGCGGCACCGCAGGGCCGTCGAACGGGAACCCTTCGATGTCGTCCTGGGTTTCGGCAACACGATTGCCATGAACGTCTACCAGAGCCACGGCGGTGTGCACTGGCTGTCGACGGATCGTAAGCTGTACACGTGCAACAGCCCGGCGCTCAGAAGCCTCAAGAGATTTTTCGCGCGCATCTCCCCCAAGCACCAGGCCCGCCACTGGATCGAGTCCGCCCCGTTCCGGCAGAGAACGCAACCGAAGCTGATCGCAATCTCCCACATGATCCAAAACGATCTCGCCTCCTATTTTCATGTTGACAGGGGAGAGATCGAGGTTGTCTACAACGGCGTCGACCTGCAGCCGTCCACCGGTTCGTCCCGCGAAGGCGGCAGGAAGATGCTTCGCATGCAGTTCGGTATCCCGGAAAGCCATGTCGTCTTCCTGTTTGTTTCCTTTGATTTGCGAAAGAAAGGGATCGAGCAGCTTGTCGATGCCGCGGGCCTGCTGCGGAAATCGGGGAAGACGAATTTCAGCGTCATTGTCGTGGGCGGCCGGCCCTATCGCTCCCTGCGGCGAAGGATCGACCGGCGCGGGGTCGGTGATGCGATCCATTTTCCGGGGCCGACAAAACAGATTGGCGAGTACTATGCGGGCTCGGACGTGTTCGTGCTGCCGACCTTCTACGACGCCTGTTCGCTGGTCGTTCTCGAGGCGATGGCTTGGGGGCTGCCTGCCATTACGACAGAATACAATGGCGCCTCCGGGGTGATTGAATCCGGGGTGAATGGATTTGTCATCTCCCATCCCCCCCGCCCGGAGGAGTTGGCCTCGAGGATGGCGGCCCTCCTCGAAGAAGACGAGCGCCGGAGGATGGGGGGATGCGCAACCCTGTCCATGAAGGGCTACTCCCTTCGCTCGAACCACGAGCGCATGCTGAGGATCTTCGATGACGTTGCCAACCGAAAACGCTCCGCCTGACCGGGTACCCGGCCGGGCCGATGCTGTCCCGCCCGCGTGCATCCTGTGCGGGTCCTGCAACCGGGAGATCATGCAGTCCTGTGGCCGCTGGACGATCTATCGGTGCACAGGGTGCGGTCTGGGGGTCCTGGATCCGCAGCCCCGCAAAGAGGAACTTTCCGCACTGTACGACCGGGAGTACTTCGCCAGCCAGTACGACACAGGCGTCGAGCCGGACTCGCCCGAGTTCAACCGCTGGCTGGATCTGCTGGAACACCGCGTCCGGTTTTTCAGACGGCTGAAGCGCCGGGGACGGCTGCTGGACATCGGGTGCGGAAATGGATACTTCCTGGCCCTGTGCCGAAAAAGGGGATATGAGGTCCGGGGGACCGATGTTTCCGCATGGGCCGCGGGCTATGCATCGTCCAAACTCGGGATCGAGGTTACGGTTACCGAGACGGAGGATCTTGCTTTCCCCCCGGAATCGTTCGACATCGTGACGATGTGGCACACGCTCGAGCACATGAGGAAGCCGGACGAACTGCTTTCGAACATCAGCCGCTGGCTGAAGAGGGACGGTATCCTGGTCGTCGAGATTCCCAACTATGCGGGCACGGACGCGCGGCACGACGGAGAGGGATGGATCGGCTGGCAGGTCCCCTTTCACCTGTATCACTTCACCCCCGATGCCCTCGCGAAGCTCCTCGAGAAAAAGGGGTTTCGGATCGTGAAGTTCAAGGACTTTCATTCGGAATCCGTGAAGGAGAGACTGCGGCGTTATCCGATCATCGGCTGGTTCTCGCGCCTCGTTGCCAGGTTTTTTTCGGGCCATAGCGTCGCCGTCGTGGCGCAAAAAATGCACTGACAGTGTGAAGGGTATTTCCGTGCCCGCGGCCTTTCGCCTGCAGCCCGCGGCAGCAGGTTTTTTTGTTGTTGACAAGCCGCACCCTTTCCGATATCAAGGATGTACTTTGTGAGGGAATAACTGAAAATGACGACGATCGGTGCGAGAAGAGAACTGCTGAGCCTGTCCGAGCTATTGTGCCTCGCTCTGCTCCTGCTTCTGCGCATAACCCGATCGCCCGCCGTTTTTAGAATTTAGGGAATCGAAGACGAAATTCTAAAGGCCATGGGCGAAAGCACATGGCCTTTTTTTGTGCCTTCTGCAATCCGGGTCTACGGGAGGAGCGATGAAAGAGGTCATCTGGTTCGGGCGAGGCGGGCAGGGCGCCGTGGTGGCAGCCCAGATCCTGGCGGAGTCGGCATACCTGGAAGGCTTCAGGGGCGTCACGTCGGCGCCGACCTTCGGCCCCGAGCGCCGGGGGGCGCCGGTCACGGCCTCCACGCGGATTTCGGAGGATCCCATCCGGATGTTTTCCCAGGTGGAGATGGCCGACATCGCCATCGTGCTGGACGAAACGCTTCTCGGCGTCGTCGACGTGAAGGGACGGATCCGGAAGGGCGGCATCGTCATCATCAACACGTGCAACAAGCCTGAGGAGGCGGGCATCGAAGGCGATTTCGACGTGGCCACCGTCGACGCCACCGGGGTTGCCCTGAAGCTCCGTCTCATGAAGGAAGGGGCCCCGCTCATCAACACACCGCTCCTGGGCGCCTTCTCAAAGGCGACGGGGATCGTCTCCCTGGAGAACATCGAGAAGGCCCTTCGCAGCAAGCTCCCCGCGGCGGCGGCGTCGCAGAACTTCGAGACGGTGCGTGCGGCCTACGAGGGAACGGTGATCAGGAAGGCTCAGGGATAAGGGTCAAAGGAAATAGGCTGGGGGAAAGGCGGCAGCGATGAAGAAAAGAGACGAGAACATATCGGCCATGTGCAAGCCCACCATCGGCGAGGCAGGCAGGACCGGCGACTGGCGCGACCTGCGGCCCGTCATCGATCACAGCAAGTGCACGCCCTTCGTCAAGAAGAAGGCCGCCTGCTACCTCTGCTGGCTCTATTGTCCCGAGGCGGTGGTCAAGGCGGGGATCCCCGTCGAGATCGACCTCGAGTACTGCAAGGGCTGCGGGATCTGCGCCGAGGAGTGCCCGTCCCGGGCCATCAGCATGGTGAGGGAGGACCAGTGCAATGACTGACGCGCGCATCATCACCGGAAACCAGGCGGCGGCCCTGGCGGCACGGCTCTGCGAGGTCCAGGTCATCGCCGCCTACCCGATCACCCCCCAGTCGCAGCTTGCCGAGATGCTCGCCCAGCACGTGGAGAGCGGCCAGCTGCGGGCCGAGTACGTCCGGGTGGAGGGCGAGCACTCGGCCATGACGGTCTGCATCGGGGCCTCCACCGTGGGGGCGCGGGTCTTCACGGCCACGAGCGCCAACGGCCTTCTGTACATGCACGAGCAGCTGCACTGGGCGGCGGGGTCGAGGCTTCCCATCGTCATGTGCTGCGTCAACCGCGGCGTGGGCGCTCCCTGGTCCATCTTCAACGACCAGCAGGATTCGCTGGCCCAGCGCGACACGGGCTGGATCCAGATCTACTGCCGCGACAACCAGGAAATCCTCGACACGGTGATCCAGGCCTACCGGATCGCCGAGACGGTCTACGCGCCCGTCATGGTCTGCTACGACGGGTTCGTGCTCTCCCACACGATGATGCCCGTCGTCAGCCCGGCCCAGGCGGCCGTCCGGAAGTTCCTGCCGCCCTACAAGCCCCACACCATCCTCGATGCCGCGAACCCGCTGACCCTCAACTCGGTCCTCCTGCCCAACCGGCGACCCGATTCCGAGGGGACCCTCTGCGACGGCTACATGGAGATGCGCTGGAAGCTGCAGAACGCCCTCGACCGGGCACCGGAGGTCATTCGCGAGGTGAACCGCCGGTATGCGGAGGCCTTCGGGCGCGACCACGGCGGCATGCTCTGGACGTACCGGACGGAGGACGCCGAGGTGATCCTCTCGAGCATGGGCTCCCTTGCCGCCGAGGCGACAGTGGCCGCGGACGCCCTGCGCGAGGAAGGGATAAAGGCCGGCGTCGTGGGGATACGCGTCTATCGGCCCTTCCCGGTGAAGGAGGCCGTCGAGGCCTACCGGGATGCAAGGGCCATCATCCTCTTCGAGAAAAGCATCAGCTACGGCTACGAGGGCGGGTTGTGCTCGGACCTCAAGGCCGCCTTCTACGGCAGCGGGATCCAGGCGCCCATCCACGACTACGTGGCGGGCCTCGGGGGCCGCGACGTGAAGGCAAGGGAGCTCATCGAGGCCGTCAAGTCGTCGCTTGCCCGGATCCGGGGGGGCGAGCGGGAGCTGAAAACCACCTGGCTGAATTGCGCGACGGAGTAGAGCCATGCCGCAGAATCTCTTCAAGATCCACGAGAAGGAATACGTCCTGCCCGGCACGCGGGCCTGCCAGGGATGCGGGCTGTCCATCGCCTACCGGTTCGCCCTGAAGGCGCTCCGGGAAGACACGATCGTGACGTTCCCGGCCTGCTGCCTGTGCGTTCTCCACGGCCTGTACCCGCTCACGCCGGTGCTCGTCCCCAGCGTGAATTCCACGTTCGCCGCCACGGCCGCCTCGGCCTCGGGCATCGCGGCGGGGCTTGCCGCCCTGAACCGGACGGAGACGACCGTCGTGGCCTTCGCCGGCGACGGGGGCACCTTCGACATGGGCATCCAGGCCCTCTCGGGGGCCGCGGAGCGCGGGACGGATTTCATCTACGTCACCTACGACAACGAGGGCTACATGAACACGGGCACCCAGCGCTCGAGCGCGACCCCCATGGGGGCCCTCACGACGACGACCCCCGTCCTCACGAAGCAGCAGCACAAGAAGGATTTCCTGAAGATCATGGAGGCCCACCAGATCCCCTACATCGCAACAACGACGCCGGCCTACCCCATCGACCTCTACGACAAGTTCGTGCGGGCCAAGCGCATCAAGGGCACGCGGTTCATCCACATCCACACGCCCTGTCCTCCCGGGTGGCAGTACCCCACGAAGGACACGATCCGCATCGGGCGGCTCGCCGTCGACACGGGCCTCTGCGTCCTCTTCGAGGTGGAGAACGGCAAGTTCCGGTTCACCGGGCGCAGCCGCACGCTCGCCGAGAAGGGCAACAAGCTCCCCGTGGTGCACTACGTCGAGAAGCAGGGCCGCTTCAAGAAGATGAGCATCGAGCAGCTCAACCAGCTCCAGGCCTGGGTGGACGACCGCTGGGAGGAGTACAAGAGGAAGGCGGCGGAATCCAAGTAAAAGGGTCTAGGGTTTAGGGTATCGGGTCTAGGGTTTGGAACAATGGAAAATTCTTCTTCCTTCCCTATACCCGAGCCCCTATACCCGATACCCCTCATGCTGACGAAATAGACTGGAAAGACAAGACAAACCTGAAAGCTCGGCAAGGAGGGAAGCATATGGATCTCGGATTGAAGGGGAAGGTGGCGCTGGTGGCCGGAGGGAGCCAGGGACTCGGGCTTGCCGTGGCGCTGGATTTTGCCCGCGAGGGCGCGAAGGTCGCCATCTGCGCGCTCGACGATCCTCATCTGCCTGCGGCGGCCGAGGCCATCCGCAAGGCGGGAGGAGGAGAGGTCTTCTCCATCCCGGCCGACGTGTCTGACCTGGAGCAGGCGAAGAACTTCGTCCGCAAGTCGGCGGCCCGTTTCGGGACGGTGGACATCCTGGTGAACAACGCCGGGGGCCCTCCCTCGATGAGCTTCCTCGAAATCGACGACGATCTCTGGTTCCGGGGCTGCCGGCTCAACCTGCTCTCCACGATCGTGATGACGCGCGAGGCCGTTCCCATCATGAAGGAGAAACGCTGGGGGCGGATCATCAACATGACCTCGATTGCCGTCAAGCAGCCCATCGACGGCCTCATCCTGTCCAACACGGTGCGCTCGGGCGTCATCGGCTTCGCCAAGTCGCTCTCGAACGAACTGGCTTCTTTCAACATCACCGTCAACAGCGTCTGCCCGGGCTACACCATGACGGACCGCGTCCGCAATCTTTCGAAGGTCCTCGCCGAGAAGCAGGGGACGACCCCCGAGGCCGTCGTGGAGAAATGGGCGGCGGAAATCCCCATGAAGCGGATCGGCACGCCCGAGGAGTTCGCCAGCCTCGTCGTCTACCTCGCGTCGCAGCAGGCGGGCTACATCACGGGCGCGGCCGTCCAGATCGACGGGGGATGGTACAAGGGAATCATGTAAAGGCAGGGTTCAGGGGCCGGGCAAAAAAAAGGATAACAGACACTAAGGGCATCGAGAGGTTTCCTCACGATGCCCTTTCTTTTTCCATTCGAGTTCTGCTTTTCCTGTCTTCCGCTCTTCCTAACTTCTTGCCTTTACTGCGCCTCGGCGAGCGGATCCTCCGCGGACGCGTCCGGGTCTGACGCGGCGCGATCGCGGATGAGCCACTCCAACTTGTCCAGCAGAATCCCGAACGTCGAGGGGTTCCGGGCGGAAATCGCGATGGCGTCGAAGCGCCTGCACAGATCGGCCAGCAGCTCCTTGTCGGCCACCCGGTCCTCCTTGTTGAAGACCCGGATCGTCGGCTTGGTCGCGATGTCCAGCTCCGCGAGAATGGTTTCCACCGCGGCGATGTGCTCCTCGAAATCGGGGTTGCTCACGTCGATCAGATGCAGGAGCACGTCGGCCTCGTGGAGTTCCTCGAGTGTCGCTCGGAACGCGGCGAAGAGTTCCTTCGGCAGGTTCCGGATAAACCCGACTGTGTCGGTGATGACCGCCTCGGTGTCGCGGGGAAAGCGCAGCCGGGAGCTCTTCGGGTCGAGGGTCGCGAAGAGCCGGTTTTCGGTCAGCACGTCGCTCTGCGTGAGCTCGTTGAGCAGTGTGGACTTTCCCGCGTTGGTGTACCCGACGATGGAGACGACGGGGAGCCCCGCCTTCTCGCGGCCTGCCCTTCGTGTGTTCCGGCCTTTCTGGATCGTTTTCAGAGCCCCTTCGAGCCGGTGGATCTTGTCCCGCACCCGCCTGCGGTTGATCTCGAGCTTCGTCTCGCCGGGGCCGGTGCCGCCGATCCCGCCCGTGAGGCGCGACATGGCCGTGTTCTTCTCGATGAGGCGGGGAAGCAGGTACTTCAGCTGGGCGAGCTCCACCTGGATCTTCCCGTCGCGGCTGTGGGCCCTCTGGGCGAAGATGTCGAGGATCACCTGGGTGCGGTCGATGACCTTCAGCTCCGTGAAGTCCGTGATGGAGCGGACCTGGGCGGGCGTCAGCTCGTGGTCGAAGATGAGGAGATTCGCCCCGATCTGCAGGGCGCGGATGACCACGTCCGAGAGCTTTCCCTTCCCCATGAGGTACTTGGGGTCGATCTCCGGACGGTGCTGCGTGATCGAGTCGAAGACCTCCACGCCGCAGGACTCGGCAAGCTCCTTCAGCTCGGCAAGCGAGTTCGCGCGGCTCCGCGGGTCCGTCTCGACGCGGATGAGGATGGCGCGCTCCCGCGAGGCAACCCTGCGGGTGCGCTGCCTGCGGGCGATCTGGTCCTCCAGGTCCTGGATGAAGCCCGCGAAGTCCAGGTCCAACCGGGACGGGTGCACGGGTTCCGTCTGGAGCCAGTATCGGCCGTCGGCGTTTTCGGGGATGAGGTGCGCCGAGTGGGTCGGGCCGGGCTGCCCGTCCTCCTCCGCCGTCACGGCGCTGATGAAGTCGAGCCGCAGCAGCGCGAGGTCCGTGAGGTCGTCCCGGGTGAGCGCCTCCCCGTTGAGGTGGGTGTGGACGAGCCGGAGCCCTTTGAGGCGGTTCTCGCCGGAGCGGAACGCGTCGAGGCTGGGGATCATGATCTGGCGGTGATCCCCCACGACGACGAAGTGGATGTCGCCCTTGCGGCTGATCAGGACGCCGATCTGGCGGTTGGTCTCCCGGGAGATCTCGCAGAGGTGACGGGCAAGCTCGAGGGTGAGCACCCGGTCGATCGGGATTTTGCGGCGGTAGAGCTGCTGGATGCGCCGGATCTGGTTCGACTTGAGCCCGGCCGTGTTGCCATAAATGCGGTTGATGCTACTTCCTCCAAGACGTCATGCGCGTGCGCTCTGCAAACAATCTGCAAATAGGGGTATCGGGACTAGGGTATAGGGTCTAGGGGAGGAAGGGGAATGGATTTATCTTGGCCCTATACCCGATACCCTAAACCCGAAACCCTTGAGACCAAAGGTCTCATTTAAACTTGTGCGGGTTGACCTTCTTCTCCATCGTGTCGAGGAACTTGGACCACGTGTCCGTCTTGAACGGAGACACCCGCTTGCGGGATTTCCCGGCCCCGCACTTCGGGCAGGGGTAGTCCACCCCTTCCTCGCTCAGCTTGTGAAAGACCTCGAAGACATGGGCGCACTTGACGCATTCGTAATCGTATAAAGGCATGATCGCAACTCCGTTGATCGTGGATAAGGGCTTGATGCGAAGGGCTAAAGGCGATTAATGAATAGAATTCCTTTCTTGCCATTAGCCTTGCGCCCTTAGCCCTACGCCTTCGGCGTAAATATGTCTCACCCCCGGGGTCTTGTCAAGCGATTCATCGCGAACGATTGCAGGTTGGGTTGTACGCTCGGAGCAGCCGGATATCAGGCTTCCGCAGGGTAGAAAGTAAGAGGGTACGAAGGTGAGAAGGTTGGAGAAGCGGAGAGCATGAATGCGGTTGCCAGCTCATCCAACGCTCTTACCCTCTCGCCTTCTTGCCTTCCTTCTCGCTTCTGATGGAAGGGAGGTGTTCGATTCGTCGAATTGCGGACTGTCAAAAGTGTTCAGATGCAAGGTCCTGAAGTTTCGAGGAATGAGGCCTGTAACGGATCGTAACCTTAATCCTCCTCTCTCCCGTCAGAGACTGTGTCGCAATGTCACTGCGGAGAAGCGAAGCGACTGAAGCAATCCCGGATGTTCTTGGAAAGATGGAGATTGCCGCGCTCCCGCCGGTCGCTCGCAATGACGAGAACCGATGATGACACGGTCTCTCAAGGCAGAGGGAAATCAAGGAAAGGTCTTCAGCGGCCGCAGGGGCTTGGAATTTCAGAAAGGGAAAGAGGCTGGTCAAAAAGGGTTAGATGCAAGACGTCCCGAACGCCCGAAGAGTAAATCTGGGAGGCCCCAGACTGTTCAAAAATGCCTGAATGCGAGGCCCCCGAGATCCCGAGGCGCGCAGGCGTACTTTGGGTGTACGTCGAGCGCCGAGGGATGAGGGAAACGAAGCAGGCGGGTATTTTTCAACAGTCTGGAAAAAGGAAAGCCCCCGGGGGGCTTACCCCCCGGGGGCTTTTTGTTCTCAGACAACCTTCAGGAAAACCCTTAGAAGGACAGGGTCAGCTGGTTCATCAGCAGGTAGTTGTCCTCGATGTTGGTCGCGGGAGCTCCGCCCTTGAAGTAATCGCCGGTCCAGAAGTAGCCGAAGCCCACCGTGTAGGACAGGTTGTTGTAGATCTTGTAGGTCGCGTAGATGTCGAATTCCTTGCCGTACTCGTCATCCCAGCCGGGTGCAACCTCGTCGGCCTTCAGCCACGCGTACTGGGCAACGATCGTCAGCTGGGGATTGACCTGATAGCCGACATAGGGCTTCACCAACATCAGGTTGCGCTCGATGCTGGTGATGGAGGGGGTGCCGGCACCCGAGTTGGCCCACGCCCCCGCAGCGCCGCCGGGTCCCATGACGCCCTGCCATTTGATAAACAGGTTGCTGCCGAACATCAGGAGCGGATCCCAGCCGTCGCCGCCGAGCACGCCCGCTTCGTTCTTGTCAGACGTGGTGGGGTCGTCGCCGGTGATGAAGCAGAACTCGAGGCCGCCGTAGAAGGCGCCCATCGTGTACTTGCCGTTCAGGTAGAGGTCCCAGCCCCTGCGGTCGACGTCGGTAGTGTTGCCGTCATAGTCTGTCGTGCCCCAGATGTAGCGGAACTCGGCCTCGAGAGCGAAGGGGCCGGCGATCCACTGCACGTAGGGGGCGAGTTCGTGGAACGCGGAAACCCAGGGAACGTTGGCGCCGCTGCCCCAGGGGGCCAGCGTCGTCGGCGTCGTGCCGCCGGCGGCAGCGATCTTGCCGTTCGTGGCGTCGCGGTCGAGCTCGTAGCGGATGCCCGCCTGGCCCGTGGCCCAGCGGTAGATCGCGTAGATGTGGTAGACGTCGTGGTCGTCATCGGTGCCCTGGAGGCTGCTCCCGCCCTGTGCCCTCGAGCCTTCGGCGAGCCAGCTGTTGGTGTTGGAGCCGGCGAAGCCCGTGGCCTTCTCCCACTCCAGACCGAAGGTCCAGGGGCCCATCATGTAGCGGTAGTGAATCGCCGCGTCGGAGGTGTAGTCGTTGCAGAACGCGCAGGTGCCCCAGGCGATCGTCTGCTGGTAACCCACATCGAACACGCCGTAGAGGGCGTTGAAGGTCACGTAGGCACGCTCCCAGCTGATGTTGTTCTCATAGCGGGAGTAGGGGTAATCCGCATTGGCGCCAGTGTTGAGGTTGGTCGTGGCGACCGTCGTGTTCTGGCCCCACACGCGCTCCATCGCGTCGAAGCGGGTCGTCAGCTTCAGGCCTTCCTGGATCTGGATCTCGAACTGCATCCTCAGGCGCTGGGCCACGTTGGCCCTGGAGTCAGCGTCCTTCAGCAGGGTCTGCGCATCGGCATACTGGCCGATCACGTAGTAGGTGCCGCTCGCCTTGATGTTGGGCTGAGCGGTGGCCGTCATGGCGAAGCCCATGATCAGGCCGACAGCGAGGAAACCGATTAAAAGCTTCTTCATTTTCTCCTCCTCATTGAGTTTAGGAATTGTGGATCGTCCCCGGGGTTTCCCGGCGGACTTCCTGCAAATCTTGCGGCCTTTCGGCCGCCGGTCCCGGGATGGAATCGCTTTCCTTCCCGAAGCCGCCTATTCTCACCACCCCCCTTCGCGGGGCATAGTGCCCCCCCTGTTTTATTAGCGTCAAGAACTAGCATCGGCGGGAACCCCTGTCAAGCATTTTTTGGCCGCCCATGCCTCGGAACCCATGCCAGAGACGTCCCTGCGGCCTGCCCGACAAACAGCATCCCCGCTCCGTTTCAGAACGGATGCCCGGATCATTGAGCAATTCCCATACCACCCCTGTTTCTTGAGGTTAATTTGATTTCAAGTTCATAATATAATTGATTAATTGTAAAATTTGGGCTCCCGATACCGGCTGGCGGGAGCCTGCAGATAGTCGACTAACTGTGGTGTAAAAAGCACATACCCCCCGGACCGATGCTTTTTTGCAACGGTTTTGACTGTAAAATCCTGTTTCATAACCCATTTTTTTCTTGACAAAAAAAGGACCTTCAACTTATAGTGCGTCGGCTTTTCAGAGAGGGGTACAAGGGAGTGACTTCATGCGCCTTTTCCATTCGGGAAGGCGCACTCGCCAACCCGGTGGCGCTTCTGCCGGATCTCCAGCCCGCCCTGCGCGGGCGCGGGGCTTCTTCCGGGCGCTCAACCGGCCAGAGGACCCGGCCTGCGGGCAGGGTGTTTCGATACCGGGAAGGTTCTCCCTGGAATATCACCGAAAACAAAGTTCATATGGAGGTGGAGTGGAGATGGCAGATGTACAATTGAAAGATGTGTATCCGATTCCGGAGAAGCTGAAGAAGTCGGCCTGGGTTGCCGGGAGAGCGGCCTACGACAAGCTTTG
>Ga0302249_1001283_pt1 | contig 18188 bp, 18 predicted proteins | sample AAG_UR_Val_MG_FD_193531 | JGI IMG/M metagenome (GOLD analysis project Ga0302249, IMG submission 193531) | Enriched activated sludge microbial communities from anaerobic digester in WTTP, New Holstein, Wisconsin, United States - AAG_UR_Val | ecosystem: Engineered > Bioreactor > Anaerobic >... | reverse complement strand
TATTGGGATAGGTTTCTGTTAATTCTTTAATCTTATATATTACATTGCAGCTATCCTCGCCGTAATCGATATAGTCACCACAAAATATAAGCCTGCTATCGGCATCAAATAAATCAACTAAAGACAATGCTTCATTCAAAGGGCCAAAGTATCCATGTATATCACTCATTGCATATATGAATGTCATTTACCTATCCTCCAAAAACATACTGACCAGTAGCCCAAAGTAAATTTGATCTTGGTTAATCCCCTAAATCAACAAACTCTTGAAATAACAACATAATCCTTCCCATATCTCTATCAATGTGATAATGACCGCAATACCACCTCAAGTAAGAGAGCCTGTATTCAATAGAATCCAGCCATTTTTCTGTGGTCTTGTCAACTAATCTCTGATCTACAAATCCCAAAAATGTATCTGTAGGCTCATATTTTAGTGGAGCAGTATGAGTAAATACATAATCGACTTCCCACCGGCATCTCTCAAGCTGTTGTTCTACATATTTTATGATTTCTTCATCCGGTTGCTCCGTTTCAAACCATGGTGAGTTATTACTAATCCTTGAATACTTGTCAATACTATATGCCCCACCAATTACAATTGCTCTTTTCCCATCCAAATCATATATTTCGCCATCTTTCGCAAAAATAATGTTTGGAAATTCTGATTCCACATACACAATTCCCCCGTGCCATTCTTCTTCCTCATATGTGCTTATCATATAAGGACGCTCCTCATGGTTTCCATGTATGCAAAACAAGGTAATTGGAAGCTCTGATAATTGTTCTTTCAGTTGATAATCTGAGTCATCTAAAAAATAGTTAATTCCAGAATCCCCCAAGATAATCATAATGTCTTCAGTCGTTGTTTCGTACTCCTCACAAAATTCGAAAATCCGTTCAAAATCCCCATGTGTATCACCTGTTAAAACAACCATAGACTACCTAACCTTTCTTAATCAACTATCCTAAGATTTGAAAAATATCTCACTCTTCGATTACTCGCGAATAGCAGGAGTCGCAAAGCGTCGATACCCGTCCCAAATCCTTCCGTATTTCCCCTGCGGCACCGCATTTCTCGCAAACATTGCCTGATCATTTTACATTTCTGTTATTTCTTTTTCTGCCGATAGACAGCAAGATTGTATTGAGCTTCGGTGTAGCCTTGCTACGCTGCTTTTCTCAGCCAAATAAGTCCGAGTTCCTTATTATTTTCAGCTTCTTGACTACACAAACACACACCGAGTGCGTTCTGTTCTTCTGCCATTCCTTGTTCTGCTGTTTTTCATACAAAGCCATTGCTTTTCCAAGGTTCCTTTATATATCTAAGCCTAACTCATAAATTTGACCAAGCCAGAATTGCGCATTAGGGTGCCATGTTTTTTCTGCAAGTGCAAGCAATTTATACGCTTCCTTACAGTCTTTTTCAGTCCCATTACCCCAATAATAGCATAAAGCCAGATTTATTTGAGCTTCGGGCAACCCCGAATCAGCCGATTTTTTATACCAATACGCAGCCTTAATATGGTTGACCTCTACGCCTTCGCCGCCATCATACATCAACGCAAGGTTATATTGAGCAAGCTTATCGCCTAGCTTCTATAGCTTTTTGGTAGTAGGATGCCGCCGCACTAAAGTCGTGTTTGGTATAGTATTTATCGCCGAGGATAGAAAGCTCTCCTGATAGAATAACTTTGTCAATTTCCTCTTTGACATCCAAAAGGTACTCATCTTCAGCCAAAACTATCTTTGCCCCATAGGCGTCATGCTCCAAAGATTTCATAAAATTGTCCCATCTACCTATAAAAATATCTATAAATTCTTCGGTATTTCCTCTTTGAAGGTACCTTTTTCTATATTTTTCTTTTGCTTTACGCTCAGGAAAACATAGAATATATGGTATATGCATCTCTTCTAATCCTGCAAGGACGCGATTATCAGATGGAATAACAAGATATTTATATTCCCCCATGTTTTCCAGAATCGCATTTATGTAGTTACTGGGATATTCTGGATTCATTTCAAGGCTAAAGTCAGCTTTTACTTTTTCATGTTCCACCTTCCCGTTATCTGTTTCAGGCAAAAAATATTTGTATGGCATGCATATAAGATCCTTTGCCCCTCGACGTGATTGCAGAAATAGGTTTTACCTGTGCCGGCAAACGCAGCAATTATCATTATATCTACACCCCCATTTTCTCACACGCATTCTAAGTGTTATCGCACCTTCCCTTTTGCTTAGAAGGAATTAAATTGATTGTCCTTCATAGATTTATTATCATGGTAATATGCTCTCCGGCTCAGCCAAGATCCTTTTTAAGGTTTCTTGATGCCATTCACTCAACTGCTCGATAGGTGTTTTGTTGATAAGAATTTCCCACCAAAGCGTTGTTTTAATTCCACATTCGCCACATTTTCTCGGAGAGATTATCCCGAATTTCCCCATTTCTGGAGGGTAGTCCCAACCCTGGTTAAATCCTTCTTTAGAACTGAGTATTTGCTCCTTACCGCAGCTCTCACAAATGTGACGAAGAATCATATTCCCTCTTTTTTCGTCTTCCTCTGTAACATCAGAAAGCGAGATTTCTTTATACTGGTTTTCCTTGCACCATTTATCGAACTTAGTGTTTTTCTCTTCTTCATAAAGTTCATAAATGGTATCCATAGTGTGATACTTCCCGTCCTTAGCTGTGAGAATAGGGCTTGAAATTATGCGATGCCCATCCTCAAATTCACCTGTATCTACATTTTTGCGAGGGTCGTTTTTTGCCTTGCCAAACAGTGCAACCTGATGAGTGCTATTCAGTTTAGCAAAGACAGCTTCAGGTGTTTCAATGTTTATATCGATTTCCGGATAGAGAACAATGCACCAGTCTGTAAGAGTGGCTTCCCAGATTGTCTTTGTATTGGAGTTTTTCACATAAATCACCTCATCTACAAATCATATTATTATTCTACCAATTAATTTATTTAGGTCAGAAAACTTCATTTATTGTTTTTCAAATATCTCTGGAATCAACTTATTAGGATTTAAGCTATGCTATATTATCAAATTCGATCTTCAAGTTATTGCAGATACCAAAAATTATCTGAAATCTTTATAAATTTTTTCATTTTACTTAGTCGCATGGTCAATTGCGCTACCACCGTATTTACCACCAAGGTCTTGGCATTTATTTTTAATTTTTTCACGCACATTGCTCGGTCCAACTACTTCGATAAAGTCTCCATATTGCATTGCCCAATAGACCATAGCTTCCGGACTGCATATAACAGTCACTTCATCATAATCATCATCAATCTTTTTCTTGAATTCATATCTCTCTCCGAACCAATCATGCAATATTGTATAACGATCTTTCATAATCTTTAAGCGAATTGTCTGAGGTTCATCATAAAACATATTTAAATGAGCACTCATGAAAGTACTTGCATCCCACGACTCAGATAATCCTTTTACATTTCGAACTGGTTTTCTACGGGATATTTCTTTACTATTACCTGTATTCAGCCCTTTTTTGTTTACATTTGTCATCAAGTCTATTCGATAAATAGATACATTTTCATATGGATCAGTATTTGCAATTAAATAGTACTTTCCGTTATAAGCAGCTATATGATAAGGACTTACGACATACTTTATGACCTTATCAAACCTGTCTTTGGCTCTTTCCAGTTTTTTATCTGCATTATAACCGTTAAAGTAAAAAGAAATCTTTACGTTATCCTTGATTGCCTGCTGGATTGTGCCAATGCTCTTATCTAATTCGGATTTTTTTGTAAATGAATTCTCTTTAATTCCTTCAATGTTATTTTTCAGCTTTCCATTGGAGTCAATATATTTTCTTTTGTAGTTTTCGCTGGATAAGTTCACTATTTTCTTAACCAGTCTTTCTCTTTGCTCATCATTTATAGTTTTAATAAAATAAATTCCTTCTATCAAAGAATCCAATTCATCAAATGTAAAATCATGCACAAATCGGAGGTCTGTAATTGAAGGAAGTTTTTTGTACTTCGTAATTGTTTTTCTTTCTTCCATTTCTTCTTTTATGTCCAAACGTTTTGACATAATGTTCTGATCCCAGCCCTTATATCGAATTCGAAACTCATCCGAATTCTCTTCATGGTACTCTGGCGGGTTTAATGCTTTTAGCATTTTATCTATCGTACTCGAAAGTGTCCTTGCATTTTTTGTTGTACCAATCATTTTAAGAATTTCAGCTTGTGTTAATGTATTTGTTTCATCTGTTTTCCCTTTTAGTACATTTAGTACTTCAAATGCCCTTTCTACCAGAAGATATTGAGCATCTGAATTGTCCACCTTTTTACCCATACTTCATGGCCTCCTTTAAGTAGGATTTTCTTCAATTGTAGCACAAAGCATCTGCAAGATGTTGAGGGTGGTGTGGAGCATCCGGACTCTTTAGATATGATATATTGTTTTTATAATATCAAATTTACGGTTTTGGATCTCTTAACTCTATATTGATTTTGATACTATATTATAAATACAATTTGTTCCTAATCCCATTTCCATAATCTATCAATCCCTGGCATCTTTTCTATCAATTTATTCGTTTTATCCAGTTCCTCATCTACAAGAATAAACAGATCATAATACATTGATTTCTTCGCTTGGTTAATACTATCGTATGATTCAATAACATTTATTCCGAGCTTCTCTGTAACCTTTAATATATACTCCCTATCCGTTTCATCTTCATTATCCTCTCCCGGAATCAATAGTTCTTGTAATTCATCAAGTCGATCATAGAGGCTCTTATCGGTGATTGAATAATATCCGTCTACACAACATCCCGCTTGAATATATAAAGGATTGGGTATAGAGGGATTATCTCTTAAGTTTACAATTGTCAATTCTGCATCTTGCCTATCAATTACATACCTCATCATAGTATATTTTGCTCTAATTTCGAGAAATGCCGGTCTAAAATTTATCATATTTATCCTCCCTTAACTATTATAATAATCCTCTCTGTCTCAATCCAAACTGTTTAAGTTCAAGCCAATTCATCTTCACACCATAGGGTCTTAGACAGTTATATAAAAAAGATTAATCCTCTTTCGGTTTCTTCTCGATAGTAACTGTAATAGCTGAGTGATCCGTAAATTTCTCTTTTGAGTTTTCACTCTTGTCTTCTTCTGGGACTGTATAATTTACATCATCATCATATTCAATATTTGTTTTAAAGTCCTCATTAAAAGCTTTTGAAACAAATACATGGTCTAGTTTTTTTCCCTCCTTTTTTACATAATGTGTATAATGAGCTTCCCCATTTTTTTCTTTTTCATCTAATAGTTCAACATAACCTTTAGACTCTATTCTTCTTAGAAACCTATCATTTCCGCTTATAACTACCTCTGTTTGTTCCTTTTTTGCAGCATTAAAATCCCCCATGATAATTGTATATTTATTTTGGAGTCTAGATAAATACTCTATTAAGGAAAGCTTGAGTTGAATTTCGTAGGTTCTACTTATGTGTATATTTATTAATCTAATATTTTTGCCACAAAATTTTACCCATTTTTCAGCAAAATAACCGTCTTTAAATTCATGATATTTTTTCAAAGAACATATTTGAAATAATTCTTCCCATATTTCTTCTATTTCTGCATATGGATTTAATCCAGTATTATATTCCTCGTTTTTTATGCAAAACCCAGTAAAAAAATGAGACCCTCCTTTAGTTTCTCCTTCAAAAAAAGCTTCCCCACTTTTAAACCCATTACTTATTTTCGCCGGAAACTCCTGACCTGCTATTATATCAGCATTCTTTTTGTTTAAATATTTTATGACATATTTCTTTAAGTCTTCTGATGATTGAATCTCTTTATTTTTATATCTATTAAAATTCAAACATGTTATTTTTAGGTTTTTATTTCTCATTATTATCCCATCCCATCCCTTCCCTTGGCAGAGCCAAATGTCATCTTTAAGCGATTTGTCCGATATATAATTTAGTATTTGAATATGTTCACCTTATCAAAATTGGTCTGTCATTAATCAATGACCAACTAATAAAATTCTGATTAGCAGCATTAAAGAACTTATCCTCAATTATTTCAATATTTCTAAAGAATTCATCATTTGCTGTACACCCTCCTTCTTCCTCTCCTATATAAATCATGATACAAGAAGGATTAACCTCTCTCATCTTCCGCAACACTTTAATCGCTATTTCATCGTTATACGGTGGCCAGGACATAATAATAATTTCAATAGTTCTCCCGTACTTTTCAATCGACTCAACAGCGTCGAGAGCTTCAATATGTATCCACATTCTATTATGCGACAATGCTTCATTTTCTTTCTTCCATGAGTAGTCATCCGTTGCGATAATCTCCACGCCCTGCTTTCTTAGTCCGTAAGATAACGCACCTAAACCAGCCATGACCTCCAAGCATCTTCGGTTTCCTACCCATTGACTTAAATCTTTAATCCAATCTTTGGATAAAAGAACAAATCCCATAAGATTTATAAAACTACCCCTTAAAGCAAATAGACGGCTATCCCGGCTTTGGTTAATAAAACTGGGATAACTGTCTGGGAGGTCTTTGTCATTAATTATCTTCTCAATATTTTCAAGTATCGACATTTGCTCCTGAGTAAGTTTAATAAATTGATCATCACTCATACACATTACCTCCATTCTATTTATCGTATAACCATACAAAGTTTTCGCCTTGGTATTGGTTTGCTATAATGAATGGCTTCCTTTTTCTATAGTTTAGATTTAATCTTCGAATTCCACTTTTTCAGTAATCTCACTTTCATCTATAAGACTTTTTGCAATTAATCCTGTACTGATATCTTTAGTTACTAAATCTTTCATGAACTTTTCTTTATTGTTGTGGCTTAAAATAATAGACCGCTCCATAGATTTTATCATGCATATTATGTCGAATTTTTCAATTCCTACTTCATTTATTTCTGCAAGCAAAGTTCTTGGGTCTTGGACATCTTTCCCTGACCTAATCCCATAAGTCCTAAGCCCTAAATCTTTTGAAAATTCATATGCAATCCTTTCCATAGCATCTTCTTTTAAAGATGAGTTATCGGGGGTTACGAAATAAAATATTCTATCAAGATTTTTAGAAATTCTTTTTATTTCTTTGTTTGAACTCTTATTCATTCAAATTCACCATCCTCATTTTTGTAATAAATATCCATAGCTTTGTTTACTGGTTATATAATAGGTTGATTTTTTGAATATGCATCCTAAAAAGTTTATAGCATTTGTATTTTTCAAATATCTTTGGAATCAACTTATTAGGTTCAAGCTATGTTTAATTATCAATGTTCATTTTCTTTATACTCTAATAATAGCAAATCCCATCTTCAAGTTATTGCAGATACTAAAAATCATCCGAAATCTTTATAAGTTTTTTCGTTTCACTTAATCATATGGTCAATTGCGTTATCACCGTATTTACCTCCAAGATCTTGGCACTTATTCCTAATTTTTTCACGCATATTCTCGGTCCACATACCTCGATAAAGTCTCCATATTGCATTGCCCAATAGACCATAGCTCCCTGACTGCATACAACAATCACCTCATTTTAAGAATTTCAGCTTGTGTTAAAGTATTTGTTTCATATGTTTTCTCTTTTAGTATATTTAGTACTTCAAATGCCTTTTCTACCAGAAGATATTGAGCACATAAGTTGTCCGTTTTTTACCCATACTTCATAGTTTCCTTTAGTTATATTTTCTTCAATTGTGACACAAAGCATCTGCAAGACGTTGATGATGAAGCATCCGGTACCTATTAATAGTCGTAATATGGATAATTGATATTTTGATATTTCCCCTCATACTGAGTGGCTTAAATGTTCTTTAATCTTTTTATTTATCTCATCCCGCGGAATTATTTCTTTTATTCTATCAGGAGCATCTTTACGTTTTTTCTCTTTGCATAAATCTTCTGCTACCTTTTTTGCTTTAGCAATATCACAATCATCACATCCGGCGGCCTCTGCCAACCACAATAATAGTTCAGGACATTTCAACCCTTTACCTTTATCCCAAAATTCCACGGTGTCATCCCAATTTAGTCCGCTTTCCCAGATCTTGTATGCATAATATGAAATAAACAAATGCCACTCTTGATTGGGTTCACTTTGATCTTCGTCAAAGCCTGGATTAAACACATTTAATTCTTCTATGTTTACACCTAATTTCTTCAATTCTTCAAGTAATTGTGTTTCTTTTAGAGCTCGATAAAACATAAAAGCCTTTGCAAGCTCAATATAACCTCCATCTTTTTGTCTATAATTCTCCATAAATTCTTCTGTTAATTTGCATTCTTTATTAGCTTTAGCATAAAACATTACAAGCTCTTTATGTGTCAGCTTATCTCCTTCCTTTCCTGTTTCCAATTCTTGTTTTGACTCTATTTTCCTTTTAAAATTTTCCATGGTATCTCGTTCCTCCAAATTTCTATTTTTTAATAACCTTCTATTCACTTATGCTCTCTTCTTGATACAACATTGTTTATATTTCTTTCTTCATAATCCCTTCTTTATTTTAGTACAAAATAGCACTCCACTTCCTTATGATCCAGGCGAGGCAATCCAAATCGACTGGGATGAAGCAACCATGCATATAGATTGTCAGAGGACTAAGGTACATACCTTTTGTGGTCAGTTATGCTGTAGTTGTGACATATTTGTTCAGGATATGCGTTTCCAAAACGTGCCCTATCTTCGGCAGTGACGGGTTTTCACAGGGCTCTCGTCTAATTTGTTGCTCCAAAGGCCGCTGATATTGCCGTCTGTATCATAGCATATTTCGCCGCACACCACCCTACGCTAATTGTTTTCTATCGTTAGTAATTTCTACATATTTCCACATAATCCTCTATATTTTACCAAAACAAAAACCTATACATTTTATTATATAAGCTCAGTTTTCTCAAATAGTAGTTCTCCAATGTTCCCCCTGATTCTACCCTACTAAACTAAGACAATTAGTATTTCATACATAGATGGAGATGCTCCAGCCTCATTTGGCTGAAGCATCCCCTGTTTCACTAGAACCCTATACGCCTTATCTCGTTTTCGTTCTCACAACTTGAAAAGGTGTCTGCATCCTTCATCAATTCATCAACATCCTTTGGTAATATGGTTATCATATCCTCATACTCAATGTATTCCCTATCAAATAGTCTGGCTCTCTGCTTGAGTTTCACCTTTTCAGCTATATTTCTCACATACCTGCCATTACTGAAATTTGCAGACTTACATTTTAACTCTTTCTCAATTATCTCTCCTAATCCTTCCTTAACCCCTTCTTCAAGGTAGTATTCTTCAAGCTGCCCGTACAATACTTCAGACAACTCATCTAAATTATAGTCAGGAAAATGAATCTTGTGCGGTATCCTATCACGGAGTCCCGGATTCATATTCATAAATGCCTCCATTTCATTTGTATACCCTGCAAATATTACAATTAACTTGTCCCTGCTGTTTTCCATTTCTCTTATCAATGTGGCTATTGCTTCTCTCCCAAAGTCTTGTTCATGCCCTGCGTTTAGACTATACGCCTCATCTATAAATAGGACACTGCCATATGCCTCCCTAACCTTATTCCGAACATTTATGGCTGTATGGCCTACATATTTGGCTATTAGATCTTCTCTGCCGAGTTCGAAGAAGTCACCTTTTTCAAGAAGTCCAATTTTCTTAAATATCCTACCGATTATTCTTGCTACAGTAGTTTTTCCGGTACCGGGATTCCCGGTGAACATCATATGCATGCATATTGCTTCATTCTGCGAACACATGTTTTCTCTTTCCTTTTGTATATACAAACTTGCAGTTAACTCATCAACTCTCCTTTTTACAGATTCCAAGCCGACTAAGCTTCTTAGCTCTTCAAAAGGATCTGTCTCAGTAATTGTTCCCTTGGGCTCAATTTCCGGTATTTTAGGAATATCCTTAGATTCAATTTTGAATGCCTTAGTGGTCTCTGGTTTATTTCCGTGGACATCCAACGCTTTGTCCATAGTAATCTTATTTACCAAGTTGTCCATTAGAACTAATGCATCATCATTGCTCCCCTCACTCATTTGGTGGTTGAAATATTCCATAAACTTGTTTTCCGCCCCCTTAAGCAGGTTAAAGCCCATTTCTTTAAACATCTGTCTTCCATACTCTATCAGTTTATCCTCATTATCTTCATAAATGTCTATCTGCCTGCAATACATTACCCTGCCAAGTATTGACTCGAACTTATTCTTCTCATCCTCGGACCGACTGTTCTCTAGGAACACATATACCCTCTTTCCATCCCTTTCTTCAAAAAGTTCTATTGCTTTCTTGAAGGTATCTGATTCAGCAATGTCAATGCCACTAATATGATCTATACATACTATACCTGTAATTTCCCTATTATCTATGCGTATATAATTTGGATCTTTCCGGATGTCCCAATAGACTACCTCCGGACCATCAACAAGGTCCAGTCTGCTAAGCAATATCCCAAACAGTCCTAGCATTTTTCTTAACTGATACCTGCTTTGCATATTAAAGATATAGCATACACTGAATCTTATCTCCTCTTGATCAATTAACCCTTGATTGCATAGTCTGTAATAGTTTAATATCTTCCGAACCTCATTTTTGAAGCCTTCTGCTCCAATCAGCTTTTTCACTTCCCCCCAAAGCATCTGTATCGTCGAGTATGGTTTTCTGTCCTTTAAAACCAGATCCTGCGAAGTCATCTCCTGCTTTGGCCCGCTTAAGTTTGCATTTTCCACAAATATTTCAAGATCGCATTTGCTTAAATACTCAGGGCAGGTTTCCTTAAGATCGTTGATAATATACATGCAGCTGTCCCTATCCATTTCTGTCATCTTGCATATCCTGAACAGTTTGTTCCTCCTTTCGCAGTATTTTTCCCATCCATAATCGTTAATTAAAATGTCGGAGAAATCTCTAAGAGCTTCTTCTATCTTTGAATCCTTTCTTTCCATGTCCGTAAGGTGGATGATTAGGTTTATGTACCTTTTCATTGGTTTTAACATAACCATTCGGTACTTCTGTTGGTTTCTTAGATTGAATTCATCCTTTGCTGCATTAATCTCTTCCCTTAATAAGTGAAAATCAATGCTGTCAATATACCTCTGTGATGCTAATGATAGTGATACCCTATGAACCCTACTTGAATTATTCATAATATATCCCTCCTATGTTTTAGAGATATATAGGAAGATATACTTAGTTTATAGCAAATTTCTCACATTCGTTAAAAAAAAGACAATGATGGGGTACCCCTACTTTAAAATTACTATTCAAATTTGACCTTTTAGCATAAATTTCATACAATTAGTGTGAAATAATGACCCCTAGTGACATACCTATAAAATGTTTCCAATTCCCAGTTCTGGACATATGATTTCCAATGCTCCGGAAACGCGACTTTATCGCAACGGAATATTCACATATCAACATTCCTTGCCTTTCATTAAAAATTGAATAACCACTCAGGTTGTAGATATACCTGAATGGCTATAAAACTTAATTTATTCATACATCACAGGTATAACCAAAGTAATTATACCTATGATAAAAACAATCATAGAATATAATCCCTCGAATTATGGTGATGATGAGTAGCATGTAGCATTAATATTTCCTCCAATAGAAGTTTTAAATAGTTTAATGTGTTTGCATTGAAATGTCATTATGAATTTCACACAGATGAATAAGTATATTACTTACTGTATTGACTTTCTCCGTTGAGGATTTACATCAGCCTTTTCTTTATGGTATATATAGTCATTTATACAATTTTATATACATCTCTTTGCTGCTGGCTGCCTATTGACATCCAATAATGGTATCCATTACCTTGTAACATAAATATATGTCCTTGCAACAATTATAATGGAGCTTCCCGTATCTCAAGACATGAATAAAGATTTTAAATAACTAACCCTAATCTAATGTTCAACGATCTATAGATAGTGAATGTATTAACAGAAAATTTAGCAGGCATCTATCCCTTGAGATTTCTTTGAACTATTATACCTCTATATAGTAATAGTATAACTATATCAATCACTATATATATCAATCTCTTTTGGAATGACCTCTCCCCATAATTCTTTAGCTAAGCCAAACAGTGTTCTTTCTCCTTTATCATAAAACTTTTTAAATGCACTTTTAAATTTGCTTTCAAAAGAAAAAATATAAAATAATTTCATATTGTTAAGCTCATACTTTTTATTCCCTGTTTGCTCCTTACTATATAAGAAAATACTATCAAAAAGCAATTCATCATTCATGGTCTTATAGCCATAAATCTCCTGAATTTTGTTATCTTCAGAATCAAATTTTCCATTCGAAATAAATCTACAATATTCTTTGTAGTGTTTTTGCTGACCTTTATCATCACCAATTGTGTCACCTTTTTTGACTTCAATTATATAGCCATCTCCACTTTTATCTATGATGAATAAATCTGCTTGTCGTCCTTTATTCAAACCCCTGTTCTTAAGCTTATTAGACCACGATAAACTGTCTCTCGCTTCATATTTAACCTCTATGCCAACATTATTTACTTCTATTCTTAAGTCATTTTTATTACTAACTTTTACTGCTATTTCTTTATTGTCTTTTATACTCTCTATATAAATATATAGCGCAAGTAGAGAAGTAAAAAATTCTTCATACCTAAAAACTATACTTTGATTTTCCTCTAAGTATTCGATAAATTCTATTTCATTAGCTTCTTGTAACAATTCTTTCCAGTTGGCTTTCTCTCCATTTTCTTTTTCTAAGTTTAACCTATCTGTCCTCTTATTGGCTCCAATATAGAAATAATCTACATCTCCACTATCCGTATCAAATATAATAAAAAGTAGTTTATCATACTTTGATTTTTTTTCTGTAATGACAGCTTCATATTCTTTTATATATTTGTTAATATCATTTTCACTTTTTTCATTATTCTTACTTTCAACCTTTATTTCAACCATAATGTAATCATATTCATTATTTAGTGCAAATAACCCATCGTGTACTTTTTCTGAGCTTTTTACAATGATACAGTCTTTCTCTCCGCAAACCAAACTTAATGATTTGTACTCTTCCTTGGGTGTATCACTAAATGCTTTCAATTCTCCTTTATTTTCACATAGTCCAAAAAACCTCTCAATAATAAACCAGTGAAAAACTCTTAAAGATGACTCCAATTTTTTACTGCCAACTTTATTACTTTCTATTATAATGTCAAGCAGATTTTTCATAGTTTTCACGTTTCCACCGCCTTCATAAATTTTACATTAGTTTTTTCTTGCCAATGATAATTTGAGTTATATGCTTGCGAATGACTAGAATCCAATCATATAAAGCTCCCTCCTTTCTATTCTAGATTCATACTATTTACTTTTTCGCGTATTCACCCGCAAACAGTAATAATATACAAAAGGCACTAAACAACAAAATAGTAAATAGTAATATTTCCTATAACATAGCTTGTTTGCTTAATTTTTAGATCTCTATTCTTTAATCCTTTCTGTACTGTGGCAATCTACTATGTGCTAATAAATCTATTGAATATTTTACTGTAAGAGTAAGTTTGATATGAAAAGTAGTATTTCTTCAAGCATCTAAATTAAGTTGATCTACAAGGTGTTGTAAGCGTCAATATAAAAGATGCCAAAAAAGTGCCTGTTTTGGATACCACTTTAGTACCTATTTTTTGAAGCTAGTCAGTATTATTCTCCAGTTTTCTATGTGCCGGCTTGATCCTTCCTGCATAAACATTTCAACTTAACACTGATGAGCAAGTCTGTCTAGACTTGCTGCTGTAATTACGCTGTCCCCCAGAAATTCACTCCATTCTTCAAAACCCTTGTTGATTCTATATATTATTATATTATTGAGCTTTTCATAAAAGCTCGTTTATGAACTCATATGACTTATTGACCTCCTGTGATGTTTTTCTGTTTCATCAACAAACAAAATACTATAATATCAGCCTTATTTTTATTAAAAGGTGGTAACCTTCTTACGCTCGTTTTTGGTCTCCTTAATTTTATCATTCGAATCTGCAATTTAAATATCTTTAACGTTGAATATTTTATATATTTATCCATATTGTTACAAATACCTTCTTTTGAATTCTCCCGATTTCGACATGTAGGATTTATTATCAATTTATCTTCACTAAATGAAAGCATCGATTTCAGTTATCTATTATTATTCATACATCCACTTTTACCTAGCAAATTGCATATCAAAAAAACCGCAAAAATGCGGCTTTGATACTATAGTGGATTTATTTAGGCACTGATAGAATGCGAACTCCTTGGCTAATATTCAAAGATTAAGGTTCTTGTCTCAACAGCTTCTGATGCATGTGTGCCCGTGTGGATAATATATGTTATCCTTATAAAATTTGACTTCCCTCAGTATTATTACTATATTATGAATCTAAGCAGAACTGCTTAACTTTTTATAGTTCTATGGGAATCGCTGCTATCAGCTAACTTTCGAAGCTTCCTTTAGTAGCACTATACTATCAAAAGAAATTTAATTTGTATCAAGTATCCTTTGTAAAGTATTATTCACCTTTTGTGTATCCATTTCATACTGTCCTTCAAAACTATTATAAAAGTCGATATACTCAATACAGCCGGTATATTTAAAATCAGTAATCTTTGTTCCGTCTCCCTCAAAACCTTCTTCGTATACTGGTACATACATCAATTCCCCTATTATATAAATACTGTTTTGGTACTTTAATATCTTCATTGCCTGATACTTGCCCCCAACACCATAATATCCTGTAACCTCCATATTAAACTCTTCATAATTTGGAAGCTTATTTATATCAAAAGTATTAATATGTGACAATAAATCAGTTTCATACACGGGAACTACTTTTCCATCAATGATTTTCACTATATGTATTCCATATTCTGATTCATTTGTGATATAAATAAATTCAGGCACATTGTCCTTGTCTGTATAGAAGTAATCTCCAAAAATTACATTGTCTTTATCGCCTAAATATCTCTTTATATTCTCATCAAAACTAATATTACTTTCATTTTTCTGTAAATAGTTATTCCAAATGTCATTTTCTAAAACAATTGAGATAGTTGCAATGAAAATAGCAATTAAAAGTAATACTATTACTGGCTTAATCCTCATATTTGCACCTGTATTGACTTTCGATCAGTCATCTTTTTTCTTTATTAATTTCTTTACCAAACTTTTCATCTGATTTAGCATAATCATGTTTGCGAAAAGGATCCACAATAAACATATCTCACTAGAAATCCTTGATAAAATCATACAACTCTTCCCACAGATAATCCATGTAAGACACCTTACCTTTTTTACCTGCCCACAATCATTAATCGCCTTTTGAAGGTGGACAAAGAGGTTATTTCCCAAGTAGGAGCTTTAACAGGATTCTCCTTCTTTCTGACTTTCACAAGGCTCTACCGTAAGCCTAATATATCTCAAAATGTCATATCAAGTGCTCAAGACAGTTTCTGAAGGGTTTGGGCACTGCAGCGTGCTATGGTTGTTTTGCCGGAACAGATATCCGATAGATTTGCCCAAGGAATACCGTTTGCTTTTGATAGGCTGTATCTTGACATTCCTTTTTCTTTTAATAATTCATTTATTATCATTTTAATACCGCTATCTTTATATCAGTATTCCGATATATCGCCAAGAGCATTTGGAACTATGTGAAAAAGCCATTACCACCACTCCTGTAAGAATTCTGAATGTCAATGCATACATTACAAACATACGGAGGATCATAGAGCTTGTAACCTGTCTGCTCTTGGTAATTTTCGCACGATTCATCGCATATGCTGCATGTAGAGCAGCTTTTTGTGCAATTTGGCTTATTGATGCAAAGATAGCGTTTTTTCAATCTTCACGCTTTATCCATCTATAATGGATGCGATATGGTGCATACTTGTCGCTGGATATGCACAGGAGCAAATTTTCTGCGATGATTATTCCTTAGTTTCTTTATAGGTATAGCAAATGATTGTCTTGTGTTTTTCGCTTAGTAATGACACTTCATTAATAAGCATAAATAAACACTCAGCTGAAGTCTTATTATATTTAGCCATAATAGTCTCATCCCCATACATATGACATGTCAGCTCAATGCCTTTACACTTATCAGTATATATAGTATCCGTTCCAAATAACTCTTCGTTAATTCTCTCTATCTCTTCTATAACATTATGGGCTTTAGTAAAATTGTGATTCATTGCGTACACATTACCTAAGTTTAATAGATGATATAATAGTCTCTCCCTGTTATCATCTGCTTGATTTCTAATATAATTTACTACCGCTAAACAAATTGACTCTAATTCATTTGATGATATTCTAGACATTAAACATAAATGTACAAAATTTGACACTTGGCTCTGTGTATACTTGTGGTCTAGACCAAATGAATCTATACGATTGATCGCAAACTGCATCATTGCAGAAACCAGCATTTGTTTGTCTACACCATCTATTTCCTTTATTTTTCCACTTTCTATTATTATGGAAAAGTAGTTGTCTAATAAAGTCTTAGTATGATAAGAATCATACCCTAACTCCTTAATAGCTTTTTTTATAGCTAGTTCATAATAATATATTGCCTCTTCAATATTACCAGACTGCCTATAGCAATTTGCAAGTAAATCTATTATTGCAATCTGTGCTTCTTTACTAACATTTTTAGATATTTTATAGCATTTTTGAGCTTTTTCAAGATTATATTTTCCTGTCTCATACAACTCACAAAAAATAAGATGATAGTAACATAATACTTCTATCCCCTCATTTACATAAATACGTCTTTCTTCTTTATTTAAACATGCAAAATTATTAATTATAGTCTCAAATGTATGCTTAGCATATTTAAACATATCAATTTTTAAATACAGAATTCCCAAAACATATATAAGTTCTATAGATTCTCTGAAATCAATACTAGTTATAATATTATTAGTAACCTTATCTATACAGTCCTCACAAACTTTTATTAGTTTTATAATGTCATCATGAGCACTATCAGATTTCGCTAATAATTTAATACATTTGATTTCATATGCTTTGTCCCCTTGAAAATGCAATTCTACAAGTTCATATGCCTTATATGCGTATTCATATGCTTTTTTTACATAACCCAGAGATTTGAATAATCCGGCGCACTTTGAGCCATAGTTCCGGTAAGTGAGAGCCACTGTTCCGACGAAATTGAGCCACCCTTCCGGAAGGTGAGCCATTATGTTGTTTTTCCTTTAGAATGTAGTTATGCACTAGTTTCAGTGTAAATACATTCAAAGGGAGGTCATCAAATGACCAAATACAGAGAAATCCTTAGGCTCTACAGCCAAGGAATCAGCCAACGCAGCATTGCACTCAGCTGCGAGTGCTCTCGCAACACTGTAGCAAAAGTAGTTGCCAGAGCAAAAGAACTTAATATTACGTGGCCATTAAGTTCTGAAATAACCGATGGTGAATTGGAAAAAAAGCTGTTTCCGAATTCACAACAATCCACGACTGTTCCTAGAAAATACCCTGATTTAGAGTATATTCATAAGGAACTGGCTAAAAACGGTGTCACGCTAAGACTTCTTTGGAGCGAATACTGTGAAGAATGTCGTCTTAGTAATGAGCTTCCACTTATGTATTCGCAGTTCTGCTACCACTACCAGCAGTTTGCAGAGAAAAAGCGTGCTACTATGCACATTCCCAGGAAACCCGGTGAGCAAATTGAAGTTGACTGGGCCGGGCAGACAGCTGCGATTGTTGATAGAGATACTGGCGAAATAATTTCTGCATATGTATTTGTTGGCGTTCTCTCTTACAGCCAGTTTGCTTACGTAGAAGCATTCCTATCACAGGATCAGGAAAGCTGGATAAGTGCCCATGTGAACATGTACCGTTTCTTTGGGGGCGTAAGCCGTATCCTGATACCGGACAATCTAAAAACCGGAGTAGAAAAAGTATCATGGTATACCCCTGTTATTAATAAAATCTATCATGAGATGGCAGAGCACTATGATACTGCAGTAATCCCTGCCAGGGTGCGTAAACCCAAGGATAAACCCAATGCTGAAGGAACAGTCGGGATTATCTCAACATGGATTATTGCCGCACTCCGTAAACAGAAATTCTTC
>Ga0302249_1001280_pt1 | contig 18244 bp, 15 predicted proteins | sample AAG_UR_Val_MG_FD_193531 | JGI IMG/M metagenome (GOLD analysis project Ga0302249, IMG submission 193531) | Enriched activated sludge microbial communities from anaerobic digester in WTTP, New Holstein, Wisconsin, United States - AAG_UR_Val | ecosystem: Engineered > Bioreactor > Anaerobic >... | reverse complement strand
TTCTCCGGTATCCATCCCTGCAGCATAAATGTCTTGTCCGTTTTAATGAAATCCTTTACTACGCTGCGTCTGTCTTTTTCTATTGAAAGCAAATCATATAATATTTCAAGGAACCCTGATTCAGGTACCATTGCTTCAGCTTTTTTTGCCAGCTCTTTTTTTATGTTCTCCAAATTGCTGATTTCTGCTTTAATCCTATTGATGTTTTCTTCAGGGGTTCCTGAATATTCGCTAAAGGTTACCTTTGTCCATCCGACCTGCTTAAGGAGTTGAGAGATTCTCTCTTCACATGTTTGATGGTATATCACCATAAAATATGAATTTTCCTTCTCTACGCCTACTTTTTCCAGATATGCAGTCAGATCCTCATCTTTTACAGCAGTACTAAGCTCATCTTCATATTTGCTTGCTATAAACCCCAGAATAGAGTTGGTATTATGAGTAGTGCCTATCTCCTCAAGTTTTTCTTTCAATGCCAGCCACGGAGTAAGCTGCGCTATTGCATTGTTCAGTTTTGTTTCAGAGCTTTTAATCTCTGTAAATCTGCTGTCAATGCTTCTGCAGCTTTCATAAATCTCATTGAGCTTTTCTTCATTGTCAAGGTACTCTTTGCGTTTTGTTTCATCCACCTGAACTTTTTGAGCAAACAAAGGCTTTTTTGCCGTATTGAATTTGCCTAAAAAATCAATGGAGTATTTTACTTGCGAAAGCTTCGCCTCCAGCCTGCCCACAGCTTCATTATCACTGTCGGGCTGCAACTCTTCGAAGCCTTGTTCCATTCGCTCTTCAAGGTTCACTACCTGCAGATAACCGAATCTCTGCAGGTCATTGAGTATCTCATTTTTTTCAGACTGGAGAGCTATCATGGTGGCTTTTTTCATTTTAACTATTGCCATTCATATTCACAATCCTCTCCATCACCAAATTCACTGCCTCTTCCATTTTTTCCTCAGCCTTTCGCCTCAGCTCCTGACATAATTCGTCATTTTGCTTCCTCTTGCTTTCAGCCTCCAGATTGGCCTCCTTTTCTGCAACCTCCAGCTGCTTTTTACTTTCCTGAATTGCCTGATCCACGGCGGCTTTAATGATATGATCAGCCTCTTGCTCTGCACACATCAAGATATCTTTGGCTTTCTGCTGTGCTGCTTTGATCTTCTCCTCAGCCGCAAGTTCTGTCTCCCTAATCCCCTTGATGATATCCGTAGTCAAATGCTTCACCACCTCTTTCAATAATGATATTATTAACACTGCTGGATAAACAATATTTCAGTATTGAAACTTATGCTGTCTATTTCGTTATAAAACAGCAAAATCCTTCATTAAAAGTTTAATATATATTTAGCTATTAATAAAATTCAAAATTCCTCAAATACTATTAATTATTTAATTTAACGCCAATTTATTCATTTTCCCTTTAAATATTGTTAAAAAAGTCACAATACTGAGCAATATGGCACTGAACGCATTTTGGTTTCCTGGCATTGCATATTGCTCTTCCGTGATATACCAGGCTGTTGCTAAATGCTGTCCAATTCTCCCTGGGCAGAATCTCCATCAGATCAAATTCTATTTTTTCAGGATCCTCCTCCTTCGTTAATCCAATCCTGTTTGACAGTCTTTTGCAGTGGGTATCGACTATTATGCCCGGAATTTTATATATGTTGCCCAATACCACATTGGCGGTCTTTCTCCCGACTCCGGGCAAGCTTAGTAAATCCTCCATATTGTCAGGAACCTTGCCTCCGAAGTCTTTTATCAGCTTTTTACAGCATCCGATAATATTCCTGGTTTTATTCCTGTAAAAGCCTGTGGGCCTGATATCCTCCTCCAGTTCCTCAGGATTTGCACTTGCATAATTATACACCGAAGTGTACTTCTTAAACAAGTCCCGGGTTACAATATTCACTCTTTCATCGGTGCACTGAGCCGCAAGCATCGTAGCAATCAGCAGTTCCAGAGGTTTATCATAATCCAGGGAGCAGGTTGCTTCCGGATAGATTTTGAACAATATTTCCGAAATTTTTTTTGCTCTGCTTTTCAAATCATCATTATCTCTCATAAGAATACCTCCAGTCTGAACTAGAACTTCAATTTATTAAATAAGGTGTATATGCATATCATATCTTTACTGTTATAATTATACCATATATTTTAGAATTTACATTTGGTAATACATGTGCGAAACATTTGCAAAGGGAGGCTTATTATGAAAAATGGAATTCTTCTCTGTGCAATTAATGCAAAATATATCCACTCCAATCTTGCGGTCAGATATCTGAAAAAGTTTTGTGAAGCACATATAAAAGGAATTGACATAGCCGAATTCAGCATAAACGACAGCATCAGCAGCATCCTGAAGAAGCTGTACTGCTCCAATGCCCGTATATACGGCTTTTCCTGCTATATATGGAACATCAGCATGGTTCTCGATATATGCAGCAGTTTGAAAAAAGCCAGGCCGGAAGCTGTAATAATTCTTGGAGGTCCTGAGGTATCCTATGATGCAGCAGATCTTCTTTCAAAATATTCCTTCATTGAATATATTGTCATAGGTGAAGGAGAGGCTGCCATGCTTGATCTGCTTTGCTTCCTCACTGCCGGCAAAAGTAATTTGCCGGATATACCGGGCATTGCATTTCGCTCCGGAGAATCTGTCGCCATTACTGAACCCAGGCCTGACATTCCTGATTTGGATATGCTTCCTTTTCCTTATGACAGCTTTGACGGCCTTGATAACAGGATTATATATTATGAAACCAGCAGGGGCTGTCCCTTTAATTGCCAATACTGCCTTTCTTCAACAATACGAGGGGTAAGGTATTTGGCAATGGACAGAGTGCGCCAGGATATCAAAAGTTTTGCAAATGCCGGAATAAAGCAGGTTAAACTTGTTGACAGAACCTTCAACTGTGATTTGGAACGATCTATTGAAATAATGCAGTATATTATTGATCTTAATCCATCAACCAACTTCCATTTTGAGATAGCTGCTGATTTGATTGATGTGCGCTTTCTTGAGATCGCGGGAAAGGCGCCGGATGGCATGTTCCAGTTTGAAATCGGAGTACAATCCACCAATCCCAAGACCTTGTCCGAAATAAAGAGAAAAATGGATTTTGACAAAGTGAGTCATAATGTTGCCAGGCTTTTATCCTTTAAGAATGCCCATATACACCTGGATTTGATAGCCGGACTTCCCTATGAGGATATGGAAAGCTTCGAAAAATCCTTCAATGATGTGTATTCTTTGAAGCCTGACATGCTGCAGCTGGGTTTTTTAAAGCTCCTGAAGGGCTCCGGCATAAGACAAGGCTGCAAAAAATACCGCATACAGCATCATGATTTTCCTCCCTATGAGGTAATAAGCACCGCCTGGTTATCCTTTAAAGAAATCATGGAGCTAAAGGATATTGAAAATGTGCTTGAGCAGTATTACAACAGCGGCAGGTTCAGGCATACTCTGGACTTTCTGCTTCAGGCAGCGGAAACTGAACCCTTTGATTTTTACCGCAGGCTGTCAGGCTATTGGAATCAAAAAGGCCATTTCAATGCCCCGAAAAATGTTAATGAATTATACACTGTTTTGAAGTGCTTTGCGGAAGATGCATTCGTTAACAGGCTGGATAATGAGCAGTTCAGCTTATTGAACGAATATATGAAACTCGATTGGCTGCTGTATGTCAGAAGCGGAAGCATGCCGGCAGCAATAAACAGATTCAACCATGCAGCAATAAAGGAAGAAATCCATGGATATATCAAGAATAAACTCACAGATATGGATACCTTTAAGGACTTTAAAAACTTATCCCTCCGTGAGATACTGAAGCAGGTGGGTTATGAGGTATTTCTCCGCAACATATTTGCAGACACTCCTTCACAGGATGAAATAGTAATGTTTTTTCCGCTGAGGCCAAGCTCATCAAAGAAAATAATCAATTTCGCCGCTGTACCTCTTAAGGAGTTCATCCTTCATTAATTTTGGCATAGAAGTTCATCAGACAACCCGCTGTAGTTTTCTGAGCCAGAGGGAATGTCCTGTTTGCAATCCTGAAAAATTTTTCTGAGGGATTTCTGATAAGTGAATATTTTGTGTAGGCTTCCAAGGCTTCTTTTGCGTTTTTTTCAATATATTCAAAAGGATTTTCCAGGTATATTCCGCCTTCAGAAACAGAATAATGCAAGAAATCATCATGAACCTTGTGAATCCATTGTTCATATTTTCTGTGGCTCTTTAACAGTTTTACACTTCCGTGCTGCGGTATTGTGGCATCTTGTACCAGATGCACGGCGGCACCCAGGTAGAACATGGCTTTATCCTTATCCCCGCAGTCCCAGTATACCAATGCGCAACCATAATATTTCCTGAACAAATGCTTTGATGACTTGCAGCCATATAAACCTCTGTGGGTAAAAGGGTTGTAGAAATGCTCCCTGCTCTTGAAATCCTGATCTGCCCAGACGGCCCCGTCATTCAGGCAGCCTTTGTTTATGGAAAAGAATTCATATGCATCTTGAAATCCGTCATTCCTGAGTATTTCAACGGCTTTTTCATTAATAAATATATGGACCTCGCACAAGGTCTTTTTGAATACCTTTTTCAGAGGGTTCACAGCCCATAATATCGTCTTGAAGGTTTTTCCGTAGGCATGTTCTATGACGCTCATTCTTTCATCTCCTTATATGCTGCATCTCAAACATCATATATTATATGTTTTACACTTTATGATAACCCCATGTACGGCATTCCCACTTTACAACTATTTGCCAAAAAGCTATAATAATAACAGCATTGTTTTATGTATGTCAAATTTTATAATTGTATTATGTTTTGTAACCGAAGTCTAATGGAGAAAAAGCCTGTCATAATATTATTATATTGTTAAATAATACATAGAATATACATATTAAAATTCACTCAACAGGAGGCGCTATTAATGAAAGATCCCCGGATTAAACAAATGGCAATTAACCTTTTAAATTATTCCGTCCAGCTTAAACCAAATGAAAATATCCTTATCGAAGTATTTGACTCCGGTGAAGAGCTTGCTTCGGAGCTTGTAAAAGAAATCTACAAGATTGGGGGCAAACCATTCCTGACAATAAAAAACAGATCTCTCATGAGAGAATTGATACTTGGTACCGATGCGGAGCATATGTCCAGGACTGCGCACTATGAAGCGGAAAGAATGAAGGATATGCAGGCATATATAGGAATAAGAGGCGCTTACAACTCTTCTGAATGGGCTGATATTCCCAGTGAAAAGTTGGGTTTTTATCAATCCTTCTGGTCGAAGACAGTGCATACCAATATCAGAGTGGCAAAAACAAAATGGTGCATAATGAGGTTTCCTAACAGTTCAATGGCGCAGATGGCCAATATGAGCAAAGAGCAGTTTGAGGACTTCTATTTCGATGTTTGCAACCTGGACTATTCAAAAATGTCCAAGGCTATGGATCCGCTGATAGAACTCATGAATAATACCGACCGTGTCAGAATCATAGGGACTGGAACAGATTTAAGCTTCTCCATCAAAGGGCTTCCCGCAATAAAATGCGACGGTAAATCCAATATTCCTGACGGAGAGGTCTATTCAGCTCCTGTAAGGGATTCTGTAAACGGTTATATTACTTATAACACTCCCTCGGAATACCAAGGATATACATATGAAAATATAAGATTGGAATTCAAGGATGGAAGAATAATCAATGCCTCTGCAAATGACACCGACAGAATCAATCAGGTATTCGACACCGATGAAGGCGCAAGATATGTGGGAGAATTCGCATTGGGTGTTAACCCATATATAATCAAGCCCATGAAGGATATCCTCTTTGACGAAAAAATCATGGGCAGCTTCCATTTCACTCCCGGCAGCGCTTATGACCACTGCTTCAATGGTAATAATTCCGCCATTCATTGGGATCTTGTAAGCATACAGACCCCGGAATACGGCGGAGGAGAAATCTGGTTTGATGACATACTCGTAAGAAAAGACGGAAGGTTCATACTTCCGGAATTGGATGTACTGAATCCCGAAAATTTGAAATAGCTTCAATAAGCCGCATAAGTAGAAGAATGCGACATATCTGAAGTTTGCATAACCTTCCGCAAGAGACAGTATAGTATATCGAGGCACACGGATTATGATTTTGACAGGCCTATACTGCTATGCCTTTGGAAAAGTTCTACCGGTGCCAAAAGGTCCTCCATGACCCGTGGCACCTAAGCCGGCGTCCATGCCGGCTTTACGAACTTTTTGCCAAAGCCATATCAGAGGCCTGTTACAAAATGCATAAAAGTGTGCCCTGCTATACTATACAAGCTCTTGCTTAGTATGCATCCTACAGAGCATCATATGTTATACAAGGCCAGTGCCCTATGGGAATTATGCTGTATTAAGGAAATGCAAATACCGACGTGGGGAAGATATCTTTGACGAAACTTTCCACCCGACCTCGGAACGGGAATACCCCTGGCAAAATAACCAGACGGGCCCGCAGAGATGGGACCCCCGCCAGTGATTTTGCTGGCTTTGGAAAGTGAGGAGAACATACTTCCCCTACAGTCGGAGTACTTTACAAACTCTTGTGATGCGTCGCATTATTTCGATATTGTGCAACAGTCCTATTTCTCTGTATTTTTATGTTGACTTCATTACTCTTATCCTATGGTACTCAGCAAATTAGCCATTTCAATGGCTGTCATTGCTGCATCAAAACCCTTGTTCCCCGATTTCGTTCCTGCCCTTTCAACAGCCTGTTCGATGCTTTCAGTTGTAAGAACTCCAAAAATTATCGGCAATCCTGTATCCAGCATTACCTTGGCTATCCCTTTGGATACTTCGCTGCATACATAATCAAAGTGAGGTGTGGAACCCCTGATAACCGCTCCGAGACATATCACCGCATCATACCTTCCGGTCCTTGCAAGTTTTTGTGCGGCCAGCGGTATCTCAAAAGCACCCGGAACCCAGCTTACCTCAATATTGGACTCGGGGCAGCCGTGTCTTTTAAGTCCGTCTATACAACCCCCAAGCAGCTTGCTGCTTATAAATTCGTTGAACCTTCCTGCAATAACAGCAAACCTTCTATCCCCGGCTGTCAGATTACCTTCATATACTCTCAATTTTTTGCCTCCTCTCATATATTATGGAACATATGCCCCATTTTTTCCTTTTTGGTAAGCAGGTATTTCTCATTCCTTATGTTCGCATCCATCTCAATAGGAACCCGCTCCACAACTTCAAGTCCATATCCTGCTAATCCCTTAATCTTCTTTGGATTGTTTGTAATCAGCCTTATCTTTTTTATTCCGAGATCCTTAAGAATCTGGGCCCCTATGCCGTAGTCCCTTAAGTCTGCGGGAAAACCCAGAAGCTCATTTGCCTCAACGGTATCTATTCCCGTGTCCTGAAGCTCATAGGCCTTTATCTTGTTAACAAGCCCTATTCCCCTGCCTTCCTGCCTCATGTACAGCAATACCCCTCTGCCTTCATCCTGAATCATTGCCGCTGCTTCTGCCAGCTGCTCACCACAGTCGCACCTTACGGAGCCAAAGGCATCACCCGTCAGGCATTCCGAATGAACCCTTACCAATACAGGCTCCTCAGCGGCCACATCTCCCTTGACAAGTGCTATATGATGCTCACTGTTTATTTTGCTCTCATAAGCCATTACCCTGAATTCCCCATATTTAGTAGGCAGTAAAGCATCTGCAGCTTTATATACCAGCTTCTCCTCACGGCTTCTGTATTTTATCAGGTCGGCTATAGTAATCATCTTAAGCTTGTGTTTCTTTGCATATTCAAAAAGGTCAAAAAGCCTTGCCATTGTTCCGTCATCCTTCATTATCTCACATATAACCCCTGCCGGATAAAAACCTGACATTCCGGCAAGATCCACAGCGGCCTCAGTATGTCCGGCTCTTTTAAGTACGCCTCCCTTTCTCGCCTTTAAAGGAAATATATGCCCGGGCTTGGCCAAATCCTCCGGCTTTGTATCAGGATTCACTAATGCCCTTACCGTATCAGCCCTCTCATATGCGGATATTCCGGTAGCAGCACTTTTGATATCAACTGAAACTGTAAATGCTGTTTCTCTTAAGTCGGTGCTGTTTCCTGTCATTTGTTCTATTTTCAGCTCCTTAAGCCTCTCTTCGGTCATAGGGACACAAATAAGCCCCCTTCCGTGCATAGCCATGAAATTTATTGCTTCCGGAGTTACCTTTTCAGCTGCCATGAGAAGATCTCCTTCATTTTCCCTGTCCTCATCATCCACAACAATTATCATATTGCCCTTCTTTAATTCATCTAAAGCGTCTTCTATTCTGCAAAACATGTCTATTCCTCCTAAAAACCGTTTTCCAGCAGGTACTCCAGGGAAATACCGCCCTTGCTGTCCTTCCCTGTGTAATTCATCAACTTCTCTATATATTTGCCTATTATGTCGCATTCAATATTCACGCAGTATCCTACCTTTCTGCCCGGCAGTGTGGTGTAATCCCGGGTATGCGGTATCAATGCTATTTTGAACACCCTCTCATCAGCATATTGTACCGTAAGGCTTATGCCGTCCACGGCAACGGAACCTTTGTGTATCACGTATTTCAGTATTTCGTTCCTTGCAGAAATGGTAAACCATATTGCATTATCCTCCCTTTTTATTTCCTGTATTGTTCCTGTTCCGTCAACATGCCCCGACACTATGTGTCCTCCGAACCTTCCGGTGGGGGAAAGCGCCCTTTCAAGGTTGACTGAATCCCCGGGCTTAAGATATTTTAAATTCGTAGCTCTCACTGTTTCCGGCATGACATCAGCTTCAAAGCTGTTTGCAGACATATCTGCGACAGTCAGGCAAACGCCGTTTACACTTATACTGTCACCCATCATAGTTCCTTCAAGAATATTTTTGCATTCGACAATAAGGCTTTCAGATTTTTCCCCCTTTCTTATGTTCCGTATTCTTCCTATTTCCTCGACAATTCCCGTAAACAAGTCAATTCACCTCTCCCAAGGTACATTTATATATCCCTCAATTAGGACATCCTGTCCAAAAACACTGATACTTCTGTGTTTTAGCCTATAACCCTTTTCAATAAGGCTGACCCCTTCCCCCATCACCGGTGTCGGTGCAGTTTTGCCCCCTATTACAACCGGCGCAATGAAAAAAGCCACCTTGTCTATTAAACCTTCTTCCAGGAATGCGGCTGCTACTGTACCGCCTCCTTCAATCATAAGACTGTCGATACCTCTACCCGCAAGTTCCTTTAAAAGCTGCCTTATATCCACTCTTCCATTTCTTTTATCAGTAATTAATATTTCCGCACCCTTGCTCTCCAATTGCCTGCGCTTTTCTTCCTTCATATCCTCAGTGGCTGCAATAATCGTCCTTCTGCTTTCATCTATATTCAGTACATTTGCATCAATCGGTATTCTTCCTCCTGAATCCATAATTATCCTTACGGGATTTCTTGTTTGAACTCCCTCAATTCTTGAGGTCAGTTCAGGATCATCCCTTATGACTGTATTGACACCTACCAGTATTGATGAATATCTGTTCCTTAAGCTGTGGACATATGCCCTTGAGGATTCACCGCTTATCCATTTGGAGTCTCCCGTCCTTGAGGCGGCCTTCCCGTCAAGAGTCATTGCTGTCTTAAGAAGCACAAAGGGTTCCTTTACTGTTATATGCTTTATGAAAATATCATTCAATTTCAAGGCTTCTATACTCAGAATCCCCACATCGACTTGAATTCCGCTTTCCCTGAGAAGCTTTATGCCCCGTCCCGCCACTAAAGGATTGGGGTCTTCCATTGCCGTAACCACGCGTTTAAACTTCCTTTTCACAAGTTCCTCGGCGCAGGGAGGTGTCTTTCCGAAGTGGGAGCAAGGTTCCAAATTCACATATATTGTAGCTCCTTCAACAGATTCTCTTGAATTCATAATGGCATTTATCTCTGCATGGGGCTCTCCCGCCCTTTCATGCCATCCTTCTCCGATAATTCTTCCGTTTTTTACAATGACAGCACCCACAAGCGGATTAGGGCTGGTTCTTCCGCTGCCTCTGGCAGCCAATTCAAGAGCCCTCTTCATGTAAGAGGCATCTTCCACTCCAATCACTCCTCCTTTTTTACTACTGGTTATTATTCCATATTTGGAAAGAAAAAAACTAAGCCCTGAAGCAAAAAAACTTCAGGGCTCAAAAATATGCACAAATAGATAAAGACTGCACCTTCTTCCATCCAGACTTTACTGTCGGCCTCGGAGTCTCACCGAATCTGCTGATGATGCACTAGGCACCACCGGCTCGCGGGCTTTACCGCCGGTAGGGAATTTCACCCATCCCTGAAGATTACATTATATTCATTTCCTTTATAATTATAACTGCAGCCGGTATATTTGTCAAAACTCTAATTGCTGTTCTTGATTACATTAATCTCTGCCTTAAGATGCATCATATCCTTTTCCAGCAGCTTTTCGCACAGATCCTTAAAAATCCCGTCTATATCGGCAAAGGATCTTTCTGTCTCAGCCATCAGTCTTCCGATTTCTTCCGAAGACTCCTCAAAGCTTGACAGCTTCAGATACTTATTCACTATTTCACCAAAAGCGTCAATATAGTAATAGAAAAACTTCCTGACATGAGCAAGTCCTTCCGGATTTGTCCTAACCTCCCCAATTATCTTCTCCCCTGTACAGCATATGGCTTCAAGCCTTGCCCTTATATCTGCGTCCGGTATCTTTCCAATATCCTTCCTTATCGCAAAGAGCTTTTCAAAAGCATCCTTTATCAGCTTCTCTACCGAATCATCCTCTTCAGCTTCTTCTTCATCCTCACGAGTTCCTTGTGCCGCGGCCTTTTTACTGAAGCTTCCGTATACGGATGCTGTAATCCCAACCAGTATCATAAGCCCAAAGCCTGCTGCCCCTATTATTCCCGCATAATACAGCTTGCCCATTGCCAGAGCCACTATAACAGGAATTATTGTGAGTATGAACAATACCACATAATAATCCTTGTTCTGAACCTCCTCAGAAGCATCACTGCTTTCAGCTTCCGGGGCACCGGCTTGTGCCTTGCTGCTTTCCGGCTTCTTAAATTCTCTTACATTGTTGGGTGCCGCATTTTTCTCCACCGGCTTTTCATACATGTCCGGAGTTTTCCGAGAATTTTTGTAGCCGGGAAAAATAAGGGAAATAAATCCGAACAAAGTCTGAAATACTATCTCAACAATTTTAAATGCTATTTTGATTGTGAGAGCTGTCAATCCAAATATAAGGTTCACCAAAGAGTAAACCGCTCCGCGGCTGCTGTAATCACTTTTCTCTCTCTTATTTCTTCTGCATCCCATAATAATTCGCTCCCGTCAATTGGATTCATTCACCCGTACCTCGAACCGGGTGAATATCTTTTTCAATATTATATACTGCAGTTGTCCTCATTTTGTTTCAAAAAATAAAAAATAATATCGCAAGGGACATGGGGACGTTTCTCCTGTCCCGAACGTCCCCGTGTCCTTTGCGAATAAAAATTCGCAAATAGCTGCAAAATATAGTGTAGCTGAATATCAGATAAAAGGAGTTGATGATTTGAAGCATTCAAAAGGAGTAAATGCCGCCAGCAGCACCGGGGCTGTAGATGAAGGCAGAAATGAGACCACCAGGATTCCATACACCGATTCAATATCGGCCCCCGCTTCTGACAATATCCAAAAAAAGCATAAGAAAAACAAAAAAAAGTGACAGGCTCATGCCTGTTACTTTTAATGTGTTATAGGGTCTTTTAAACACTGTAGCTTTCTTTCAAGTCCAAATAAAAATTAGCTTTAGCCGCCCTGTAATAAGGAAGTGCATATATCATCCCCAAGCCAAAGGTAAAAATGCCCAATAAAAACCATCCGAGAAAACCAAACCACATCTCGGCGAACCTCATCTTATGACCTTCCATCATCTCTTTGCTTCTTCTGATAGCTTCCATAGCTCCGATTTCCGGATTGTCATTAAGTATATAATAGGCCATGGAGTATCTTATTGCAGCGATTATGCCCGGCACAATAAGCAGCAGTGCCCATAGCAGCGTAAAGACCAACATCGCCAAATGCAGGACAAAATTAGTCTTAAACAAGCTGAAGCCTTTAAACATGTCATTGAACTCAGCCGTTTCATATCTTGCAAGCTTTAGAAAATAAGATGCAACTCCGAAATAAACCGGTCCCCCCAATATCAAGCTAACAATAGACATCAAATTTTTAAATGAACTTCCCTCGGCTCTAACCCACATAGAATTTCCGTTCTCCATTACATACTTCCATGTAGCATTAGCTCCATTGCTTGATGTAAACGCATCTATCAGCAGCCATGCGACAACAGTTACAGCAATGGCAGTCAGCCATTTGCCATCAAGGTTTTCCTTGGCGGCAATTTTAAGCTCCGAAGGATTTCTAAATCTTTTTGTACTTTCCGTCACAGTATAACCCCCTCTTGAAATTTATCACAAATATTATTTTCTTAAATATTCACTATATCTAAATACTGCTAAATGCACAAAAAAGTTTCAAAAATTTTTAAAAAAACCGGCGTCCTGGTTTGCAATAAATCAGAACGCCCTTATTTTGTTTTGTTCCTCTATATGATTATGCATATTAAGCTGCCCCGGGTGTCATTTACAACCTTCTGCAGCGTAAGCTGCAGCTTGTTCTGAATATCCTCCGGCATCTTGTACAGCTTGCCCTGCAGCTCCTCTTTGACCATATCGTACAAAGACTTTCCGAACATGTTGGATTCCCATATTTTCTGCGGATTATTCTCGAACTCCTCCATAAAGTATTTGATGAATTCTTCGCTTTGTTTCTCTGTTCCGACTATCGGAGCAATTTCAGTTTCTATGTCGGTTTTTATTATATGCAGCGATGGAGCACTGGCTCTCAGCCTTACTCCGAATTTGCTGCCTTGCTTCACAATTACAGGCTCTTCAAGCTTTATTTCCTCCACGGAAGGAGCTACCATGCCATAACCGAATTCCTTGACATCCCCCAAGGCTGACTTGACTTTGTCATATTCGCGCTTTGATTGGGCCAGCTCCTTTACCAATGCGACAAGCTGATAATCTCCTTCCAGGCTATAGCCCGAAACCTCTCCCAAAACCCTATAGAAAAGTCCGTCGTCCAGGCTTATGGTTATATTCACGACTCCTTCTCCAAGGCGCATATCAGATATTTCCACTGCCTGAAGGTTTTCTGCACCGTCAAACTTTCTTATGGCATCGTCAATATCTCTTATTCTGTTTACTTCACTGAGATTTGTTCTAATGCTGTCAACTATGCCCTGTTTAAGCCAATGATCCAGCTCCAGTGTATCCATCCAGCGCGGTATATGGAAGTTTATCTCCCTGGCAGGAAATTCAAAGAGTATTTTCCCCAGAATCCCTTCCAAATCTCCCATTTCCATTTTCAAGGCATCTATTATCATGACCGGAGTATTATATTTCGTCTCGAGAGCTTCTCTGAGTTCAATCGTCTCCTGTGCCTTCGGCCTTGCGGAATTCAGAGCCACTATAAATGGTTTTTCAAGCTCCTTCAGTTCTTTAATGACTCTTTCCTCCGCTTCTATATAACTCCTTCTCGGAAGATCAGTTATGGATCCGTCGGTAGTCACAACAAGGCCTATTGTGGAATGATCCGCAATAACCTTTCTTGTTCCGATCTCCGCCGCCTCTTCAAAGGGTATGCGGTCTTCAAACCATGGAGTATTAACCATCCTTGGGCTGTTATCCTCCAAATGGCCCATTGCACCTTCCACAAGATATCCTACACAATCTACCAGCCTGACTTTAAATTTTGCATTCTCTCTTAAAGTCAGCTCAATAGGTTCATTAGGCACAAATTTAGGTTCGGTTGTCATAATTGTCTTGCCGTTGGCACTCTGGGGAAGCTCATCCCGGGTTCTTTCTCTTTTGAACTCATTGTCCATATTAGGAAGCACAAGCAAATCCATAAATCTCTTTATAAATGTTGATTTGCCTGTTCTGACCGGTCCCACAACTCCTATGTAAATGCAGCCTTCGGTTCTCTCTGATATATCTTGATAAACATCGTATCCTTCCACACTCTTCCCTCCTTAATAATGTTCAAATAATTGCATAGTCCTTCTCTAAATATATATGTGCATGTGCAATTATTATTACAAAAAAAGAAGATTGCTAAGCAATCTTCGAGCTTCAAAGGGATACACCTACCATTCAAATACTTTGCGTTCAGCTACTTCTTCCATCTCATGGGTCTTGGATCTCATGGTCAGGTTCATTACCGAATTCCTTATATCCGTTTTATTAAAAAGCAGGTTATATATTTCCTGGGTAATCGGCATCTCCACCTTCTGTCTCTGTGCCAGAAGATATGCGGATTTGGTGGTCCTGATACCCTCCACCACCATTCTTGTACCTCTAATCACTTCTTCCACAGATTTGCCCTGTCCGATGGCTATTCCTGCCCTTCTGTTCCTGCTGTGCATGCTTGTACAAGTAACAATCAGGTCTCCTATACCGGACAAGCCGTTGAAAGTGCTCCTGCAAGCCCCCAGGGACTCTCCCAGCCTTGCCATCTCAACTATGCCCCTGGTCATAACCGCTGCTTTTGTATTGTCACCCAATTCAAGCCCGTCAATAATCCCCGCACCCAGGGCAATTATGTTTTTTAATGCCCCGCCCAGTTCAACCCCGATAATATCCGGATTTGTATATACTCTGAATAGAGGACTCATAAATATATCCTGTATATACTCAGCCACTGCTCTTTTTGGAGATGATGCAACTACGGCGGTAGGAATGCCTCTGGCCACTTCTTCCGCATGGCTGGGGCCCGAAACTACAGCCACTTCGTTTTCAGGCATGATTTCATTTATAATCTCGGACATTCTTTGCAGTGTAATGTTTTCAATACCCTTTGCCAGGCTGACAATAATCTGCTTCTTTGATGAAAACTCCTTTATTTTTTTGCACGTATCCCTCATTGCATGGGAAGGAGCAGCGATAATGATTATTTCACTCCCGCTGCAGCAGTATTCAATGTCAGAGGATACAAGAATATTTTCCTTTAATGTCACACCCGGCAGATAAGCAGGATTTTCTCTTGTGTCCCTCATTTTTTCAATCAATTCATTGTCCCTTGCCCAAAGCCTGACATTAAACCCTTTTCCTGAAAGCAGCACCGATACGGCTGTCCCCCAGCCACCGGCACCAATTATTGAAATATTGTTGCTCATCCTTTACCCTCCTGCTCTGTTATCTTCTTTTGTCCAAATTTGGATTCCGTGTCATTATCATTGCTATGGGATATATTGTCACTCCCACTATTGATGCCGGAGAAACATATCTGGTAGTGATAATAACTATAACACCAACAATAAATATGAGGACTACCATTAAAGGATCATGGGCAGCATCAGTCCAATTGTTGTTGCAATGCCTTTTCCGCCCTTTGCGCCCAATACCCTAAAGACATTTGTGGATCCTGAATTATACTCACCAATACATATTTCATCTATAATAAGTACCCCCCTTTTTTCTACTCCCTCTTCCTCAATAAAAACCTCACCGGAGTCCCTTCAAAGCTGAAGGCTTTTCTGATTTGATTCTCCAGATACCTTTGATATGAAAAATGCATCAGGGAGGGCTCATTTACAAAAAGTGCAAAGGCCGGCGGTTTTATTGAAACCTGTGTGGCATAGTAAATCTTAAACCTTCTTCCTCCTGAGACAGTAGGCTGATTAGTCAGCACAGCTTCGTTTATCACATCATTCAGCATACCTGTTGAAATTCTCATGGCATGCTGGTTGGATACATGGTTAACCAGCTCCAGAACCTTGTTCACCCTCTGTCCTGTTAAAGCAGAGATAAAAAGAATGGGTGCATACTCCATAAAGGAAAGTTCATTTCTTATATCCGCTTTATATTTATCTATGGTCTTATCATCCTTTTCCACTATATCCCACTTGTTTACTATTATTACAGCAGCCTTTCCCTGATCGTGAATATAGCCTGCAATCTTACTGTCCTGCTCGCTTACGCCCTCTTTTCCGTCTATTAGCATAAGGCACACATCTGCCCTTTCAATGGCAGTTAGAGACCTGATAACGCTGTATCTCTCTATTGATTCAAACACCTTGCCTCTTTTTCGCATTCCTGCAGTATCAATAAATACATACTTGTCTTCTCCTACGGTAAAGGGAGTATCAATGGCATCCCTTGTGGTGCCCGGAACATCACTGACTATAACCCTTTGTTCTCCGAGTATCTTATTTACAAGGGAAGACTTGCCGACATTGGGCTTCCCCACAACAGCAACCTTTATTGTGTATTCATCATATACCTCTTCTTCCTCCGGTAAAAGGTTATTGATTATTTCATCCAGCAGATCCCCCAATCCCAAAGCCTGCCCCGAAGAAATCCCCATTGGTTCCCCCAATCCCAGATTATAGAATTCGTATATATTGTCCTTATACTTCGGTGCATCTATCTTATTAACTGCCAGTATTATCTTCTTACGGGTCCTTCGTAGTAAATTGGCCACCTCCCGGTCGGAAGGGGTTATACCTTCCTGTCCGTCTACAAGAAATACGATAACCTCAGCAGTTTCTATAGCAACTTCAGCCTGCTGCTTCATCTGCTTCAGCATCAAATCCTCACTATGCGGCTCAATCCCGCCTGTATCAATTAAGGTAAATGCCCTGTCCTGCCATTGGACCTCTGTATAAATCCTGTCCCTGGTTACACCGGGATGATCTTCAACTATGGAAATCCTCTTACCTGCCAATTTGTTAAAAAGGGTTGACTTTCCGACATTGGGACGTCCTACTATTGCAACAATTGACTTTGCCAATATGCCTCACCTCCTGACACTAATCCATTAAACCGATATTATTTTCTTAACAAGGTCACTGCCGTCTTCCCTGCATATTGTGATTTTAGCTCCAAGCTCTTTTTCCATCTCTTCAACAGTAACATCATCAAGAAATATTTTCTCATCCTTTTTCAGCATGCAATCAGGTATGAATATATCCCTTCCGACTTTCTTATCCTTAAGCTGATCCATAATGTCCTTTCCTGTAAGCAGGCCGGCTACCTTCACACCGGGCCCGAAAAAGTCGTTGTTTATTGGGAAAATACATATTTTGAGGCCTTCTATACAGCTTTCAATTTTTGATGCCGCCATTTTAAGATTTGGTGCGGCGTATTCTCCTGTTATTATAGTAATCAGCCTCGTTTTCTTATTATATCTTCCAAGCTTTTTCAGGGACTCTTCAACCTCTCTGTTAAAAAGTGCAATAAGGCCTACTCCGTTTTCAAGCTGCGTAAATTCTTCATACTCCTCAAACCCGGGCAGTTCCTCCCCTGATATGAGGAAAAATTCATCAGACAGAAATACAAATCTTGTATTCAGTTCGGACAGGTACTTATCCTGCGCTTTTCTGACCATCCTTATTACCGAAGCGGCTGATATCCCATCATATTCCGCAAGCTCATATAGGCCTTGCCTGTATTTGGTTATACCTACAGGTACAACAGCAACACAGCTAACCTGGGGATGCAGTCCGGCAAGATCCTCTAAAGTCTTTAAGAGATTTTCTCCGTCATTCACTCCCGGGCAAAGCACTATTTGTGCCTTAACCTCTATTTTCCCTTCCTTAAGCCTTTCGAGATAATCCATCAGCTTTCCTGCATTCTTGTTGTTCAGCATTTTTCTCCTAAGTTCGGGATCAGTTGTATGCACCGATACGTTTATAGGGCTTATGTGATACTTGATTATCCTGTCTATCTCTCTTTCACTAAGGTTGGTAAGAGTCACAAAATTACCCTGCAGGAAAGACAACCTTGTATCATCATCCTTGAAATATAAGGTTTCTCTCATCCCGGAGGGCAGTTGGTCAATAAAACAAAAAATACACTTGTTATGACAGGACTTTGGTTTGTCGATAATTCCCTCAAAGATTATTCCTATATCCTCATCATACTCTTTTTCTACCTCATAAATCCATATTTCGCCATTGCCGTGCTCTATTTCCACCTCAAGAAACTCATCTGCAGTAAGATATTTATATTCAAGAATGTCTTTTATTCTTGCGCCGTTTATGCTTATGAGCCTGTCACCTTTTTTTATGCCCAATTCCTCTGCTATGCTTGAAGGACGTACTTCCATTATTACTACGCCCGGATTCGCCAAATTGTTTTCCTCCCTTACATACAAACCCAT
>Ga0302249_1001270_pt1 | contig 18348 bp, 14 predicted proteins | sample AAG_UR_Val_MG_FD_193531 | JGI IMG/M metagenome (GOLD analysis project Ga0302249, IMG submission 193531) | Enriched activated sludge microbial communities from anaerobic digester in WTTP, New Holstein, Wisconsin, United States - AAG_UR_Val | ecosystem: Engineered > Bioreactor > Anaerobic >... | reverse complement strand
AAAAATAATGGGCTTTATGGTGCAGGGGCGAATCTCTGTGTTCGCCCCGGTTAAACCATCACCCATCAGAGAGGTACAGGGTTGGCTCCTGTTCCCATCTCTATATAATCAACCAGAATTGCATTCAGATTAAGATTATTTGTATCAGGAATTATTTTTCCTGAAAGGAATACTTGAAATTCTTTTCCCGGTTCTTTTTTGATTGTATTTTGAATATCAGGGAACTTTTCTATACCCTGTAAAATATGGCTCAGGTTCCGGGATAATTTCTATCTTATCTACCGTTATGGTTTTCATCATAAATATACTGGGTTCCTCACTTATTTTACCTGCTACCATAACCTGAAAGGCATGGCCGGGATCTTTTTTAATAGTATTTTGAATCTCAGGGAATTTTTCCATCTCCAGTAAGACATATTTTACAGTGGGGACAGGTATGGCGGTTATGGATATAGGAGGTTCTACAGGGATGTCACCTGATACTTCTCCCTGACTCACAGTTTCACGCATTGGTATCGGTGTTTCACCGGGAAAAGGTACTGGCATTTCATATGTTTCCAGTATAAAGGTCCCACCTTCAAATTCCGTAGAATATACTACAGTACCAAAACCGTTAAAATAATTTCCCGAGGGAGCTTCAGAAAAGTCTATATCTATTACCCTGATTTCTCCTTCTGTCAGTGTTATATTATTTATAAATTTAACATAACCACTCACAGGGTCAAGGAGAGATAGACTGACTACTTCCTTGGAAGGTACTCTCGGAAATTCATAATATCCCGATAGATCAGTTATCGTACCTATATCATAATAGTTTCCCGGGTCCGGTCTCGTTACAGTTGCATTATCTGAAATACCTTCCGGAGGTGATGCAGGAAGTGTTTCAGGATTGTTTGTCGATACAAATAAGTGAATTCCACCGATGCCCTTTTTGGTACCATCAGAAGCAATTCTGTATACCTGACCTTTTATAGTAGATGCAGGTCCTTCAGGAACAATCTGGATTGTGCCTGTGGCAGTCTTTTCTCCTGAAGGGGTTTTGACTCTTGCCAGAACATTTCCCATACCTGTACTGGTGGCTTCAAAAAGTCCGAAGGGTGTTATAGATCCAATGTTACCTTCCATACTGTTTATAAACCATTCTACCCGGTCAGGTGGTATTTCAAAGGATTCACCACTGGAATTAAAGCCATAGACATGATAAAGGAAAAATCCTCCTACAGGTAATAACAGGTTATGAGGTTTTATTATGAGATCATTAAAATCCCCGGGAGGAGTTTCATCACCGGGTATAATGGTTTCAATAGTAACAGGGCCTAAACTGCCATGAGATGATGAACCGGTGGGGTCCAGAATTAATGTAGTGTTCTGGCCGCAACTGGTAGGTCGGGCATCTGTAAAACTGAACCATCCCCTGTTATCTGTATATGTTGTTTTACCGTCATATAATTTAACAAGGCAGTTTATAACAGGAGTATAGCCCTGAGGTGCCTGGGAAATTTCATCGATAATAATTAAACCCTCCTGTGCCTTAAGCCCTCTCAATTCTCTCTCAGAAGAGGTATCAGAAGGGCCATAGACATAACCGTTGAACTGAACTGTTGAAGCCGGAGTCTGTGTGGGATTTGGTAATACTCCTATAGTTCCTCCTCCACCACAACCGGCAATAATAATAATGAGACTCAATAAAAATAAAAGACATAGTTGTTTCATAAATTCACTCCTTTTTATATGATTTTGCAATGACTAAAACAATTTCTTCTCTCTTTATATTTCTTTATTTTACCATTGTATTTTTTTATATGCAATATACAATTTTTGTTAGTAGTCATGAGAAAAGGAATAATTAAGTTTTGTCGAATATTTATAAAGGTGAAGTGTGAAAAGTGAGAAGTGAAAATTGAAAAAGGTTGAGTTAAATACCCGACACACGTCATGCACCACGACTTTAAGGAGGACAATTATGAAGTACTTTAAAAGCATTTTTATTTTTACAGCAATAATATTACTGATAACCTTCTTTTATTCCTGTCAGAATAATACAGATAATAAAGGGCCCACTGCTAAACCGAAACTGAAAGTGGCTTTTGTTTATGTAGGCCCTGTAGGAGATGCAGGGTGGACCCTCGCTCATGATAATGCCAGAAAAGACCTGGAGAAATACCTGGGAGAGCTGGTTGAGACTGCTTCTATAGAAAGTGTTCCTGAAGGAGCTGATGCAGAGAGAATCTTTACTAAACTCTGTGAAGAAGGCTATAAACTTATTTTTGGAACCAGTTTTGGCTATATGGATGCTATGGAAAATGTAGCAAAGAGATATCCTCATGTAGTGTTTGAACACTGTTCAGGTTATAAAACTTCCACCAATCTTGGTACATATTTTGGTAAAATTGAACAGCCAAGGTATCTCTCAGGTCTTGTAGCAGGGAAAATGACAAAAAGCAATAAAATAGGTTATGTTGCCGCCCATCCTATCCCGGAAGTGATAAGAGGTATAAATGCCTTTACTCTGGGTGTAAGAAAGGTAAACCCCAGAGCCACAGTCCAGGTAGTCTGGACTTATACCTGGTATGATCCGGCAAAAGAGAAAGAAGCAGCAGAGAGTCTTCTTGATATGGGCTCAGATGTAATAGCACAGCATCAGGATACACCCGGCCCACAGCAGGCAGCAGAAGGTAAGGGCTGTTATTCCATAGGTTATAATTCCGATATGAGTTCTTTTGCCCCGAAAGCACATCTTACTTCACCTGTCTGGAACTGGTCGCCTTTTTATATGAAGACTGCCCGTGAAGTCTATGAAGATAAATGGAAAAGCTCTTCTTACTGTGGAGGTATGAAGGATGGGATTGTAGATCTGGCTCCTTTAGGTCCTATGGTACCGGAAGACGTAAAAAAACTTGTGGAAGAGAAAAAGAAGGCTTTTATGGAAGATAAAGATGATATATTTGAAGGCCCTGTTAAGGATCAAAAGGGAAAAGAAAGAATAGCTAAAGGTCAGAAACTTACTGATGAGGAAATTTTAGAAATGAACTGGTTTATCGAAGGAGTTTCCGGGGATATACCGAGTGAGAAGTGAAGACACGTGAGACGTGGGACGTGAGACGTGGGACGTGAGACGTGAGACGGGTTTTATGGTGCAGGGGTGAACCCCTGCGTTCGCCCTGGTTAAACCATCATCTATTAGCCATTGCCCATCACCAGATCTGGAGGAATTAAATTTTGAATGACAATCTTGCTGTATCTATGAAAGGTATAACCAAGCGTTTCCCGGGATTAGTAGCCAATAATAAGGTGGATTTTGATGTTAAAGTGGGAGAAATCCACGCTCTTCTCGGTGAAAATGGGGCTGGGAAAAGTACCCTTATGAGTATCCTTTCAGGATTTTATCAGCCTGATGAGGGTGAAATATTTATAAATGGACAGAAGGTAAGAATAAAGTCTCCCAGGGAATCTATAGAACTTGGTATAGGTATGGTTCATCAGCATTTTATGCTGGTAGAAACTCATACTGTTACAGAAAATATAATTCTGGGACTCAGGGAACAATCTCTTTTCACTTCAGTGAAAAAAGGAAGTAAAGTCCTTTCTCATAACCTCTTATTCAGTGTTTTGATGCTGTTTCCCCATATAAAAAAGCTGGATATAACAAAATTTAATAAAGAAATAACAGACCTTGGAGAACTCTATGGGTTACCTGTAGATCCTGAGGCCAGAATATGGCAACTTACTGTGGGAGAACAGCAGAGAGTAGAAATTCTGAAAGTTCTTTATCGTGGTGCTAAGATATTAATAATGGATGAACCTACAGCAGTACTTACACCTCAGGAAACAAAAGAGCTTTTTAAGACCCTTAAAAAAATGACAGCCCAGGGACATTCCATTATATTTATAAGTCATAAACTGGATGAAGTTATGGCTATATCTGACAGAATAACAGTTCTCCGGGCAGGCACTCTGGAAGGAACAGTTTCTACCGATTCCATAGATAAAAGGGGACTCGCCAGAATGATGGTAGGAAGAGATATTATTACATTACTGGATAAACCTGCTGTAACAGAAGAGAAAAAAGAGATACTTCAGGTAAATAATTTAAAAGCTTTTAATGATAAAGGAATGGAGGCTTTGAAAGGAGTATCTTTTTCGATATATTCAGGAGAGATACTGGGCATTGCCGGTGTCGCAGGAAACGGACAGAATGAACTCTCAGAGGTACTTGCCGGATTAAGAAGGGCTGTATCAGGTAAAATTCTTCTTTGTGGTGAAAATATAACCGGTACCTCTGTCAGAGAACGTATAGATAGAGGAGTCAGTTATATTCCTGCAGATAGACTGGGTGTAGGTCTTGTACCCAATCTGGATGCAAAAGATAATGCCATATTGAAAGGCTATAGAAAACCACCTGTTTCAGAAGGGCCTTTTTTATCCAATTCTGCTATGGAAAAACTTGTAAATAAAATGATTGAAGATTATGAGATAAAAATAGCTGATAAAAGCTTTCCTGTAAGACTTCTTTCAGGAGGAAATCTGCAGAAATTATTGCTTGCAAGAGAACTTCTGGGAGAACCGGGACTGATAATAGCAGTTTATCCTGTTCGGGGTCTGGATATTGGCGCCGCAGAATTTGTCCATAAAGTTCTCTTAAAGCAGAGAGAAAGAGGAGCTTCTATTTTACTCATTTCAGAAGATTTAGATGAACTTCTTACTATGAGTGATCGTATAGCCGTTATATATGAAGGAAAGATAATGAGTATTCTTCTCATAGAGGATGCAAATAAAGAAAGTATAGGACTTATGATGGCAGGGACAGAAGTGGTAACAGAGGAAATCTTAAAGGAGTAGTCATGGAACTGAAATTTGAAAAACACCTTTTTAAACCGAAATGGGTTGATTATGCTGTTCCTGTGGGTTCTATAATAATGGGTCTTTTACTGGGGGCTATTTTTCTTCTCTGTGCCGGAGTAAATCCTCTTGAGGCTTATCGGGAAATGTTACATGGTGCCTTTGGAACTATGTATGCTTTCTCTGAAACAGTTGTTAAAACAATACCTCTTATTCTCATAGGACTTGGTGTGGCAGTGGCTTTTAGAATGCTTCTCTGGAATATAGGAGCAGAGGGACAGTTTTATATGGGTGCTATAGGTGCTACATGGGTTGCCCTGAGTATGGGGCATTTACCGGCAATAAAAGTTTTGCCTCTTATGTTACTGGCAGGTTTCTTATTTGGAGGTCTCTGGGGGCTTATACCGGCACTTCTCAAAGCCTATGGCGGGGCAAACGAGATTATAACTACCCTTATGTTGAATTATGTGGCTATAAATCTATGTGATTATCTGGTTTACGGTCCATGGAAGGATCCTGAAGGTAAAGGTTTTCCCCTTACAAAACAGTTTGCAGAAGGAGCTTGTTTGCCTTTATTATATAAGAGAATACATGTAGGTGTATACCTGGCTCTTATTGCTATAGTTTTAATATATCTTATAATAAATAAAAGTAAATGGGGATATGAAATAAGGGTTACAGGAGAAAATATAAAAGCTGCTAACTATGCAGGAATCAATGTAATAAGGAATATTGTGCTGGTTATGATATTATCAGGAGGTATGGCAGGAATAGCAGGTATGGCAGAGGTTTTGGGCCTTACCCACAGATTGCAGCATGGGTTTTCCCCTGGCTATGGTTATACTGCCATAATAGTAGCATGGCTTGCCAGACTCAACCCTCTTGCTATGACTCTTGTGGCCTTTTTATTCGGTGCTCTTCTGGTAGGGGGGGATCAGATTCAGATGTCCATGAATTTACCTGGTTCAATGACCGGTATAATTCAGGGGACCATACTGTTTTCAGTACTTGGAGGAGAGATTTTTAGTCAGTACAGGATAAAATTCAGGAAATGAAAAGAAGTGAAAAGTGAAGGGTGAAAAATAATAGGCTTTATGGTGCAGGGGCGAACTCCAGTTCGCCCCGGTTAATCCATCACCCATTATGCAACTATATGGATATATTTAATCAAATAAAGGTTAAAGATAGAATACTTACAGAGGAAGGTAAGAGAATAGGAGAAGACAGACACAGATTTATGGTTGAGTTTTTTAATAGATTGAATAAAGAAGTGGATGGAATTTTATAGGTAATTATGAATAAACATATCCTTATAGCAGATGATGATAAGAATTTTTTACTCCTATTTAAGAGTTTATTTAAAGTCAGAAGGTCTACCAGTACCGGTGAGGATAAATTTATTATAAAAACATTTGAAGATGGACCGCCTTTGCTGGAATATTTAAAGACTCAGTACAGACATAGTAAGAGAATACCCCTTTGTATTCTGGATATGAAAATGCCCCTTATGAATGGCATGGATGTGGCCCGTGAAATTAGAGATGTAGATCAGGATATTATTATCATTTTTATTACTGCCTATTCTACAGAGGAATCTAAAACTATAATAGAAAATTTAAAACAAAATATTTATTATATGAGTAAACCATTTAATAGAGAAGAGATTTACTGTCTTGTAGATTCTCTTATTAAAGGATGGAATAAAAATCTCCAGCTTAAAGAAAGTGAAGAAAAATATCGTCAGCTTTTTGCATCTTCTGAGGAACTTGTAGAAAAGCGGACTGCTGAATTGAAAATGATAAATGAACAGCTTGTAAAGGAAATTACAGAACGAAGGCAGGTGGAAAAGTCACTCAGGGAGAGTGAAGAGAGGTATAAACATATTACAAATACAATTACAGATTATATTTACACTGTATATGTGCAGGATGGAAAGCCTTTTAAAACAATTCATGGCACCAGTTGTGTTGCTGTTACAGGTTATACAGTGGAAGAATTTAATAAAGATTCTTATCTCTGGCTGAAAATGGTTCATGAAGAGGATCTGAGGTCTGTAAAGGACTATGCTGAGAGAATCTTTCTGGAAACAAATCTAAAGCCTATAGAACATCGTATAATTCATAAAGATGGTTCTATTCGATGGGTAAGAAATACGCCTGTTTTGTATTATGATAAAGAAGGATTACTTCAGTCCTATGATGGAATAGTGCAGGATATTACTGAAAGAAAGCAGGCAGAAGAAGCACTTCATGAGAGATTGGCTCTGGAAGAACTTACGAAAATTATATCAAATCATTTTATTAATCTTCCTCTTTCCGAATTGGATAGAGAGATAAACTGTGCTCTCAAATCCATAGGAGAATTTGTCGGTGTTGATAGATGTTTTCTCAGTATTTATTCTAATGTCCTGACAAAGATTGAATATACTTATGACTGGTATAATGAAAGATTTAAGCCCGGTCCGGGGATAATATTTTTTGAACCCTATTCCTGGGTATTAGAAAAACTCAGACGTTTTGAACATTTTTATGTGCCCAGAGTTTCAGCTCTACCTTCTGAAATATCAAAGGAAAAAGAAATCTGGGAGAAAGCCGGTATTAATTCAATACTTATTATTCCTTTAAAGTTAAGTAATGATTTTATTGTATATTTTGGTTTTATTTCAGAACAAACAGAAAAGAATTGGAAAGAAGAAGATATAAAATTAATAAAAATTATGGGAGAAATTTTTATCCATGTACTGGAGAGAAAACAGGCAGAAGAAGAGTTAAAGAAATATAGAGACAGACTTGAATATCTTGTGGAAGAACGTACTGCCGAACTGACAGAGACAAGTAAGCGTCTTGTTCGATCTAAAAGACTGGCAGCAACAGGACAACTGGCTGCATCAATTGCCCATGAAATAAATTCACCTTTACAGGCCATTACAGTTCTTCTCAGTACACTTAAGAATAAATATAAAGATGAAAAAGAATTAACAGAAAATCTTGATTGCTTAAAAGTAGCTTTTAACAGTATTCGTGATACAGTAAAAAATTTGCTTGACCTGAATCGTCCCGGTAAGGAAAGAAAACAGAAGCTAAATGTAAATACAATCATAGAAAATACTTTTTCTCTATTAAGAAGTTATCTAAACCAGTACAACGTAAAAGTTAATCTATCTCTTTCATCAGAAATACCTTTTATTATTGCATCTCCTCAACAATTATCGCAGGTCTTTATGAATCTTATTAATAATGCTGTTGAGGCTATGAGAAGTTCATTTAAAACTAAAGAGGAAGTTGCAGGAGAAATATTTATTAAAACAGAATTTAAAACAGATAATCTTATAATTGAATTTGCTGATACAGGCCCGGGAATATCTGAAGAGGATATCTATCATATATTTGATCCATTTTATACTAAAAATAAATTAATGGGTATGGGAGTAGGCCTTACTATCTGCCACGGTATTATTGAAGAACATAAAGGCACTATAGAGGCAAAGAATTTTTCTGGAGGAGGAGCAGTTTTTACGATTACATTGCCAGTGATGGTAAGTGAGAAGAAGTGAGCAGTGAGCAATGAAAAATGATATCTCACGATATTAATAGGAGGAGTTATGAAAAGACACCGGATATTACTTGTAGATGATGACCTTTTGATTTTAAAAGCCATTGCCTTATCACTTAAAAACAGGGGATATGAAGTTATAACAGCCAGTAATGGTAAAGATGCGATTGATATTTTGACTGAAAGACCTCCTGATCTTGTTATAACTGATCTTGTCATGGAAGGTACGGGCGGTATTGATGTGTTAAAAAAAGCAAAAGAAATTGATAATGAAATTATGGTTATAATTTTGACAGGTTATGGTGATTTAACTTCTGCCATTGAGGCTTTAAGGTATAAAGCTGATGATTACCTTTTTAAACCATGTGAAGAAGAAGAAATCTATTTTAAAGTCGCAGGTTTAATTGAGAAAAAGGAACTTAAGATAAAGATCAGGCTATATGAAAATATACTTCCTGTTTGCTGTATGTGTAGAAAAATTCGAGATGATACAGGTAAAGAACATGGCAGAGGAGAATGGTTGACACTGGAAAGATATATGAAAACAAGAGCAGGTATGGATACGTCCCATACTTACTGTCCTGAATGTAAAGAGATATTTATGGAGGAACTGGATAAAGAATGTCCTGAAAATTGAGAGGTGATAATTATGATAGTTAAGCAATTACTTCCGGGGGGAGACCGTAATTACAGTTATATTATAGGAGATTATGAGAGTGGTTCAGGCGTTGTAATTGATCCTTCTTATAATCCTGAGATGATTTTGAAAGAAGCTAAAAAATCCGGTCTGGAAATCAAATATATATTTTGTACACACAATCACCCTGACCATACCAATGGAAACAGTAGAATCATAGAATTGACAGGTAAAAAACCCTTATTTTATGGAGACACTGATCCTGATACTGGTATAATTCTTTCCGATGGTATAGAAATCCCTTTTGGATGTTTAACCATAAAGATAATTCATACACCTGGACATACGGAAGATTCTATGTGTCTTTATATAGGGGATTGTCTTTTTACCGGTGATACCCTCTTTGTGGGTAAGATTGGCGGAACTCATAGCCGTGAGTCGGCTTTAAAGCAATATGAAGCTTTACATAAGAAATTGATGACCCTTCCATCAGAAACTAAAGTCTATGGAGGTCATAATTATGGAATTACTCCAATATCCACAATAGGTCAGGAGAAGGAGAGTAATCCTTTTATCCTGCAAAGGAATTTTGAAGCTTTTTATAATTTAAAGAATAACTGGGTTCAATATAAGCTGGAACATGGAATCAAATAATATAAAACTATGGTATGAAGAAAGCTTTGGAGAAGACTATCTCAGTATTTATTCTCATAGAAATGATACTGATGCACAGGAAGATGTCCGGGCTATAATAAAACTTACTGGAGCAAGAAAAGACTGGGGAATACTTGATCTTTGCTGTGGTACAGGAAGGCATTTAAGGGCTTTTCACCGGTCAGGATATAGAAATCTCTTCGGTCTGGATCTTTCTCGCCATCTATTAACTCAGGGATATGCAAGAGATATTAAGTTTGTTCAGGGAGATATGCGAAATATACCTTTTAAAAGAGATTTTCATCTTGTCCTGAGTCTATTTACTTCTTTTGGTTATTTCTTTTCTGATAGAGAGAATCTGAAGGTATTAGAAGAAGTTATATCATGTCTCCGTCCCGGCGGGAGGTTTTTACTTGATTATATAAATCACTCTTATATTGAGACAAATTTGATCCCTGAGGATATTACTTATTCCGATGGCAAAAAGATCTCTTCCCGTAGATGGATTTCTTCTGACGGACTTCGTGTAGAAAAAGAGGTAAGGGTTATAGAAGAGTTTGATAAAAAAATATATTATGAATCAGTAAGGTTATTTACCCTTTCTGAACTTATTGATTTAATGCTAAAAGCAGGTTTTATAAATATTAATTATTACTGTGGTTTGACCTGCAAGTCATTGACAGATAAGTCTTCAAGAGTAACTTTGATAGGGAATAAGGGAAGAGAAATGAAAAGTGAAAAGAAGTGAGCAGTGAGCAGTGAAGAGAAGTGAAAAGTGAAAAGATAGTGTACCTTACTATATATTTATGATAAATTACGTTTCACGCTTCACGCTTCACCCATATTTGTTATAGAAAGGACTGTTATCTATGAAATATATAAACGCCGATAATGTATGCCAGTTTTGTGATCTTGTTTCTGTAGGAACTGCCTGTGGGCCTGCAGTAAAATGGGTCAGAGAGAGGCTTTCAGACTGGCCGGTTTATATGGTGGAAGATGGCTTTATTATGTCATTTTACACTGGTAATATAAATGAATATCATAAGGAATCTGAAAAGGGTGTTTTAGTGCCTTCCCTGGCACCTGAAATATTAAAAAATATAAAAATTCTCTATGTAGCACATTTAGATGAAATTGGTGGTATAGTAATGTTACCTGAATCTACAGGATTTAGAACACGTATAATTGGTAACATACCACAGGTATTTGCCAACAGGCCTTTACTGGCTATGGATTATCTGGATAAGGATGGTTCTACAGTTCGCCCCTGCAGAGGCTGGATAAATAAGGATGAACTGTTTGTAGAGGGAGAAAATTTTGAACCCCTCAGGACTGTTTTTACCTTTAATGAAAAAACTACTGTTCAGGACGGATGGATTAATGGAAAAGCTCTTGATCCGAGATTAACTGCCTATGCAGTAATTGAGGCAGCATATTATATGAAGAGGCCCGATGTGGCAGTAATGCTGGTGTTTGCAGAGGAATGTTCCATTTACGCAGCAAAAAAGGGTTCCTGTTTTGCCCATGATATGTTTCCCTCGCTTTCACTGGTAGTAAACTGTGATGTCCCGGGATTGAAGAATATTGAAGGAGGTAAACTTGATCAGTGTATCATGCGTCTTTATGAAGGTAGAACCTTTATAGATCCGAGTTTTGGCATCCCTATCTATGATGAATTAATAAAACATGGATGTCGGCTTACTATGGCATCAACTCTTACAGGCAGCCAGACCTTTCTCTTTATACCCCAGTGTCACACTATATCTCTTGGAATTGCTGAAGAGGAAGCTCATGCTGCAAGAACCAGGGCGTCTCTTTCAGCTCTGGAAGATCTTATAGAGGTACTTATTACTATTCCTGATGTTGTAATACCAATTATTCATCAAGTGTACTAATAAAACAGCCTTGAGGCTACTCCAAAAAAATATGAATGCTTATACTTCTTTACTTGAGGCAATATCCTTTAAATTTCGATATGTAATTAACTTAAAACTTCCTTTAAATAGACCATCTTTTTGTCCTTCGGAGAACTTCGTTTTTCCGTAGCCTCAGGGCTGTTTTTACTACGTTTGATGGTAGATTGGTATAAGACGTGAGACATGATGAGTGAGACTTGTAGGGGCGGAACATTGTTCTGACCTTTTACCGATCACTGATTACCCTTCATGTACTTTATAACAAGCATTGTTATATCATCAGATTGTTCAAGGTTTCCTGAAAATTCTTTAACATTCCCACTGACTACTCCTACCATTTCCTCCGGGGAAGTATAATACCGGGCTGAAAGAATTTCTTTTAATCTTTCATCTCCGAAGAGTTCATGTTCATTACCGGTTGCTTCGGTTACACCATCGGTATAAGTAAAAAGATAATCTCCCGGTTCTAATATAAGCTCTTTATCTACGTATTTTTCTTCTTTGATTCCAAGAACAGAAGTAGTGGCTTTTTCCATCATTTTTGCTTTCTGATTGTTTTTGATAATATAAGGAGTATTATGTCCGGCATTACTGTATTTCAATTTACCTGTTTTTAGATCCAGCATACCACAGAAAGCTGTTACAAACATAAAGGACTGATTATTTATAACTTTTTTATTGAGTTTTTCAAGAACTACTGATGGACTTTTACCTTCTGAAGCAATGTATCTGTAAAGAGAGTTAATAACAGCCATAAAAAGTGCTGCCGGTACTCCTTTATCAGATACATCGCCGATAATAAAACAGAGTTTATCATCCAGTATAAAAAAATCATAAAAGTCCCCTCCTACTTCTCTTGCTGGTTCCATAAAACCATATATCCTGAAACTCTGAGACTCTGTTAGTGGCAGTAATGGTAACATATTCATCTGAATATCATGTGCTATTTTGAGTTCCCCTTCGATTCTTTCCTTCTCTTTGGCAGCTATTTTAAATGATACTTCCAGGGATTTTTGATGAATTATGAAAAATACTATTATTAAAATTGATATTATAATTGTTATCAGAATGGGATTTAAACGGTTAACAGCAATAATGTGTTTCCATTCTGTAACATCGGTATTTATGACTAAAACTCCTATTACCTGGTTTGTTTCCCTGTCCTGAATAGGAGAATAGCTTTCTGCCCAGCTACCTCTTTCATCAGAGCTGGGTCCCTCTACAGAAGTTTTATCTGAAGTAAAAGAGTTTATTATGTGAGTGAGTGATTTCTGATAGATTTTATCAGATTTTAAAGATTTATAGGTACCTACTGAAATATAATCTATGAGAAATATTAACTTCCCTTCTTTACGGGTTAAGAGATATACAAAATTAAAGTCAGGATTTGCAACACAGATATTCATAATCTGATTTTTCAGGAATTCATAGTTTTCCTTTTCCATATGTGTTTTGATGAGGTTTTTTATACGCTCACAGTCTATAGAAGATACTACGGTGTTACTGCGTTTTATTAAAAGGTCTCCCATCTGTTTATCTGCAGCTTTACCAACTGTATTCGCTGCAAGCCAGCCATTTATTACATTGAGGATAAGGAGTAAGGCCATGGCCAGGGCAGCAATCCTGGGTGAAAATAAAAGGCCTATAATATTTATCTCTTTCAGAAAATCCAGAATGATATTTTTGATGAAATAGATATTAAGGGGCTGTTTTTTTTCTGCAGTTTTTCGAATAAAACCATTAATAATTGCTGTTCCGTAAATATAATGTTTTTTTAATTTCTTTTCATAACCCGGTACGGTAAGAGTGGCCAGCATTCCAAAGTATATCCATATGGCTGTTGTAACAATTATTATTATAACAAATCTGAATAACTGTACCGGTAGATATGTTTCATACGTCATTGACATAAAGTCTGGAACATTGGCAAGTGTAGAAAGAGTATAAAGAGCCATTCCACCTGCTGCAATTATTAAAGGAAGACTTCCTGTATAAGTTTTTTTTGAGTTTTCATAGAGAGACAGTGCTGTCCATAACCCACCTGTGAGGCCGAAAATATAATGACATGAAAAAAATAACCCATTCAATCCAGCAAGGATGGTTAGAAAAACTGTTATGGCTAACATAGGGATAAGAAACCATCGCTTTATGATGATATTTTTTGTTTTAGCTGTATTTGCCCTTCCGAATTCTAATAGAAATATAAAAGATAATATTATAAGGATAAGTTGAAAAACAGCAAGGTATTTACCGGGCCAGCTAATTCTTATTATATCTATCCAACGGGCCATTCCATTTGTTAAACCAAATAAACCCAGCCAGTACCATGGTATACCTCCCTTTTTCATAACCTGGCAAACCATTGCCAGTAATATAAGGGAAAGACCATAAATAAAATATATATAATCTATTTGTCCCTGTAGAAATTCTTTTATTGACATTTTAATTGCAATTTCTAAAAACCCAGTTTGCGAATTTCTTCAAGTATATCTTCAGGCGTAAAGGGTTTTGGTAAGTATGCTGTAGCACCACCCTGATAATAGGCCTCGAAGACAGTATCTGGATCATTAAGAGCTGTTACCATAATTATTTTTACTTCTTCTGATTCATCTATAGCCATGTTTTTTTCAATTTCACGAATTTTTTTGATGGTTTCCAGCCCATCCATATGGGGCATCATAATATCCATAAATATGATATCATAGGGCTCTTTTTCCCTGCAGGCCCTTGTGAAAAATTGAAGGGCCTTTATCCCATCACGGGCACTATCACAGACACCATGAAAGGATAGCATGGTTTTAAGCATATTTCTTATATTAAGTTCATCTTCTACTACCAGACACTTCATAAATTAGCTATCAGCTATTAGCTATCAGCTATCAGCTCTTTACCCCTCTCATATTAAGATTATAAGAATGTTCATTGTGTATAAAGCTATCATCGGCCAGCAATCAGCAATCAGATTAAGGAATAAAAGCCAAAAGCTGAAAGCCAATAATATAATATCATAGAAAAAACCGTTAATCAATGTATAAATGATTCGAGACTATTCTATCTTCGAAGGAAATTGCCTTGATCCGTCGAATAAACAACATTCTAAGTACCGCAACAGGTAAAAAAGTATCCAAAAAACATATGCATCTGTCCCTGTCCGGGCTCTGGAGCAAAAGATATGCCGTCAGAGGAGAAAGTTATAACTTAAATAAATACAAAACTGTATATTCTGTAATAACAGATTTCATTGTAACAGGATCATAGATTTTGCGTAAGAGCCCGGACAGGGACAGACTTGTGAGATGGATACTAACTTGCCTGTTGCGGTACCAAGTATGAAGGAGAAGCCTTAATGAATAAAATAATATTTTTTGTATTATTCTTATTAATAATAAATCTATATGGAATAGACATGGTCAGTGGTGAGGAAATTTCAGGTGAAATTATGAGAGTAGAAGTAAATATCCCTACTCTTACACTGACTATATTTAAAAATGATGAGATAATAAAAAAATATATGATAGCTGCCGGAAGTCCAAAAACTCCCACACCTTTAGGTGAATATTATATTGTAAGTAAAGAAACCGATCCTACCTGGTATCCTCCACCTAAACCTGTAAAAAAGGTGGATGATAAAGGACAGGAATATGTAGAAATGGAACAGGAAGATCCTGTGCCTCCCGGACCGGATAATCCTCTGGGCAGGTACTGGTTAGGACTTGATCGGAATGATCTGGGTATTCATAGTACAAACAATCCCTCTTCTATAGGCTATTCTGTCTCTCATGGCTGTATCAGAATGAGGCCGGAGAATGCGAGAGAAGTATTTGATATTCTTCAGGTAGGGACCAGAGTAGATATAGTTTATAAATCTGTTGATATAATAGTTGAACCTTATGGAAGTGAATTATTCGTAGCATCCTATCCCGATATATATTCTCTGGGTAAAGAAAGTTTTCCCGAGATAAAATTAAATCTTGAGCAAACAGGTATACCTTATGATGAGGGACTTCTAAGAAAAGTTCTTCAGGAATCAAAAGGGAAATTTATTATGGTTTCAAAACCTTTTCAGGTACTTCTGAATGGTGAAATGGTTCCCGTAAAAGCGTTATATCCCGTGGACAATATAATAGAAGGTAAAAAAGAATTCTATATTTCCCAGGGAGACTGGAATAAAGTATCATCTCATGTTATCACCTGGGATAAAGAAAGAAAACAGTCACTTATAAATGAGAAACCTGTAAGCTTTATAGTATATGATGGAAGATATTATGTAAGTACCAGTGAACTGGCTAGAATGGTAGATATGGAATTTTTTGTAGATATTCAGAGACGAAGATTGATTTTTTATTCGGTTATGATGTTTTTAAATGGTATACATCTTGGCAGGGAAGGTATATTAATCAATGAAAAACCTTATATATCGCTTAATACTTTATCAGATGCTCTGGGCATAAAGTTTTCCTGGAATAATAAAACCAGGGAAGCTTTTGTACCTGGTTTGTCATTTAAATGTGTAATTCAATCTAATAAGGCCTTTCTATCGGTAGACAAATTGGTGGAAAATTTTTCGTTTCAAATGAAAAAAGAAGGTAAAAGGATTGTAAATCTATTCTATCCGGTTATCACTCTTAATAGTATATCTCTTGAGAAAAAAGCTTTTTTATATCATGGCGAATTATATATCTCTCTGAGAGAGTGTAGTAATATAACAGGTCTCAGGTTCGAATGGAGACCAAAAGATGAAATTGCAGTTATAGGGGGTAAACATTTAAAAGGCAAAAAATTTGGTGACTTTGCTTATTTACCTCTTTCTTCATTATATAAGATTGCTTTTGTCGATGTTAGTCATTCTCAGTCCGGATTTATAGATATTAGCCTGACAAAAATAATTATAAATGAAAGGTTTTATTCAATAGAAGGTTATAGAGATGGTATTACAGATGAAATAATGCTGAAACTGGATGATTGTTTGAAATTAGCCAGGATAGATTATGATGGAAATAATAATAGTTATTTTTTAAATGGTGAGAAATTGGATATAAAGCAAAGAATAGACGGTCCTTATGTATCACTTAAAAGTTTAGATAATTTATCCTGTGTTGATATAGACTACAACCGCTCTGAATATGTTGTCAGGATATTTATTAACTAAAAGTAAAAGTTATAAAAAAAATTTAAAACCTCTTTACATTTTTTTTAATGTCGTGATATATAAGTTAAGAAAATAAATTTTATGTATATAAAGGGCGGTAAAAGGGTTTTGAAATAAAATGGAGGTGTAAAATAATGTTAGTTAATGATCAGCACAGAGTCTGGGGCGGAGGCGGAATCTATAATACTGCACAGGGTGGAAGAGTATTTTCCAAGGGATTTACATCAGGTATGAATACATATGCAGGAGCAAGCGCTGCTGCCACCGGAACGGGTAATATGACACCCTATGGTGGTTCCATAGCATCGAACCCTGGAATAATGAGTGATGCAGATATTGCAAGAATGAAAGCTAATGTGGCAAGAAATGCTGCAGATATAGATAAAAGGGCCAAAACATCACGTATGGGAAGTCTTATTGGAAAAGTACTGGGGTTTGCAGCAGGAATTGGAGCAGTTGCTGCAGTAGTAGGAACAGGTGGCCTGGCAGCAGTTCCACTGACAGGATTGTTAATGGCTGGCGGGATAGGCGCCGGTATGGGTAGTGGAATTGGGTATTTGCTGGGCGGTGGTGGCCATAAAAATTATTCAATTTTTAAGTAATTACGTGAGAAAGTTTTAGAGTGTATTTGCTGGCAGAAGATAATATAAATGCTGGTAATATATAGTGTTTCAGGTATAATTATATTTTAACATAAGCTATGGTTTAATAACACACTAGCGAAGAAAATTTATAGAAACGATGGTATCCATCGTTTTTTTATTTTATGAATCTTCATTTTTATATAATGTAGTTTTTAACGGATCACCTGTTACCTGCGCTAAAATTATATCTAGAGATTTATGGATACTTTGCTCAAAGGATAAATTATTAGGGAAAAAGTTAAAGTATCCTTCTCTCCAGCTTAAAATTCTTTTTATAACATCTTCTCCTTTTCCCCATTTGTCTTCTGCGTGTACTGCTTTTCCCTGTATAAAAAAAATAGAAACTTCTTCACTGGCAAGAAAAAAGCTAATTTTACCAGTCTGTTTCAGATTTATCATCAGTTGAAATATATAATAAGGTGATATACATGTAATATCACCTGCCAGACTGATTCCTGTTATATTCCCTGGAAGTCTATAAGTTAGATTCAGACATTCTTTTAATGCTTCAGAAAATTCTTCTCTTTCAAAATATAGATTAATAAGTTGTTTTCTTATTTCAATATTTCGGGGATCCTTCTTGAGTTTATCAATACAGTCAGCTATTTGTTTCTCTTCATCAAATATTTGAGTAATTGAGCCTTTGGGAGGTTTTTTTACAGCGTCTTTTAAATAAGCTTCATATTCGGGTGTCTTTTGAGGAGTTGTTCTGTGGCCAAATTTTTCGGCAAATTCTGTAACTGAAAATGTCTGCAGGTCATCATCTGTTATAAAGGAATTTTCCAGAAGGTTCTTCTCAGAAGTATCTTTATTTTGTTTTTGTATTATATATTCTGCATAGTTTTTAGGTGTTAAATCATCCGTTAAATCTTCTATTTCTACGGTATCTTTTTCAGAATGTTCCTTAAAATAAACCCATTTAACTCCTTCTTTTTCTTTCCATTTATCTTTACAAAT
>Ga0302249_1001266_pt1 | contig 18372 bp, 23 predicted proteins | sample AAG_UR_Val_MG_FD_193531 | JGI IMG/M metagenome (GOLD analysis project Ga0302249, IMG submission 193531) | Enriched activated sludge microbial communities from anaerobic digester in WTTP, New Holstein, Wisconsin, United States - AAG_UR_Val | ecosystem: Engineered > Bioreactor > Anaerobic >... | reverse complement strand
TTCGGGTGCAGCAACTTCGCCATCCCGCCGGAGTTCAAGCCTGAGATCATCGAGCTGCGAAGCTGGATGCGCCAGGCCTGCGAGACGATCACGGAGGCGGAATTGCTGGAATACGATTTCGAGATCCGGGAGGCGTTCCTCGAGATCGGACATAAACTCAGCCGGATCCCGGCTCTCTACAACACGGACGGCGAGCGCCTGCTGATGCACACCCTCCACTATGAAATCGACTCGCCGGAACAGGCGTTTACGAGGCTGGCGGGCCTCAGCGCCGGCGAGAGCGAAACCGATCTGCGCAACCGAGCGAAGCTGGACGACAGGGGGCAGATCTCGAAGCTCGAGATCCCCTGGTCCCGAAAGGGTTTCAGGGACAGGCCAAATTTGCAGAACACCATCCTGGGCACGATGGCCATCGACGGCGGGAGCCTGAAAGTCACCGTGAATTCGTCGGAGCGGGCCGCGACGATCCGGAAGGAGATCGAGACCCGGCTGGGTTCGGGGGCGCGATACAAGACGACGGTGATCGAGACGGCGGAACACATGATGCAGCAAGTTCGCAGTCAAGACGCCCGCATGACGCGCTCCGAGGCCGAACACGACGAGCTCATGCAGAACCCGGAAATAAAGGCGAAGCTGGCGGAGATCTTTGCCTCCCACTGGGGGAGCTGGATGGACGAGAAGATCCCCGCCCTGGGCGGGAAGACACCCCGGCAGGCCGTGAGGACCGCTGACGGCCGGGAGGGCGTCGAGGCCCTGCTTCGCTCCGCGGAACGGCATGCAGCGGCGGATAAGGACATGGGCGACGAGATCCTGAAAGCCCTCGAGGGCGTGCGCCGTAGGCTCAACCTGCCGAGGCGGTAAGCGGGCAATTGAATATGTCGGTGTGTCACGCAGGGCCGATAATTTTCATTGAGAAGGTGATGAGAACCCTGTTGTTTGTAGCGAACCCCGTGGAGAAAGGTTCGATGATAAAGCCCCGGAAGAATGGTTCAGGCAGGCCGAGTACGACATGGACACTGTCGATGCCATGTTCGAGAGCAGGCGTTATATCTACACGGTCTTCCTGTGTCACCTGGCGGTCGAAAAGGCCCTCAAGGGGTTGTATCAGAAGCGTTTGAACGAGACACCCCCCAAGATACACAACCTGATTTACCTGGTGGAGAAGCTGAACCTGCGGCCGCCCGACGACCTCTACGAGGTCATCTTCTCGCTGAACCGCGTGAGCATCCCGACACGATATCCCGACAATATCGCGAAGATGAAGAAAGAGTACAACAAACGGAATACGGTTGCCTTTGTCAAGAAAGGCAGGGGAGTGCTGACATGGCTCAGAGCACAGCTCTAAAAGCGGTTCGGTTCTTGAAAAAGGAACTGGAAAAAGAAGGGCTCAACGTGTCGAAGATGATCCTGTTCGGTTCCCGGGCCGGTCGGCAGGCGGGGAAAGACAGCGACATCGACGTGATCATCGTGTCGGACGATTTCCGCGGCTGCGACATCTTCAAGCGTGCAAGACTGACCAGGGAGGGGGAGATCAGGACGATCCGCAAGTTCATGATCCCCCTCGACATCATAACGGCCACGCCCGACGAAGTGGAAGCCGGGGCCTCGCTCGTTTACGACTTTGCGAAAAACGGACGTGTGATTTAGGGCGTGGGGATCAGGGGGCTGCCGCCTTACTCCGTATCGAGTCGGACGCCGCTCTCGCAAGTCATCCGAATTCCCGGGTCATGTTCATTGCTGATCTTTTCGTGCTCGACGCGGGCGAAGTCCTCCGTGCATTTCTTCCGTACACTGCGGGTCTCATCAGGATAGCGCGCTTCAAGGTTGAATGTCGTGATCTTGATCAGGGCATCTTGCGCCTGCAAGGCTTCACCCGCTTCGCCGCACCGGTATGCAATCGCCTTTTTCGCGCCGCATCTCCGCCAGGTTGCTGATCTTTCAATCATTTTTTGCGGAAGGGAACAAGAACTCCCTCGCGGCGACGGCGGGGTGGCCTGCAAAAAGGGGCTTTGGCGGATCCTGTCAGGGAGACACACATTTTCCCCCGACAGAGGGCTGTCGAGGCGGCCTTTTATATAAGGAAGAAGTGGCGATAATGCCCTCAGACAATGCAAAAACTCCCGTTTCGCCTTCGGGCGTTTCGGGAGGGAGGGGGGCTTATGGAGGATACGATCAAGCATCATCTGGAGGGGATTACGTTCGGCGATGCGCAGCGGCACCGCAACATGGCCGTCTGGCCGATTTTCTCGTCCGTCGACGGCGGCCCGCACTACATGACCATGAAAGAGGCCATGGCGGGCGGGTTCCTCACGGTCACCGAGGTGAGCGCCGGGGGCGCGGTGCCCGAGCTGAAGGTCGTCAACAGCGCCCCCACGGCGGTTCTCATCCTCGACGGGGAGGAGCTGGCCGGGGCCAAGCAGAACCGGATCGTCAACACGACGATCCTGCTTCGGCGCCAGTCCGAGACGATCATCCCCGTGAGCTGCACCGAGCAGGGGCGCTGGTCCTACGTGTCGGATCGCTTCGACGACTCGGGCCACATCGCGACCCACCGCGTGCGGGGGGCAGCGAAGCAGAGCGTGTCGGACAGCCTCAAAGCCGGCGGGCAGTTCCGGTCGGACCAGGGGGCCGTCTGGGACAACGTGGCGTCCGTGCTGGAGGACAGCCGTGTCGCCTCCCCCACGGGGGCCATGAAGGACGCCTTCGAGAACCGGGCAAAGGACATCGACGGGTACCTGGGTAAGTTCACCTGCCTGCCCGGGCAGAAGGGGCTCCTGGTCCTGATCGACGGCAGGGCGGCGGGTTTCGACCTGGTCTCGCTCGAGGGGGCCTACGCGGCACTGCACCCCAAGCTCGTGAAGAGCTACGCCATGGAGGCCGTCGCGCTGGGCGGCAGGGACGAAAAGGCCGTCCCCGAGGGCGCGCCCCGGGCCTTCCTGGCCGAGGCCCTGGCCTGCACGGGGCAGCGCTTCAAGTCCGTGGGGCACGGGTGGGACTTCCGCCTCGAGGGAAAGGGCATGGTGGGCTCGGCCCTGGTCTACAACAAGGCCCTCGTCCACGCGGCCTTCTTCCGCGTGACCGAGGCCGAGAAGGCGGGCCGCATGTCGGGCCTGTCCCGCCGGCGCGGGTTCCGCGGGTGATCTCGGGGGCTTTCCGGCCACGGTTGCGAGGCACGGTTCGCCTCTCTCCCACCGGGGCCGGGCCCTTCGATAAGACTCTTGAGCAGGAAGTGAGGTGCGACATGGCCGATGGGGGAAAGCAGATGGTCTGCATTCACTGCAGGCAGGCGGAAGGGCTGGAGCCCGTGGCGCTCACCGAGCAGGGCAATGAAATCGGCATGGTCTACTGCTGCGCCGGCTGCCGGCAGGGGATGGAGGGGTACTCGATCGACATCATTTTCTACAACCCCGAGGAGAGGAAATCGCAGCACGCGGTTCACTGATGAAAGGGCGATGACGGCGAAGATCTACAGGTTCCCGAAGGAGGCCAAGAAGCCCGCGGAGCCGGAGAAGCCGGCGAAGGTCGAAAAGCCGGCCGCCCTTGCGCGGCCGCCGCGGGTCCTGCTCATCACCGGGCAGGACGAGGCGAGGGAGGTCTTCTCGGAGGCCCTCGGGAAGTTCGGCTGCGAGGTCATGCACTACGGCCTCGACGCGCGTTACTACCCGGCGATCCTGCTCGACCTCTTCGAGAAGAACCGCTTCGACGTCGTCATCCCGACGAACCTGGGGATCCCCTTCGTGTACCTGCCCGACCTCGTGGCGCTCACGCGGAAGTTCGGCAGGGGTGCGGGCATCGCCGTCGTCTCGGGCTGGGTCCAGGACGACTTCGTCGCCGAGCTGGCGCGGATCCCCCGCACGGCCTTCCTGGAGGCGCCGGTGAGACTCGAGGAGCTGGCGTCGAAGGTGCGGGAGCTGGCTGGAGAGGCAACTGCAGATTTCCCTCTCACTTGAGAGGCCGTGTCGCAATATTGAAAAACGCCGAAATCATGTCATTCCCGCAGAAGCGGGAATCCAGAAATCATTGAAAAACTGGTTTCCGCATCGCGCTGCGCTTGTGCGGAATGACAACATCGGAATTGCGACACCGTCTCCGGCGGGAGAGGGTCAGGGTGAGGGTGACAATCATGGAGGGCAACGCATGACGGAATCGAACCGGAAGGACGTGCAGCAGCAGCTCTTCGAGCCCGGGATGTTCGAGCGGGCCCTTGCGGACGGCACGGAGGCGGGCCGGGGTCGGGCGCCGCGGTTTCTCGTCGTCGACGACGAGCCCGAGGGGCGCGCCCTGGTCACGGGAGTCATCCGATCGCGCTGGCCCGGGGCGGTGGTCCGCCTTGCCTCGAGCAACGCCGAGGCCTTCCAGATCCTTTTGGGGTTCACGCCCGACATCGTCGTCACGGAACTTTCCCGCGCGGGCGGGGCGGGCTACGAGTTCCTGCGCAAGCTGCGCCTGAGCCCGCGGCTGGCCGCCACGCCCGTGGTGCTCAGCTCGCGCCGGGGCGACCCGGGGGATGCCTTCGGGATCTCCGTCGAGGGGCTCCACGAGGCCGCGGGCCGGCGGGTCTCGCAGGAGGCGATGCTGGCTGCCCTCTTCGAGTCGCTCCTGGGGCGCGGGCCCCTCATTGAAAGGGGGAGCCCATGAAGTCGCTCGCAATCGTTTCTATTTTCTTTGTGCTCCTGACGACGGTGCAGACCGCCGGAGCGGCGGAGTGGGTCGAACTGGGGGAGACGGTTTGGGGCACATATCATTACGACAGGGCGTCTGTGAGGCCAATGGGCCGTTTCGTGACCGTGACCTCGAAGCAGATGCTCAACGCCAGGATGGCTGCCTCGGTGGAGGCAGTGCTTCCGGCAGCCAAGGGGGTTGCCTACGTGGTCAGTTATGAGCTGATCGACTGCGAGGAGGGGCTCTATCAGCAGAATAGTGTTGTGTACTACGACCGTCATGGCCGGGTCCTCCACGATTCGGCGCTCACGAAAAAACAGTACCGGGAGTCCGCCCCTCGTCCAATCCCGCCCGACACGCCGATCGGATGGCTTGCCGAGACCGTTTGTGCGGATGAGGTGCAGGAACCTTCAAAATGAAGAGGGAAAGAAATCGTTCGTAGGGGAATGATCATGTGGCTCATGACGGATTTCGGCTTTTTCAGCATCGTGAAGAAAGAGGGGGAGGAGAATCTGACCGTGCGTGCCAGAGTGAGACAGGACCTGCTCGAGCTCAGGAGACGCTATCTGCCCGGCCTCGGGGCGATCGAGGAGACGGAATACGCCGACTACCGCTTCCGCGTGCGCGTCCCGCGGGAGGCGTTTGCCGAGGCCCTGCGGGACATCGCCCTCGACATCGAATACCCCAACTTCAAAAACTCCGTTGCCGGCAAACAGGGGAAGGCCCGGGCGCGGGTGTACGAGGACGTGTGGCACAGGCTCCACGGCCTTCAGACGGGAGACGGCGGGTAAGTGTATATGATACTATACACTTGACATGTACAGTCTATGAAGCTAGGCTGTCATAAAAAAGGCGAGGTGTGATCCGTGAAGGAAGTGAATGCGCTGACGTTGCGGAATCGCCTTGGGGAGATCCTGGATCAGCTCAAGGAAACGGGGGAGCCCGTCGTGGTGAGCAAGGGCAGAAAGGCCAGGGCCGTGATGATCACCCCCGAGCAGTTCGAGCAGCGCTTCCTGGTTTACCAGGCCGAGGAGAAGAAGAGGGAACTGCTGGCGAAGATCAAGGCATCCCGGTCCGCGAGACTCGGCCGCAAGACCAGTCTAGAGGTCCTGCGAGAGCTGAGAGGCTACGAGAAATGATCTGGGTGATCGACGCCTCCGTCGCCGTCTGCTGGTTCCTGGAGACCGAGAGCGATCCCAACGCGGATGCAGTGCTCGAGCGCGTCGTGCAGCAGGCGGATTCCTTTGCGGTACCCGAACTCTTCGCTTTCGAGGTCCACGCTGTGCTCTGCCGCGTTCACTCCCATGGGGCGCGCGTCTTCGAGGAGTGCATGATGCCGCTCCTGGAAGGCGGTATATACCGCCAGCCCATGACGCGGGGGCTCGCCCGGCGCGCCGCCCTCTTCGGGAGCAAAGGGCTTACGGGTTACGATGCCTGCTACGCCGCCCTGGCAGCCGAACTGAAGGGTTGCTGGATCACATTCGATGAAAAAGCCCACCAACGTATCCGAACGCTCAAGGTGTCGCACAGTCTCGTGCGCGGCCTACCCGATAACTGGTGACGAAGGAAGCTTGGGGTCAGGCCTGATTATTGACATTTTGGGGGGATGTGGCCGGTACAGCGCCCCGGCACTCTCGGCGCAAATGATTCGGAGGTTCACGCATGTCTTTGTCTGCGAGGTTTGACGAGGCGCTTGCCTATGCCCACGAGGTTCATCGCGATCATCTCCGCAAGGGGACGCAGATCCCGTACATCTCCCACCTGATGGCCGTCGCCGCGATCGTCCTCGAGAACGGAGGAGACGAGGAGACGGCCGTCGCGGCCCTGCTGCACGACGTCATCGAGGACGGGGGAGGCGATGCGGCACGGCAGGAGATCCGAAGGCGATTCGGAAAACGTGTCGTCGACATCGTGGACGAGTGCACCGACGCCGAGGTCATCCCCAAGCCGCCCTGGCGAGAGCGGAAAGGGAAGTACATCGCCCATCTGCGGCATGCCTCCCCGCAGGCGCGGCTCGTCTCCGCGGCGGACAAGCTCCACAACGCACGGGCGATCCTCGCCGATTACCGGGTCGTGGGCGAGGGCCTCTGGGAGAGGTTCACCGCGAGCCGCGAGGAAACCCTCTGGTATTACCGGGAGCTTGTGACGGCTTTCAAGGAGGGCGGAACGACGCCCCTCATCGAGGAACTCGAGAGGGTCGTGAACGAACTTGTGAGGATGGTAAGGGACCGCAGCGTCTGAAAAACAGGACCCAGCGGCGATTTAGAAGCTACTTGCTCCGCTATACAAATGTGCTAAAGGCTCTTGGGGGAATGGAAGCCCGTGCCTGTGGCGCGGGCTTTTTGTTTGCCGGGCCGCGGGGCATTGATTCCACAAGGAGGTTTGGCATGAGGCACATCGATATTCTCATCGAGACAACGGAGATCCTGCACGCGGCCATCCGGGCCGAGGACAGGGACAAGGCCTTCGAGGCGGTGACCATTTTGCCGATGCAGATCGTCGACCTCTTCGGCTTCGTGGAGGGGACGTTCGAAATCGTGTTCCCCTTCCTGGAGCAGTTGAAGGAGAAGATCGAAGCGAAGGATTATCCCGCGGCACAAAGCGATGCCTTCGCCTTGCTGACGAAGTTCCGGGCGATCCGGAAACCGGCCCTCAGGAAACGGAAGCCTGCATTCCGGCTCGACAGCTGAGTGTGCCCGCCGAGGCGAACGGGCGGGGTAGGGAGCGGTCCCGACGCGGAGCGAAAGGGGTCAGGTCTTGTATTGAAACGGATCCTGCCTGCGCCATCGAAGCCATTGCCGGTTGTTGTTGAAATACAAGACCTGACCCCATTTCGATTTGTTGGCCGACTTTGATCTTGACAAACGGCCGGCTGTTCGCAACGATAGCCCGTGTCGGGAGGACCGGGCGAAGTGCGGCTGTCGGGCGCGGACCCGGGAAACGGCCAGGGACAGACAGGGGGAGGTGCGCGGGCCGTGCTGGTGGACTCGAGGGGCATCGAAGGGCAGAAAGAGACGGCGGAGAGGGTGCAGGAGCTGCTGGCCCTGCAGAGTTCCATTCTCGATGCGCTTCCGATCGCGGTGATGGGGATGGAGGAGCGCCGCATCGTCCTGGCCAACCACGCCGTGGAGGACGTCTTCGGCTGGAAGCCGGAGGAACTGATCGGCCGCAGCACGCGGGTCCTGTACCGCACGGAAGAGGACCACGAGCGGATCGCCAGGAGCGTCTACACGGCGCTCAAGAGGCAGCGGACCTACAAGATGGAATTCCCCTGCCGGCGCAAGGGCGGCAAGAACATCATCTGCCTGGTGAGCGTGGCCCGAATCGGCGACAGCCTGCAGGACCGGCGGATCATCGCCACCTACGAGGACATCACGGAGCGCAAGCGGACCGAGCAGGCCCTCGAGGAGAGCGAGCGGACGCTGCGGGCCCTTTTGCGGACGTATCGGAAATGAGGCGTGCCTGCAGCGGCACGATCACAGCGTCTTTCAGCGAGGGAATGCACGATGCCCGAAGAGATCACGAAGAGAGGAATCGACAGCCCGATCGAGAAAACGAAGGGCGGCGAGACGGAAGTCTTCGAGCCCCCGCAGCGGACATCCCCCTTCATCCGCTTCCATTACTCCTACAGGGAGATTGCCTCCGTCAACGGTCAGACCCGCATCCGCTCGAAGGAAAAGCGGTTTGCCGACGGCAGGCTGGAATCGGAGGAGTTCGAGGGTACCCTGGGCGGGCATGTGTACGACAACGTGGTGTCCGGCATGCAGAGACAATTCCTCCGCCAGATGGAGGCGTTCCTGAAGCCCTTCTCCATGCTGCTGCCCTTCGGCCCGAGGGACCGCAAGGACGGCGAAAAATGACGGGTCGGCGCCCTGCCGGGCGAGCCGCCGGGCGTCGGGCCGCCGGAAAGACATGATCGTCCGCGAGATCGCCGCAAAATCCATCCTTTCCAGATCCCAGGTCTTTGACTATGCCCTGAATCCCTACGTGGGGTGCAGCCACGGGTGCCGCTACTGCTACGCCGCGTTCATGAGGCGCTTCACCGGCCACCGCGAGCCGTGGGGCCGGTTCGTCGACGTCAAGGTCAATGCGCCCGAGCTGTTGGCAAGGGAGATCGGGAGAAAGCAGAGGGGCCGGGTCTGGGTCAGCGGCGTCTGCGACCCCTACCAGGCGGCGGAGAAGAAGTACAGGCTGACCCGTCGGTGCCTCGAGGTCCTCCTGCAGCACCGGTGGCCCGTGACCGTCCAGACCAAATCGTCCCTCGTCCTGCGGGACATCGACGTCCTGAAGCGATTCGACGACATCGAGGTCGGGTTTTCCGTCACGACGGCCGACGAGAAGATCCGGAAGCTCTTCGAACCCGGGGCGTCTTCGATCACGGAAAGAATCCGAGCCCTGGATGCGCTGCATGCGGCGGGGATCCGCACGTACGCCATGATCGCGCCCATCCTGCCCGGGGCGGAGGGGCTGATCGAAGAGCTTCCGGGAAAGGTGGATCACATCCTGATCGACCGGCTCAACTACGCCTACGCCGACCGGGTCTACAGGGAGAACAACCTGGAGTGGGCCCGGGCGGACTCCTTTTTCGCGGAGAAGGCGGAGGCGTTGAGACAGGGGTTCGACAGGGCGGGCATCCCCGTGCAGGTGGTTTTCGGCGGGTGAACAGGACAGGCAGGCCGTCGGGCCCGCCTGCCCTGCATGGCCGTGCCGCCCGCTTGGCCTATTCGATGTTGGCGCTCACCACGGCCGCCATCTGCATCATGTCGATCGTCTCGCCTTCCCTGAGGGTTGTGAAATCGACGACCTTGCCGGACTTGGTCGTGGTCTTCGTGTTGTTGAAGATCTTCACCAGCCTCGCGTCGGCCACGATGAACTTGCCGGCGTTCTCCGGCTTGCCGTTGACGGTGCTCGTCTGCAGCCCGTTGGCCTTGATGTAGTCCCACAGCTTCTTCGTGATCTCGGTGCGGGGCAGCGCGTCGGCCCCCAGGAAGGCCGCAAGGTCCGCCTTCAACCTGACCGGCTTGTTCAGTCCTTTTTCCTCTGCCATGAGTATGCCTCCGTTCTTCAAGGGTCTTTGTCGCGTTCAATCCGACAGGGGGGAAGTATACGGCCTGTCGCCCCGCATGTCCAGGCAATGTTGACGGCGCCGATCGGCGCCCCGTGGACGGGCTGGATCGGAGCGGCCGGCATGACGACGGGGTTGCCCGGCCGGGCCTTCCCGCTGATCGGGTGACGGCGGCCCCGGGCACGGAAGTTGAATGGCCCAGTGTCGTCAGGGATGCCGCGCTGCGGCCCTGAACGACGACCGGCGGGAGCGATGCTCGACCCCCGCGGGAGAACAGAAGGAGAGCGCCCATGATAAAGAAGCTGTCTGTCGCTGTCATCGCCCTGGCCCTGGGCATCGCCGTGCCGTGTCACGCCGTCATGTATCTCGTCAACATCCCCGACGTGCGCAACCTGCCGAAGGCGGAGGCGGAAAGCCGGCTCAAGGCCAAGGGGTTCCAGGTGGCCTTCGTCGACGGCACGGCGCAGATGTCGACGCAGATCGGGAAGGTCATCGACCAGAAGCCCGCCGGCGGCGGCTACATGTTCGCCGAGAAGCCCAAGACGATGCTCGTCACCCTCACCATCGCCGCGAAGGGCTCCTTCGTGCCCATGACCCTGCTGATGACGGAGGCGGCCGCCGTCGATGCGGTGAAGAAGGCGGGGTTTGTCCCGAAGGTCGAATACTACCCGGAAGAGACCGGGGGGATGATCGGGAAGGTCAAGAACACCGACCCGGCCCCCCACCTGGCCCTGGCCCCGGGCGGGACGGTGACCCTGAAGGTGGGCGCCGCGGCCCACGCCATGCCGAACTTTGTCGGCCACTATGCCCAGGGCGCGAAGCAGACCATCGAGCAGCTCAACGCCGTCAAGCCGCTGGGGCTCAAGGTTACAGTCACCCAGGGAAAGACCACGACGGTTGCGCAGGACGACCAGAGGGTCTACGAGCAGTCGCCCGCGCCGGGCACGACCCTCAAGGCCGGCACCGAGATCCGGCTCGCCGCCTACCGGTACGTGGCGCCCCCGCCGCCGCCGAAACCGGCCGAGCCGGGGAAGGTCCTCATGCCGGACCTTGTGGGCAAGCCGGAGAAGGAGGCCGTGGAGACCCTCCAGAAGGCCGGCCTGAAAGTCACCGTCCGGTATTTCTCGAACCCGCGGCTCCGTGCCCCCGGGCGTGTCCTCGCGCAGTCCGTCGCCGCGGGCACGCAGACGGCGGGCCCGGTTGTCCTGACGGTCGGAGGCCGGTAGGGGTCGGACGCAGCGGGGCGGCCGCCCGGGCGGGGCAAGAGAGCCGGAACGCCGCCGGCGGCTCGGCGGACCTTCGGGGATCCTGCGGGGCCCGGCACTTGACAAAGTGCGTGCATTCCGCTACCCCTAAAACGGGTTTTGTAAATCCCGATGCGCCCCCTGGAGAATCGCCATGAAAGGCAGCGGCAACCCCCGCGAGGAATTTTCTCTGCTCTTTCCCGAACTCAAATCCACGATGCCGGAGGAAGGGGTCTACGACAGCGTCTACGTCGTGCAGAACGGCAAGTTCCGGTTCGTCAACCCCCAGTTCGCCGCGGCGGGCGGGTTCACGGAAAAGGAGATGCTGGGGATGGAGTCGGCGCGCCTCATCCATCCGAACGATCAGGAAGAGGCCCGGGAAAATGCGATCAAGATGCTCAAGGGCGAGCGCACCCTGCCCTACACGTTCCGCATCATCGCGAAGGACGGTTCGGTGAAGTGGATCCAGGAGACCGTGCACGCAATCACCTACAAGGGCAAGCGGGCCGTCCTGGGCAACTCCATGGACGTCACGGCGCACCGGGAGGCCATGGAGAAATTGAGGGATCTCCAGGCGCTGCAGAACTCCATCCTCGATGCCCTGCCCATCGCGGTCCTCGGGATGCACGCCCGCCGCATCGTCCTGGCCAACCACGCCGTGGAGGCCGTCTTCGGGTGGAAGCCGCAGGAGCTGATCGGGCAGAACAGCCGGGTGCTGTACCGCAACGACAGGGACTACGCGGAGATCGGCAAGGCCGTCTACCGGGCCCTTCAGCGGCAGCGGACCTACAAGATGGAGTTCCCCTGCCGGCGCAAGGACGGCGAGGACATCATCTGCCTGCTGAGCGTCGCGAGAATCGGCGAGTACCTCCAGGACCGGAGGATCATCGCCACCTACGAGGACATCACGGAGCACAAGCAGGCCGAAAAGGCCCTCAAGGAGAGCGAACGCACGCTCAAGGAGCTTCTCAAGAGCTATCAGAGGAAGGCCTGACAACGCAGGGCCCCTTGGATTCCCCTCATCCCCCTTCCCGATCGTCCGTCCCCGGCGGGCGCCGGTGCACTGCCGTTTGCCGATGACCGGGCGAATCGACGGCACCGGGTTTGCATGAATGCACGGGATGTGTCGGTTGTCGTCAACCGCGGTTTCCGCCCATCAAACCCAAAGGAGGTTTCCATGAAGCGACTCGTCAAGCTGCTCTCGGTTCTGTCGGCCGTCGTCATCCTGGCCGTCCCGCTTTCCCACGCGACCGCCCAGATCGCCCCCAAGGCGCCCGCGGCGGTCAAGGAGATCCCCAAGACCCCGCCCGTCGCCGACAACCCGCTCATCCAGTCCTTCACCGTCGGCCCGGCCGTGGTCGTGCAGGGTGACCCGATCAGCGTCAGCTGGCACGTCGTCCGCGGTCCCGGCGGAAGCCCCGTCGTCTCGGCGGTCCTCACCGTCGACGGCGCCACGTGGTTCAGCAGCGGCGCCGAGTATTTCAACGGCAGTCCCCGGCCGTTCCCCTGGACCGGCGAGAAGACCTTCGTGCTGACCGTGCGCAACGCGGCGGGCAAGACGGCGACCCAGTCGAAGACGGTCCGCGGCGTCTCCCTGGCGGATGCGCTGAACAACCTGAAGATCCTGAACATGGAGGCCAACCCTCAGCGCTTCAGCCCCCTCCAGCCGATCGATTTCCAGGTCGTGATCGGCAACGCCACCCCGGGCCTCGTCCTGAAGCCCGTGAACATCTTCGTCACCCAGGGCAACCGCGTGGTGGGCAACCGGACCAATCTCAACATCAATCCCGGCAATCAGTTCATCACCCTGCAGGACACCGGGTTCACGGCCACGGGGGGCCAGTACACGGTCGACGTCGAGTTCAAGGGGAAGCACAAGACGCGCAACTTCGTCACGAAGCAGGTGCAGATGTATACGCTCGATCCGGTTCCCGGCCAGTGACATCGCGGCCGCGGGCCCCTGAGCCCGCGGTCCGAGTCCCCTCGCGATCCGGGCAGGGTATCGCACGAGCGGGGACGGCTCCCGGCAGGGGCCGTCCCCGTTTTTTTTTGAAACGGGCCCCCTTCGTTCCGTGCTCGATCGGAACGGCGGGGGACGCGGGGGCTCAGGCGTTCGAGGGGCTCAGGCTGAACTGGATCTCCACGCGGCGGTTCTTCGTCCGGCTCTCGTCGCTGTCGTCGGCCAGGAGGGGCCGCTCCTCCCCGAAGCCCCGGATGGCAAGCCGGGTGGGTTCGATGCCCATCCCGACGAGGGCCCGGGCGACCTGCGTGGCCCGGTCGACGGAGAGTTCCCAGTTGGAGGCGTAGCGCCGGCCGCGGACGGGGCGGTCGTCGGTGTGGCCGTGGACCGCGACCGCGAGCGCGGGTCGGCTCCGGATGACGGCGGCCACGCGTTCCAGCAGGGGCCCGACGTCGCCCCTGACCTCGGCCTGCCCGGAGTCGAAGAGGATGCGCTCGGGAAAGGTCAGGACGATCTGCGTGGCGCGCCTCTCCAGCGTCCCCTCCCGGCCCACGGCGGCCAGCAGCTCCCTCTCCAGGGCTTCCGCGTCCTGCGGCGCCCGTTCCGAGGGGGCTGCGACGGGTGCGGGCGGCGCGGCCGCCGTCTCCTTCTGCTTCTGCAGGCTCAGCCCGAAGAGCAGCACGAAGCAGACCATCAGCAGCATGAAGACGTCCGTCAGGGTCAGCAGCCAGATCTCGTTGCCCCCGTCGGCCGCGGGTGCGTGCCTGCGGAAACGCGCCGTGCCGGCCGCCTTCTTCAGCGGCAGCCGCTCGACGGCCTCGTCGCCTGCGGTGCGGATGGGGGCGGCGTCCGGCATCGCTCTCACTTCGCCTGCCCAGGGGAGGGAACAAGCGCCAGCCCGGCCCGCCGGGACTCCCGGCGGGGGATGCCCAGGGTCGCCGAGAGGGTCTCGAGCTTGTAGCGGATCGCCCGCGGGTGCTCCTGGTCGAAGAGATCGAGAACCCCCTCCTGAATGATGTCCATCTGCAGCTCATGGAGATCCATGTACTCCCGGAGCTTGTTGGACAGGGGCACGAAGCAGAGGTTCGCGAGCACGACGCCGTAGAAGGTGCTCAGGAGGGCGACGGCCATGGATCCGATCAGGTTCTGGGGGTCGCTGATGTGCCCGAAGATGCGGATGAGGCTGATGATGGTGCCGGCCAGGCCCAGGGCCGGGGCCAGGCGGGCCATGTTGTGGAGCATCTTGTGGGCGGTTTCGCACCGGTTGTGCATGCACAGGGCCTCCTTGAGCAGGAGCTGCTCGATCTTGTCACGCGAGGTGTGATAGGCGATGAGCTCCACGCCCGTCTTCAGAAGGCCCGGGGGCAGGTGGGCGGCCTCCTGTTCCAGGGGCCGGATGCCCCGGCTTCGGTAGATGTGCGCCAGGCGGACAATGCCCTCGATGGTGGTGTGCATCTCCTCGCGGAAGGTGAAGGACTTCCTGATGAGCTGCGCCGTCCAGGCGAGCTTCGCCAGGGGGTAGGCGATCAGGGTGGCCGCGAAGGTCCCCCCGAGGACGACGAGGAGGGCGAAGAAATTGGAGGCCGGCCCCATCTCCCTGACCTCGAGGTTGAACGTGACGGTGAAGATGATCGCCAGCAGCGCGAGCGAGCAGAGGGCTTGTCGGATCATGGGAAGGCTCCTTGTGCGGTCTTGCGTCGGTACCGGTGAGACGCACGATGCGTGCCATGGGGGATCGGGGGCCGCTTTTTTCGCAACCCGTTGATATGATTGGCATTGTCGCTTGCCGCGCCGGCGGCTGCGCGGCACCGCGCGGAGCTTTTGGCCCCGGTGGGGGAAATTTTTTCCCTGCCTGCCGCCCGCACGGCGTCAGCACCCGCGGGCCGATGTCAACCGGGCTTTCCTTCAAGCGTTTGACAAGACGGGTGTTTTCGGCAGGGCCGCCGTGCAGTTTGGGGTGGCGATCGCCGGCCAAAGAGGGTAAAGTCAGTCAACCGGGCCCGTCAGGGTCCTCAACGGCAAGACAAAGGCTCAATTCGAGGGACAGACATGAAACTCACCGGCTCGTGGCAGCGGGCGTTGATCGGGCTGCTGGTCGTTCTGATGGCCGTCCCGGCACCGGTCTTCGCACAGAACAACATCCCGGTCTTCAGGCAGGAGGAACTCGACCAGCTGCTGGCCCCCATCGCCCTGTACCCCGACTCGCTCCTGGCGCAGATCCTCATGGCGGCCACGTACCCGCTGGAAGTCGTGCAGGCGGACCGGTGGGTCCGGGCCAACAAGCACCTGTCGCCCGAGGCGCGCAACGACGCCCTCGACAGGCAGAACTGGGACCCCAGCGTGAAGGCCCTCGTGCCCTTCCCCGACGTCCTGGCCATGATGAGCGAGAAGCTCGAGTGGACCCAGAAGGTGGGCGATGCCTTCCTGGCCCAGGAGGCGGACGTGATGGCCACGATCCAGGATCTCCGGGCCAAGGCCTACGACGCGGGCAACCTGCGGTCCACCCAGCAGCAGAGCGTGAGGCGCGAAGGCACGATCATCGTCATCGAGCCGGCCAACCCGCAGGTGGTCTACGTGCCCGTCTACAGCCCGATGGTGGTCTACGGCCGCTGGTGGTACCCGGCCTACCCGCCCTACGTGATCTACCCCTATCCCCCGGCGGCGGCGATCGCGACAGGCGTCATCGTGTTCGGCACCGCGGTCGCCGTGGCCGTCGCGTGGAATCACTGGTGGGGCTACTGGGACTGGGGGCACCGGCACGTCTACGTCAACGTGAACCGCACCGTCAACATCCACAAGACGACGGTGATCCACACGCGGCAGATCCAGACCACGGTCTGGCGCCACGAACCCGTGCACCGCAGGGGGGTGGCCTACCGCGACCCGAGGACCCGCGAGAAGTACGCGCCGGCAAACCGCCAGGCCGTGGAGAGCCGCCGCAACTACCGCGGCCATGACCCGAGAGAGCAGGCCCGTCCCGTCCCGACGGCCGCACGGCCGTCGCCCGACGCGCGTCCCGGCACGGTCGAGCGAACCGCCCCGCAGGCGCGGCAGGCCCCGGCCGTCACGCAGCCTGTGCCGGACAGGAAGCAGACCCCGGGCACGGTCGAGCGGACAGCCCCGCAGGCGCGGCAGGCCCCGGCGGTGACACAGCCGCCGGCCCAGGCCCGTCAGGCCCCGGCTGTTTCCCGGCCCGCAGCGCCGGGCACGATCTACGGCGTCGACCAGGGAAGCAAGGCCCGCCGGGAAAGCACCCGGGGGCGTGAGAGCCTCTCGTCTTCCCGGGGCAAGCCGGGCGAAGCGCCGAAGGCCGCGCCGGCCGCATCGCGGCCCGCCCCGGCCGAGAGGCCCGCACCCGCCGAGAAAGGCGGGGGCCAGAGACAGGAGGGAGGCGGCCACGGCCGCCGGTAAGCAAACGGCGGGACATCGTCGCTCGATCACAATGGACATGCGCTTTTCGATGGAGGACCCCATGGTTTCAACCACTCGTCACGGCGGAAAGAGGCCGGCGCTGCGGATTGCCCTGGCCGCCCTCGCAGCCGTCCTGATCGTGACCGGCGGCTCCGCGTCCTGGGCCCAGGCAGCCGCACCGAAGCAGAAAACCTTCCCGACGCCCGAGGCGGCCGTCAAGGCCCTGATGGATGCCGTCCGGACGGATGACGTCAGGGCGCTGACGTCCCTCTTCGGGCCCGGCTCGGAGGACCTTGTCTCGTCGGGGGACGACGCAGCCGACGCCCGGGACCGGGCCCTGTTCGTGAAGGCCTGGGACGAGGCGCACCGGCTGGAAAAGCCCGGCTGGGGCAGGCGGGTGCTCTACGTCGGCAAGGACGACTGGCCCATGCCGGTGCCGATCGTCAAGGCGGGCAAGCGGTGGCGCTTCCAGACCGAGGAAGGCCGGCAGGAGATCCTCAGCCGCCGCATCGGCGAGAACGAACTCGGCGCCATCCAGACCTGCCTGGCCATCGCGGATGCCCAGAAGGAGTATGCCGTCCTCGACCGCGACGCCGACAAGCTCCTGGAGTACGCCCTGAAGTTCGAAAGCGAGAAGGGCAAGCGTGACGGCCTGTACTGGGAGACGGCGCCCGGGGAGCCCCTGAGCCCGCTGGGGCCACTGGTGGCCCGCGCGACGGCCGAGGGGTACAAGAACCCCGAGTCGATGTCCCCCTATCACGGCTACTACTTCAAGATCCTCACGGCCCAGGGCGAGCACGCCAACGGCGGGGCCTACAGCTACATCGTCAACGGCAACATGATCGGCGGGTTCGCCGTCGCGGCCTGGCCGGCCCTGTACCGGTCCTCCGGCGTCAAGACCTTCATCGTGAACCACGAGGGCATCGTCTACGAGAAAGACCTGGGGCCCGAGACGGCGGCGCTCGCCGCGGCCATGACCGTCTTCGACCCCGACGCGACCTGGCGGAAGGTCGAGCTCAAGTAGGCAGCGCGCCGATGGACGGAAGAAAGGCCGTACCCCGCCGCGCGGGGGCGGCCTTTCCATGTATGCGATCGCTGTGATCGAACGAGAGAGAAAGACGACATACGCCCCTTCAAGTTTCGACGATTCATGACTAGCCGTTTGACCCGAATCCAGCGATAAGCCATGTTGCCGCGAGCGAAGCGCGGCGATCTGGCCCCCTCCATGCGATTGCTGCGCACCCTGCGGGTGCTCCTGCGAAACCGCTCGAATCGCTCGATGAAGATCTCCCTCGATCCCCTTTTCTCAAAGGGGGATGCTCTTGGCCCCCTCCTTTCGAAAAGGAGGGCCGGGGAGGATTTTACAAGCCACGTTGCTTCCATTGATAACCTTGTCTCGAGACGGGCCCCGTGGTCCGCAAGGACCGGTTCTCACCGCGTTACGGATTCTTATCGCGGAGTTAGAGGTTTATAAAACCATGGGTATCTGCCTCTTTCGGCACCGTGCTTGCATGATGGCACGTAAGATGATTATTGCCCGTGGCCGAGACCTTCCAAAAGCCAGCAAGGGAGCACCAGATGACGAAGAACGTGACGAAGGCAATTTTGTTAATTGTTCTGCTGACCGGGTGCGCTTCTACGACACAAACGCAAAAAGGCAGTTTTGCTCATTGTTTCAGCCCGCCTGTCGAGATCCAAGACTATGAAATCAATACGCAGGGAAAAAATCAGGCGACCGGTGCAATGATTGGGGTATTACTGATTGGGGTCCCGATCATGGTGCCGGACATCGAGACCTATCAGAACAAGGGAATCGATTTCATCGTCGAAAGAACGACACGTAATGCCTGCCTCGCTGCCGGCGTCTCGACGGCCTACGGCAAGAAAATCAGGGGCCGCGAAATTCAAGTGAATGCCGCCATGCAGGAAATCCACGAATCAAAATGCCTCGTGAGAGTTCATGTCGTGGACGATCAGCAGTCTCTCAGCCCAGGCGATAAGAGGATATTCGAAAGCTATCAGTTGTGGTC
>Ga0302249_1001260_pt1 | contig 18417 bp, 22 predicted proteins | sample AAG_UR_Val_MG_FD_193531 | JGI IMG/M metagenome (GOLD analysis project Ga0302249, IMG submission 193531) | Enriched activated sludge microbial communities from anaerobic digester in WTTP, New Holstein, Wisconsin, United States - AAG_UR_Val | ecosystem: Engineered > Bioreactor > Anaerobic >... | reverse complement strand
CGACTGAAGGACCGCCGCCGACCCACATACCGTATAGCCAACCCTGATTTTCCGATGGAAATGTCCCTTGACAGGCAAATACATCCCCCATATACTCCAAACCATCAAAAGCAATGTCTTATCAATGAGAAGCCGGTCCGGCTCGATGGCAAATCTCTGCGGGTCGTCGTACTCGAGGACATCGGCGGGATCGTAGCCCGCACCGGACATCGAGACGGCATTCTGGGGGCAAACGGCCGCACAATGCCCGCATTCCAGGCACCAATTGCCGTGGACGGCCTTCCCGTCCCGGAGAGAGATATTGGAAGAGGGGCAGTCTGCCTTGCAGGTCCCGCATCCCACACATTGGGTGACATCCACGATGATCATGGTTCCTCCTTCATGACGATGACCCGGTTCCTTGCCGGTGCATCAGGGTATCGACCATCCCCTTCCACCGGGACCCGATCCCTGGCACGGGCATCGGCACAGGTCACAAAACGGGATGGCCAGCTGCGTAAAAATACACCATTTGCGCAAACATGCAACGAAAAAAGGGAATAAATGAAATAAAACAGAATATTATGAGCTATCGCCTCTTCCATGCCACGGATTAGAAGACCGTTCCGGGTACGAGGGAGGCTGAGGTATCTCAAGATAAATCCTGACAAAGGACTCGTTCAAAGGATCGAGCGAAACGAACACGGGGCATGAGGGGTGCATCCCACCGGGACGGCTCTGATCAGGACCTTTGATGGATGTTCAGAGGCCGGGAGGGATGCGGGGAAGGCCCCGAGGCCAGGCAAAAATTTGTGGACGGCACGAGAAGGATCTTGTATTTTTTTGCGAAAAATGGTCGTCTGTCAACAGACCTGACAAAGATCTGATGGAGGTAGACCTTGAAACAAACCATCGCCCAGTATGGAACCCGAGTGGCGGCGGCCCTCCTTCTCGCCGTCCTCTTCGGACCGGACACGGCCGCGGCCGGAGGCCCGTATGGAACTTGTGCCCAGTTCGGGGTGGCCGAGCATCAATGTTTCTGCGACGGAACCCAGAAGAGGATCTGTTCCGACGGCTATGTCTGGGATCCCGAGCCTTCCGAGTGCACCAGTCTGAGCTGCGGCGATCCGCCGCCTCCGCCGCCCCCCCCCAAGGTCAACGTGCCGGGCAAGACCAAGCCCAAGGGGATCTCCAAGAAGATAACCCCCAAGGTGGGAGACCCCATTTCCGCGGCCGGCGGCGAGTTCCGGGAAACCTGGACCCTCCTGTCCCTGGGTGGCCCGATCCCGCTGGAGTTCACCCTGGCCTACGCGCCCGACCTGGTCGACAAAGTCCCCTCCAGCGACGGGCGGCTACCGTTCCCCCCGACAGACTCCCTCAAGGCATTCACGACCAGCGCCGTCATGCGCCTGGTGGAATTCACCGACAAAGGCGTCTCCCCCGGCATCGACTATGTCAATATCCTGCTGTTCGACGATCTCCTTGTCTTTCGCTACGATACGGCCGCGGCCGCCTATCTGCCGGTAGGCCCCGTGCGATACGAGCTGAAAAAGACCGCCTCCGGTCAGTATTTCCTGATGGACCCGGAGCAAGAGCTGATTTACCTGTTTCGGAGCCGGGCCCTGGCCTATGAGCGGACTTCCCCCCCGCAGACGGTCCAACGGGTCGGCGAAATCGAGTACATCATGGACAGAAACGCAAACGTGATCAGCTACACCTACAACGAGAACTACCTCCCCACAAAGATCCAGGACGAAGGCTCCGATCGCGTTCTGAACCTCACCTACGACGGCAACGGCCACCTTGCCCGGGTTGCCGACGGATACGGGAGATCCGTCATCTTCAAGATCGAGACCTTGTTCTGCGGGGGTCTGCCCTGGAACGGGCTGTCGTATTTCAGCGACGCCATGGCACGAAGGACAACGTTTACCTATGACATGTCCACCTATCCCTGTTATCTTCTGAACAAGATCGAGCGTCAGAGAGGCAACTCCCACATCGATCAGGCCTGGACGGACAACCCGGCGGGCGTCAAGGGCGTCTCCTCCCAGAAGGACGCCTACGGCCATGAAACGGCCCTGTCCTGGCTTCGGGACGACGCGGGGAACCTGACCACCACCGTGACCTATCCCGGGGGCGCCCGGCAGGTCTTTTCCTCCCAGGACGAACGGTACCCCCTGGGTCTGAAAGACCCCGGAGACCAGACCGTGTCCATGGGCTATACGGAAGATCACCGGCTATCCCGGATCACCGACACCCTGGGTTTCACCACCGCCATGACCTACCACCCGCAATCGGGCAAGCTCGCCTCCGTCACCAACGCCGAGGGGAAAACCACCACCTACGCCTATACGGCCCAAACCCAGTCCTTTGCCGGAGGCGCCGCGACCTTTACCTTCTACGACCTCACCCGAACCGACTACCCCGACGGGACGTTGGAAACCTTCGCCTATGACGCCAAAGGCAACCTCACCAGCCGCACCGACCGGAGGGGAAACACCTGGTCATTTGCCCACAACGCCAAGGGGCAGGTCCTGACGGCGACGAACCCCCTGGGGGGCGTGGAGACCTTCACCTACAACAACGACGGCACCCTGGCCTCGGCGAAGGACTCCGACACGGGAACCACCGGCTATGATTACGATGACCACAAACGACCGATCAAAGTGACCCATCCCGACGGCACGTTTCTCCAGATCACCTACAACGCCAACGACGAGATCGTCTTTGTCACGGACGAAAACAACCACACCTCCACCTACGTTTACAACTCCAACGGCCATCTCGCGGAGGCCCAGGACCACTTGTACAACGTGACCACCTACGCCTACGACAACATGGATCGAATCAGGCAGATCACGGACAAACTGGGCAAGATCACCACCCTGACCTTCGACAACCGGGGGCGGGTGGCATCCATCACGGACCCGGACTCGGTGACGACAACCTACGGCTATGACACCTATGGACGGCAAAACAGCGTAGCCCGAGGCGATGCCGTCTGGCAGACCACCTATGACAGTGAAGGTCTGCCCTCGTTGTCCAAGACCCCCCTGAACCGCCAGACTCGCTATGAAAGCGACCGGCTGGGCAATCTGACGGCCGTCACGGACCCCACCGGAAGCCGCATGGTCCTGTCCCGCAATGCCATGGGCCAGGTGACGGGGATCACGGACGGTCTCAGCCGCCAGACCGGCTACGCCTACGATGCGGCGGGTAGCCTGGCAGGCGTCACCCTTCCGGAAGTCGGCGGGGCCGCCTACGAAAGAAATGCCCTTGGCCTGATCGGCAGGATCACGGACCTGAACGGCAAGACCTGGATTTTTGCCTACACCCCCATGGGACGCCTGCAAGGCCTGACGGATCCCCTGAACAGGACCTGGCAATACGCCTACGACAATCGGGGGCGGTTGAGCGGGGTAACCTTCCCGGACGGGGCAACCAAGACCATCACCTATGACGGCGTCGGCAATATCGTCCAGGCGGCCCATTCCGCGGGGCCAACGCTCTCTTTCGGTTACGACGACTTCCAGCGCCTTTCATCCACGGCGAGTTTGACCCTTTCCAGGGACGCGATGGGACGGGTCTTGACGACCTCCGACGGGGAGGCCTCCTTCACGGCCTCCTACACCAATGGGGGAAGATTAAAGTCGCTGGAGGTCTCTGCCAACGATGACCGCTTTTCGGTAACGTACGCCTACAATGCCCAAACCGGTCTCCTGGAGGGCGTCTCGGACAGCCTCACCCAAACCGCAGTGACCTTCGCCTACGACGCCGACGGCCACCTGACGGCCATAGACCGCCCCAACGGGGCAAATACCCGATACGATTACGACGCGGCGGGCCGCCTCGTCCGCATCCGGGAAGGATCCTTCCTGGATGCGGCCTACACCCTGGACCCAGTGGGGCAGGTGGTCCGGGCGGACATGACCCTGCCGCTGGACCCCGTTCCGGCCGTCGGCGACAGCACCGAGGCCTTTTCTTACAACGACGCATCCCAAACCGCCTCCGCGGGTTATGAGTACGACCCACAGGGGAGGCTCACGGCGGCCCCGGGCCGGACCCTGACCTGGGACGGCGCATCCCGCCTGACCGCCGTCGGCGGCGTCCAGATGGGCTACAACGGCATGGGCGACCTCATCACCCGCACCGACGGCGCCGCCACAACCCGGTTCTCCTACAGCCATTCCCTCGGGCGCCATCCCCTTGTGGCGGAGAGAAATACCTCCGGCCCGGCCCTGGCCCGCTACTATGTGTGGACCCCCGACGGACGCCTGCTCTACCTGATTGACCGGACAAACGGCACCAAGGCCTATCATTATCATTTCGACCGGATCGGTTCGACGATCGCCCTTACGGACGGGAGCGGCGCCATGACGGACGCCTACGCCTACGACCCCTACGGCAGAATCCTGAGACGAACCGGGACCAGCTCCCAACCCTTCACCTTTGCCGGGCAATGGGGCATGCGCCAGGAGGACGCCACCCTCTACCAGGCCCGAGCCCGGTACTACGATGCCGCCACGGGCCGTTTCCTCTCCAGGGAACCCCTGTGGCCCCAGACAGACGATCCGAGGCTTCTCAACCCCTATTCCTACGCACGAGCCAACCCTGTCCTAGAGGTGGACGTAACAGGCCGGGAACCGGAGAAACCGGACAACATCACCCCTGTCCACATGGAACAGGGCCTGGCCCCGGACTCCTGGACAACCACCATCCACAACAGCATCGAGACGGCCATCGTCAAGAAGTCCTACTCGACCACCGACAAAGGTCGGCGGTTCGGCGTCATGGCCGGCAACGAACATAAAAAGGAGATGAACCAGGAACAGGAGCGGAACAGGAAGATCGGCAAGAAGGCCAATATGATCAAATTCGGCAAACCCCTGTTCGTTAACGTCGCCGACGACGGGGACCGGATCGTCGTGCTCATTTTCGTCCGTAAGAACAACCTTCTCGTGGTGAAGGACATGTTCGAGATCGGCAAGAAGGAACTCGAGGCAGGGGAGCCCCAGGCGGATTTCTCCTTGCGGGAGCGGCTGTTTGGAAGCGATGTGAAACGGGTGGAGGCGAACAACCCCGTGGCCGACCGCTTCGTGGACAATGTGGCGGCTTCGGTCAGACGCCATGTCGATGACGAATAAGGAAGGAGGAGGTCCTTCATGAAAACCTTGCGAACTCTCCATGCCGCCCTGGCCGTTGCCACCCTGGCGATCTGTCTGTTTTGTATGGCGCCTGCCGCAGCGTTGACCGTCAGCTATACCTACGACGGGGCGGGACGCCTGATCAAGATGGCCTTCGGAAGCGGGCAACGGATCCTGTACACCTACGATGCGGGGGGAAATATCCTGAAGCGCCAGTCCTTCGACAGGGGAAGCGACCTCTACGGCGACGTGAACGGCGACGGAGATGTCAACCTGACGGACATGGTCACTGTGTTGCAACTCCAGGCCGATCTGGACCGGACGAGGGAGTATTACAACCTGAAGGCCGACGTGAACGGCGACAACCGGATCGGTTCCGCCGAGGCGGTGTATATCCTCCAGAAGACGGCGGAGCTGCGATAGGCCGACAAGGCAGGCCCCCTCTTCCGGGCATGGGAAAAGGGGGCCATCTATGTACCACAGATAACCCCCTCTTTACGAATAGCCTTTTAACGCCCTTCACCTGAGGAAAGACCCATCCGGCGCCGGATTTCCCCATCGACGGGGCGGGTTTCGCGGGCGACGGTTATTCCGTACCGGGCTGAACGGGATGGCGCCCCGTCTCTGCGGCGCCGCCGGAAGGAGGCCGGACGCCCCGTTTGGACAGAAAACACATGGCGAGAAAGGCCCCGCCGTAAGAGATCAGGTACACGATCAGCAGCATCCGGTAGGCATCGAAGCTGTAGCTGCCCGGTTGGGTCGATGCGGCGTCGTTGAGGAGGAGCCCCGTGAAGGGCTGATAGACGGCGGTACCGAAGAAGGCGGAGGTGTTCATCAGGCCCGTCGCCGTTCCCATGAGCCAGAGGGGAAAGATATCCCGGGTGATGGTGAAAAACAGGGGAAGCATGCCTCCTGCAGCCAGGCCGAAAAAGAAGAACAGGGGGACCACGGGAACCAGATATCCCAGGTCCTGAAAGGCCATCAGCAACAACCACCCGAGGATGCTCAATCCTATGGCCCACAGGAGCACCTTCTTCCGGTTCAGATGCAGCCTGTCTGCCAGAAATCCCACCGCCGGTCCACCGATGGAAAATCCCAGGGGCATGGCCGTCAGCACCCATCCGGCCCGGACCCGGTCCAGATGGAAGACATCCATCAGATACGGAACGGCCCATAGCCCCTGGAAGGAAAGGGAGGCGCCAAAGGCAAGGAACGAGGCAATGGAAATCAGCCAGAAATCCAGATCCCCGAAAACGGTGCCCAGTCGTTTCGAAAGACCGATTTCCCCCATTTTGGTTTCGGGAACGGCGCCTCCGCCTCCTTGGGCCATCAGGGGAGGCCATCCCCTGTCTTCCGGGGAATCCCGGACGATGAACCAGGCCAGGACCGCCAGGACAGCGGAAAGCAGGCCAATGGCGAGGAATGCCCCCCTCCAACCGAGGAGGACTACCAGATAGGTCAGCGGCAGGGCTGCGGAGAGCCCCCCGATGCCGCCGATGGTAATCATGATCCCCGTGAGGCCGGCAAACTGGTCAGGGCGGTACCACCGGGAAAATACCTTGAGGGCAGGGATAAAGACACCGGCCAGGCCAGCGCCGATGAGGGTTCGCCCAACAATGGCCGCGGTTGCATTGGGCGCCATGCCGAAGAGGATGGTGCCCGCCGCGGCGATCAAAAAGCTCAGGGCCATGACCTTTCTCGGTCCCTTGGTGTCGGAGAGATAGCCTACGACCGGCTGCATGGCCGAGTACAGATAAAAATAGGCCGATGCGATGATGCCCAGAAGGACCGCATCGGCATGGAGTGCGAGGGCCAGATCACGGGCCACGACGGAAGGCGAAAGGCGCTGAAGGCAGACAAAGAAGTACAAAATCGCGATGATACCCAGAAGGACCCACCGATAGGTCTTGAAATGCAGCATGGGTTGCACCTTTCTTCTCGAATTGTCTTTTGTTTATGAAACCTTAGTGAACGAACAGCCGCCTGTCAAGCAATAGATGCAGCGATAGATGCGGTCATGCACGATGAAAAAGGCATCGGGAAAAGGATCCGGGAGGTGGAGAGCTCCTCCCCCTGCGCTGAATCCTCACCCTTTTGCTTGACATACGGCAACGCCCTGACGCATGCTCCGTCCGTAAAAAAAAGGACGTTGCGATCCATCCATAACCGGGGGTATTGAATCATGCCGGAACCTGCATTTTGCCTTTACTGTGGGGAAAAATTGACCACGAAACAGATCGAGGGACGAGACTATCGCGCCTGTTCCCGGGAGGGGTGCGGTTTTGTCTACTGGGACAACCCCCTTCCTGTTGTTGCTGCCATCGTCGAGCATGAGGGAAAGGTCCTCCTGGCGCGCAACAAGCTATGGCCCGTGAAGATGTACGGATTGATCACGGGTTTTCTCGAAAAGGGAGAGTCTCCGGAAGGCGCCGTCCTGAGGGAGGTGAAGGAGGAGCTCGGCCTGGACGGCAAACTGGTCGGCCTGGTCGGCCTGTATGCCTTCCGGGAAAGGAACCAGCTCATCATCGCCTATCACGTCACCGCGGCGGGCGAGATCCGGATGAACGAAGAGCTGGCCGAGGTGATATCCGTACCGCCCGAGCAGTTGCGCCCGTGGTCTTTCGGAACCGGGCACGCCGTGAAAGACTGGTTGAAAATGCGAGGCATTGCGGCTGGCTGACATCCACTTCATCATCTCCGGCCAGGGTTCGATGACCATCGACGCCGACCAACGCCCTCGGTTTACCGGTAAAGCACCCACGTCCCGGATTCGTCCTTGGCCCCCTCTATGGAAGGATGGCAAACACGCGGGCCGGGAAGCCTGAACCGTCTTTCGGTTTTGGGAAAGTGACCACCACGAGGGCGCCGGCCTGGGGGACCTGGTCCAGGTTGGCCAGGAGTTCGATCTGGTAGCGGTTCTGCTTCAGCACATAGGTCTCCAGGATATAGTCGTCTTTCGAGGTGGCGATCCCCGGGTCGGTGTCCGTGGTTTCATGGCCGGAGGCGGCAATCTTCCGTTCCTCGTAGAGGTATTTCAGCACGGGCAGGCTCCAGCCGGGATAATGGGCAATCCCCTTCTCATCGGCGTTGGCCATGGCCTTCGGATCGGGCCACCGCTTCGACCAGTCGGTGCGCATGGCCACAAAGGCTCCCCCGGGGATGGGTCCGTTTCTCCTTTCCCACTCCCGCACATCGTCCAGGGTGATCGTGTAGTCGGGATTCCTGGCCGCCTTCTCGTGGACATCGATCACCACGAGGGGCAGGATCATCTCCTTCACATCGATCTGGTCGAGGGTCCGCAGGCCTTTCACGAAATGGGCCGGAGGGTCCGCGTGGGTTCCCCACTGGCCCACCAAGGTGAAAGCCTGGGCATAGAAGCCGCTTCCCAGCTTGCCTGCACCCGGTTCGTACCCGTAGAGGGTTTCCCGCTTCTCATCGGGGAACCCCTTCCAGTGCGGAATCCCCGGGGCAAAGGTATGGGTCAGGTCAACAAACCGCTTCGTTCGGATAATCTCCCAGGCCCGCGCCAGGGAAAGATCCTCACCGGCCCCGCAAGAGGCCGCCCAGAAGGGAATCACCAGCAGGATCACCAGCATGACCCTCAAGACGATGGCCGTTGCTCTCATCTCGTCTCCTTTGTCAAAATGTCGTTCAAGGTTCTATATTTCAGGTTCAAAGGTCACCGCAAAACCGAAAAACGGATCGGGGGAGAGGGGAAAAACACAGCAGCCACGATTCGTAATGATTGGTAAAAGCTTGCTTTTTTGACGAATGAGGACAGGGGGAGCCCCTTTGTGTCAATGCAAAACTGGCCCAAGAGGTTTGCATGGGGATAAAACATTGCTGCATCCGAATATACGTCCAATCAGCACACCAAACCTGGTCCGGGTGGTCTATGGTCAGATTCTTCAGCAGGTACGGGTGACAGCGACGATCCGTAAATACCCCTGGCAACTCCTCCAACAGCTTCTGACGCCACTGCCGTATCTGGTTCGCATGTACGCCAAATTCACTGGATAGCTGCGCCATCGTCTTCTCCCCTTTCAAGGCTTCCAATGCAACCCTCGCCTTGAAGGCACCATCGTGGCTCTTCCGCATCCCCCTGACCATCTCCTGCCTCCTCCTTCTCTATGCAGGCTAACATGCACCTTATACACCTGTCCAGTTTACGGGGAGCATTTTCGACTACCTCTATTCCGGAAAGAAAAGCCCCGTCCTAAAACTTTGAATTATTGAACAGGCTCAAATAATTAATTTTTATATGAATATTTTGCGGCGGCGAGATCCGGCCGATGAAATCTTAACGAGGCAAAAAAATTTCATCATTTTTTATTTTTCATTTTCGACCGTTATTTCACAAAGCTAACAATATCAAAAGCATAAGTAACATTATTAATATTCAGCGCCGTTCATATAGAAATTGTAATTTTTATATGAACTTCACATTAAGATATTGAAATTATTGATAAAATATCTTGACAGACGCCCCAACTCTATATAATATGTCAGTCAAAGGGAGGTTGAAACGGCCATGTCAATCATTACGAGAGAAACAAAGATTTTATTACTGGTACTGGTGCTCGCCATGATGTTTGTCTGGCTGATCTTCGGTTTTGAGATTTTGCAGTACCTGGGCGGGCCGGTTTTATTCTTCAGATAAAGGAAAGGACAGAATCATGACTTTTAAAAGGATTGTCATTGCCATAGCAGTGATCGCCGCGTTGATCGCGGGCTATTATCTGCTGAACTGGACTGTTGTCGTTTATTAAGGAGTAAAAAAATGGACAGCCTGCTCCTGCATATAGATAACGCAAGCAACGATTTGTGGGTCTTTTTTTCCGACAATGGATGGTCCACCATCGGAGGACCGTTCCTTTACCGTTTCGACAGCCAAAGCCTTAAATATAAAGGGGATATTCGTCTTTTTAACGACAAGGGGAAACCGGTCACCAGTCGTCATGAACCACTGTTTGTAACCCGCGATCAAAGTAGAAACTTCATTCTGGCCACCGATCTGGCCTACCTGAGCGGCGTGGATTCGCGGGGAAAATGCACTTATCGAAAACGCCTGATGCGGCATGATTGCAGATGGACATCCCGCAACACAAAGCGCAAGAAACTCTATTTTACCAGAGACATAAAAAAACATGGTGATGATCCGGAACGCCTGGATTACCCGAAAAAAAGAATCCACAGTCTTAACCTGATGTCTATGGCCTATTCGGTGTCCCGCGATCTGCTCTTTGTCGGCCAGGGCTGCCACTGCTGCAGCAACGACATTCTCGTTTACAATGGCCAGGGCCGGTATCTTTATCATTTCAGTTCGCCCGTGGGGCCGGAAGACATGGCCGCCCGCGACGGTCTTTTGTATCTGGCCGACAATTTTCACGCCCTGATCCATGTTTTCACTTACGAAGGCAAGTGGCTGCGCTCTCTGGACGTTTTGCTGAAAAACAGAATTCAGGGGGTGATCGATCCTGAAATCGACATGTTACAGCAGCAATGGAACACCGACGGTCTTCTCAGTGTGGAAGACGAAGACCAGGTCGCTTCTCTTTGCGTCATCGGCGAAGACAAGCTGGCCTGCGGGCTGGAGAAGGGGCTGATCCGAATTCTGGACAAGGAAGGAAATCAACTTTTTGACATCCAGCCCCCTGCGCCCGGATTTTATCCCAAAAGCATGGTCGGCGATGCATCGGAAAATCTTTTTGTCTATTATACAGGCGACCGTCACTTCAACAATCCCGGGAGCCTCTATCGCTATGGCGCAAACGGGAAGGTCAAAGGGCCTCTTTTCGGCGGAGAACTCGGCATCTTCAAGCCCGCGCAAAAAGCACTGGAAAAGAAAATCGCCGAAGACCGTGCCGACGCTTGCGACTATTTCAATCTGGCAGACATTCTGATCCGGCGCAAGAAACCATTGCGGGAAACTATCGGCTTTCTGGAAAAGTCCCTGGAGCTGAAACCAGACCTCTGGATTGCCCTGGCCTATCTGGGACTGACGCTGAATGAAGCGGGAGAAACCGCGAGGGCGGTTGATTGCATGGAAAGGGCCATGGAACACATGGGGTGCAGCAACATGGCCACCGCGCTCATCGAATTTTATTACCGCATGAACAACAGGGAAAAGGTCTGGCAATACTTCAAAAGGATGGAAGCAGCGGAAGACGATGTGGACATCGAATTTTACAGCTCCGAACTGACTAATAATCAGCTCGAAGAGTTCCTGGGAACATTAGTGAAAAGGAACAAGTGCGATTGTCTGGTATCCAGTAAACCATAAAAAGGAGGAAGTGAATATGTTGGAACAGGAAAGCAGCCATCGATGGAATGTAAACCCTATCAAAGACGCTGGCGGGATTGGGCCGTTGACCGGAATCTGGAAGACATCTGGCTTGCGCGCCTGAACGCCCTGGAAACGCTTGATCTCGTCAGCGTCTGCGAAGGCCATACGGATGCAAAACCAACGTCCGTCAAGCGAAGACCTTCCGTGATCCTGATCGTGAAGGAATCTTACCTGAAGCCGCTGACCGGCAGATGGTACGAGATCAAGGCGGCTCTCGCCGGTGAATTAGAAAGGATCTGGCCAGGAAATGACACCAGCATCGAATTGGCAATCCAGCATACGCTGGCCCGGGAAGATGGTCAAAGGAACGATGTGGAAGAAATCATCCTTCGCTGCTTTTCCAGCCGGCAAAGGGATGCAGCGCCGTTTTCAGACTGGGTCGGCCGGTGGTTTCAAAATACCGTTTGCAGGATAGAGGAATATGACCGGCGCTTCAAGAAGCTGATGGAACAGGGAGTCCAGGAGCAATGTCAACCATGAGCACCGAAATAATCGAGAGAGGCAGCTATTTGAAAAAGCTTTTTTTGCAGTGGGCCGCCGACAAACCAGAACTGTTTACCCATCAACCATACATGCTTCGTCAGGGAAAAGGCTTCTTTGTATCATTCCTTTGCGCCTCTGGCTGCCTGGACACGGGAATCCTTCACCAGAAACGCCGTTCTTGGCCTGTATCGCTCCGGGGGCATGACCTGGGCCGCAATGGAGCAGAAACCTGATCCGCAGAAAACCTCGGAAAACCGTTACTTATTCAAGAGGTTCCCCGTTTTGTCGGCAGGGCAAGGAAAGCGGAGATCATCATCCATTTTTCAGATGATGGGAATTTGGCAACCGCATTGAAAATCATTGTTGGGAATCATTATGTTGCGGAATCTATTCTTTTATTGTATTAAATAACGCACGAACCATCAGGTTAAAATCGCAGGATAAAAGAGCAGTGCCCACGCACGATGTACAGGACGTGAGTCATGAGTGAAAAGACAATCCAATACTGGGTCCTGATAAAACAGAGGAGCTGCTCCAATGGCTAAAAGCACGGATTTTGTAGAAAAAGAATTGAAGGACTTCGTTGCCCTGATCAGGAAAAAATACGACATTTACGCTGTTGTCCTTTACGGATCTTATGCGGAAGGCCGGGCAAACGATGACAGCGACATCGACGTTGCCATTTTTTCAGACGACTTCGGCAAGGACCCCTATGAAGAAATGAAGGCGCTTTTCCGCCTTCGCCGGCAGATCGATACCGACATCGAACCTTTGCCCTTCAGCCGGGACGCCTATTTCAGCGACGACAAAACGGAATTTGTCAGCGACATCATCAGGAAAGGCAAAGTCATTTACAAGGAAAACCGCCTGTTGATATAAACAAGCGAACATAAAGGCCGTTGGTGTTAACGGAATCATCATGAAGCTAAAAACACTCCTGATTTTAAAAATCGGCTTCACCCTCATCTTTCTTGCCTCCTCAGCAGTTTTCGCCGAAGAATGCTTTAATTCCACAAAAAAACTCAATGCCGACGCCCAGACGATCCGTCTCAAAGCGATGGATATGGGCAGGAAGGTCGGCAAAACAGCTTCCCTTGCCGCCGCATCCATCGTCAAAGGCAAAACAGAACTTTATCCCAAAGACAACGTTGAAATCTGCATCAGGGAAGAAGGCCGCGCCCTTCAGATCAAGGCGCAATCCAAATCAAAAGATGCCGGGATGGCGGAGTGGCACAGTATCACTGCAAAAAAACAATAGAAAGCAGCGGCAATTAACGCCCGTAAGATTATGGAAATGAATCCGGAAGACATGGCACGACTTCAATATGCGAAAGACCTGCTGGAAAATCCGGGACTGGCTGCAAAACTGACCAATGTGATCGGCATACCATTTGAAAAAGCCTTTGGCTACCTGCCGGAGAAATGGGCGGCCACGATCCAGACGATAACGCATAAATCTCTACAACACGCGCTGGAGGCAGCCGTCAAAACGCTTGCCCGCGAAGACAGAAAATCATCCAGTGACAAGCTGCACAAATTCCTGGTTGCCGCATCCGGCGGCATCGGCGGCGCTTTCGGTCTTCCGGCGCTGGCCATTGAACTGCCCGCCACAACAGTTATCATGTTTCGTTCCATTGCCGACATTGCAAGGAGTGAAGGAGAGAATATTCAAAGCATCGAAACGCGTCTGGCCTGCCTGGAAGTCTTTGCTCTGGGCGGCAGTTCCGACAAAGACAACGCCGCGGAAAGCGGTTATTATGCCGTCAGGGCGCTCTTGGCAAAACAGGTATCAGAGGCGGCAAAGTATATCGTTGAAAAAGGCATTGCCGAAGAAGGCGCCCCCGCGCTGGTCCGCCTGATTGCCGTGATTGCCTCCCGTTTCGGCGTCACCGTATCTCAAAAAGCCGCCGCATCGGCAGTTCCCGTGATCGGCGCTGCCGGCGGCGCGTTGATCAACTCCATCTTCATGGACCACTTTCAGAATATGGCCAGGGGGCATTTTATTATCCGGGGGTTGGAGAGAAAATATGGGGAGAAAACCGTGAACAAACTGTATTTGGTTTAATGGCGAAATCATTTTTTTGTCGTCCGTCACAGAAAAATGGCAAATCATTAGGAGGTGTTATGTTCAGAAAACAAATGTTCACGATTGCTTTTATTGTATTACTTTCAGGCTTGATAATTAATACCATGGGGTGTCAGCAGTGTAAGGATTTTCTTGAAATGCCAGAAAAAGTGAAAAAAACTGAGAAAGAATTGGCCGATGCGAAGAAGGAATTGAAAGATATTAAGATAAAGTTACAGCAACCAATCCCACCTCCGATACCGCCAGAACCAAGTTGGCTTAAGAAGTTAATAGATTCTATAATTATAATTATGATCATTATCGGTGCTGTTCTTGGGCTAAAACACCTTTGGATTTATTTCAATCGTAACAAGAAGGATTGATAAATGGATAACAATTCAATAAAGCAAGTAAGCAATAGTTCCATAGAAATAAAGCTACAAGAGGGTGACATCTTAATGCTGCTTGAACCGGAAAGCCTTATTATGTATGAGGGAAATCCGGAAAATATTAAGAAGGAGTATATAGATTTTTGTAAATATGAAGACCGGAAGATTCTATTCACAAAAAATACTTTAACGAAAACAATAATAGAAGGAACATCTAATTTGTTAATTTCATTGCCAAGAGAATTTTTTATAAGTGTTTTGCCCATCAAGGAGGCAACCCCATTATTTTATAATTTCAAAAACGTTATTTTTTACACAAATGGTGTATCATTTAGTACTAAATCAATTAAAATCAAAGAGTTCACGAAATCTATTGTCATGGGCACACTTTTCTTTACTCGCTTTACAGGCAATGGTTATGTTGGAATGGTAAATAATGCCGAATTGTTCAAAAAAAATATCAGCAAAATTTCTTCAGTGTTAATAAATAAAAACAGTATCTTTGCCATCCCAGAATCAGCAATTGTAAAATTGATACCAGTGGGCAATGAATTACATGCTCATACGACTAATCCAATGTGTGCTGTAAGAGGAACGAAAGAATTTGGTGAATATATTGTATATCAAGGTGCGAATGTTGGATTTACTTCACAGCAACTAAAACCAGAAAATATCGTTAAAAGATTTATAAAAGAATTTGTTCCAGGCGCTTCCACTGTATGGAAGTAATTATGCTCTTCCACAATTTTGGTGGTGTAACACTAACAGGAGTGATTTAGAAACCAGTAACAAAAGTGGTGTGAAATTATGGGAAGCTATGTAGATTCCGTTTTGGTCAGGGGCGAGCGTGTGGAGTATCAGGCAAAACTTCACTGGCGGATTTATTTCACATCAAAAGCCGTATTGACCCTGTGGATTTCACCGATTATTCGTCAGATGACCAGTGAATTCGTGATCACCAATAAGCGGATCATCATGAAAACAGGTTTGATTTCCAGAAAGACCTTTGAGATGAACCTGCAAAAAATCGAGTCGGTTAATGTCGATCAGTCTTTCTGGGGAAGATTGCTGGGCTTTGGAACGGTCAGTATTGTCGGAACAGGCGGCTCACGGGAATCATTTTCCGACATCAGCAAACCGCTGCTTTTCCGTCGCAAGTTTCAGGAAACAGAGATTACGGCAGAGTAAAGTGTTGAAATTGCCTCGGACAGAATTTACCGAATAATATTGGGAGAAGGTTAAGATATGCAATTGAAACAGGCCAATGAATGTGGAGCGGAAGTCAGTCAAACAGAAGTCAAGTCTCCCCATTGTGAAAATTATATTCAGGGGGCCAGCAGGATTGGTCGCTACACGTTAATACTGGTTTTTGCAATATTTGCTTACGCAGTCCAGTGGTTTTGGACAAAATAAACAGCCACTGCGCAAGCGTGGATTTTCACCCCGAAGCGTAGCGGGAATGACAGTTTTTTGCGCCGCCCGCGTCTCCCATGAATGATTTTTCAACTTGAATCCCTTATGATCGTAGTGTATTGTAGTGCCGGAGGTGTAGAATGAGAAGCGTTCTGTCTGTCAGTCTGCCGGAGAAAATGGCGTTGGAACTGGATGCCGTTGCCCGCGCAACAGGAAGAAATAAGAGCGATATCGTGAAAGAATCGCTGGGGGAGTTTTTGTGGGAGGCCAGATTCCGCCGGATGAAGAAACGGCTTGGACCCACAGCGAAAGCGGCGGGTATGATCACGGATGACGATGTTTTCAAGGCCATCTCGTGAAGGCGGTATTGGACACAAATGTTCTGATTGCCGCCTTTCTGACGGAAGGGCTTTGTTCCGGCCTGATGATCCGCGCCCGAAAGCAGGCATTCAGCCTTGTCCTGTGCGATGAGATTATTAACGAATTTGAAGGGATACTGAGAAGAAAGTTCAAAATTCCGCCGGCCGATATTTCCGAAATTTCGGCCCTTGTTTCAGAAGCAGCCACCGAAATCATTCATGGATTAAGTTCCATCCCGGATGTTTGCAGAGATTCAAGTGACAATACGATTATCGCCTGTGCCGTCGATGCGCAGGCCGGTTATATCGTTACCGGCGACGAAGACCTGCTGATCCTCAAGAAGTATAAAGATATCGAAATTATTAATCCGCGCAATTTTGAAGCCTTGTTTGCCGACTGAAGTTGAAACCGGTTTAAATTTCGCGGATGGAACTCGAACATTTCAGAGCAATCAGCAAGATTGCCGCGTCAATCCAAGGGAAAGCCGAATGTCAATTGCAGAAACAAACAAACCGGGCGTTGCGGCGGTGTTGAGCCTGATCATCCCCGGTGTCGGGCAGTTTTATAACGGGACTTTCTGGCGGGGCATTTTCTGGCTGATCATCACGCCCGGTCTCTGGATCGGATCAGGCGGATTGCTGGGGTGGATCTGCCATGTTATCTCGGCCGTCACAGCTTACAATCATGCAAAAAGATCCCTGAATGATGCCGATAACGATGAAAAACTGTACTCGGCCAATGCCGAACTTATGAAGCGGGAAGAGAACTTTAACATCCTGAAATCCGGGAAAGATTGATTGATAAAATCAAAAAGCAGGCATCATGAGAATCGGTCGCTACGTAACCGTCTGACGGACTGACCTATATTTGACTTGACAGTCACTGTCAAAATTAGTCCTGCCTTACGTATTTCTGTCATCTACGTAGAGTCAGTGCCAAGAGGTTCTCATGGCTGAGCATTGCGGGTTGGAAGAAAGTGAAGGGGCACTGCCATTTGAAACAGTGCCCCTTTACCTGAAACTTTCTGTAAGCGGTTAATCCAGTAATTTCGTCTGGACGCCCCTGAGAATACTCTCGGCTTCCTTGACGATGTTCTGTACCATATCATTGACCTTGGGCATATCGTTGATGCGTTGCGCCCCTTCACCGCCGGCCAGCAGCGCTTTTTCCTTATTGCAATCGAAGGCGGCTCTGAGGGATTCGTTCTCAAACTCAATGAGAGACATATCCGTTGTTGTAAAATCGTCGGGGACCCCAAGAAAAACACCCGGCGCTTTTTTCAGTGTGTTTTTTTGATGTTCAATACTGCGAGGCGTTTTCAGCCAGCGGGCAGGCCCGACAATGCCACGGGCAACCAGCGTTCCTCGGTCTCCGGCTTCCACGACACCTTCCTTCCATATCTGCGAGAAATCGCTCTCCTGCGTTGCCAGAAAACGGGTCCCCATCTGCGCGCCGTCTCCACCGAGCACCAGGGCTGCGGCCAGTGTCTTGCCGTCGATGAATCCGCCTGCACCGCATACCAGGGTCTTTTCATCGGATACAGCCTCGACCACGGCAGGCAACAGGGTCATCGAGTGCACGGGCTCCCAGGAGGTATGGAATCCGCCTTCGTGTCCCGAGGCCACAATGACTTCCACGCCCGCCTTCTTGCACCGCTGTGCGCCTTTGACGGAAGGAACGACATGCATCCAGGTAAAGCCCGCATTTTTAATAATATCATTCCAGCCGACCGGGTCGCCGGCGGATGTGAAGATTACCTTGAAGTGTTTTTTCAGGGCCGGATTTTCTTCACGAACCCGGGTGGCTTTTTCTATCAGAATTTTCGCTGCATCTTTTAATTCCGCAGAAACCATGACGTTTATTCCGAATATCCCGCCCGAATCCTTGACCAAACGATAGGTGCGGTTCAAGACCTTTTCCAGGACAGTGGCCATATCGTCCTCTGGACTCGCTTCCGCGGTTCTGCAGAATTCTCTATAAGACCAATCGTCTGCGTTCCTATCCATGACACAAAGACCGCTTGTTGAAAGCAATCCCAGAACGCCTGCATTCGCCGAGGCCACACAAAGGTTGTTGTTGCTGAACGGTCCCATACCCGCTTGGATGATCGGATCTTGACTGCGGCGATCCGCACAACGGCTTTGCCCGTGTCAAATGTCACGACTGCGGCCATGAGTATTTACTGGCCTTCTCTTGCAAGCGCCGCCATTTTTGCCCATCCTGCCATCAGAAGCGCGT
>Ga0302249_1001248_pt1 | contig 18597 bp, 20 predicted proteins | sample AAG_UR_Val_MG_FD_193531 | JGI IMG/M metagenome (GOLD analysis project Ga0302249, IMG submission 193531) | Enriched activated sludge microbial communities from anaerobic digester in WTTP, New Holstein, Wisconsin, United States - AAG_UR_Val | ecosystem: Engineered > Bioreactor > Anaerobic >... | reverse complement strand
TCTGGCGTTTTATGTATTAATGGCAGTTTAACTGACACAATTTCATGAAACCTGTAACGAAAAAGTAATGGACGCATATTTCTCACAGAGAGTCAATGATATCCTTGGTTACAGCAAAGAGGAGGCTATCAGGCTTGGCAACAGCCATATAAGCCCGGAGCACCTCTTTCTTGGCATACTCCGCGAGGGCGAAGGAGTAGCGGTTGATATATTACTGAATAACGGAGTTGATCTGCTGATGCTTAAAGGATCAATTGAAAAGAGCATCAAGGCTGACAGGCCGGTGGCGATGGCAGACAATGACATTCTGCCACTGCTGAAAAGCACCGAACGGGTCCTCAGACTTGTTCATATAGAAGCTAAGGCATTGAAAACCAAAATTATAGATACCGAACACCTTCTTATGGCCATCCTGCGCGATGAGAGTAATCTTGTTACCCGGTTCCTGACAGAACTTGACATAGATTATTCCCTTGTCAAAAAGGCAGTCGAAGCCAGCAATCCTGCCGCACAGACAGATTACCCCCGTGATGAAGATGATGAAGGGATCTTTTCCAATCCCGGACCATCCGGAAGGCAGCATGGCGGACAACAGGCACAGCAGAGGAGCTCATCAGAGACTCCGGTGCTTGATAACTTCGGCATCGACCTTACCAAGGCGGCAGAGGAAGGGAGGCTTGACCCGGTAGTTGGCCGTGATCGTGAAATAGAGCGCTTGGCGCAGATACTGTCAAGACGAAAGAAGAACAACCCGGTGCTGATTGGTGAACCCGGAGTAGGAAAATCAGCAATCGCAGAAGGGTTGGCGCTGAGAATCACAAAGAGAAATGTATCAAGAGTGCTCTTCAACAAAAGAGTTGTGGCACTTGACCTGGCATCGATCGTTGCCGGCACGAAATACCGCGGACAATTTGAAGAGAGAATGAAGGCCATTCTCAATGAGCTGGCAAAGAATGAGAATATCATTCTCTTTATTGACGAGATACATACCATTGTTGGTGCAGGAGGAGCCAGCGGCTCGCTTGATGCTGCAAACATGCTCAAGCCGGCACTGGCACGGGGTGAGATTCAGTGCATTGGCGCCACAACCCTTGACGAGTACCGCCAGCATATTGAGAAGGACGGTGCGCTGGAACGCCGCTTCCAGAAGGTGCTCGTTGACCCAACAACAATAGAAGAGACTATAGAAATCCTCAATAACATAAAAGAACGGTACGAAGAACACCATAATGTCTTCTACACATCTGACGCAATCGAAGCCTGCGTTCGCCTTACCAACAGGTACATCAGTGACAGAAACCTGCCTGACAAGGCAATAGATGCACTTGATGAATCTGGTTCAAGGGTCCATATTTCAAATATTGTTGTGCCGGATAAGATTCTGGCTCTCGAGCAGCAGCTCGAGGAGACCAAGAAGGAAAAGAGCAATGCCGTCAGGAACCAGAACTACGAACGGGCCGCCAGCTTTCGCGATAAGGAACGTGATATACTTGACCTGATAGAGGTAGAGAAGAAGCGGTGGGAAAAGGAGCTTGCGCTGAACCGCGAAGTGGTTGATGAAGAAAAGGTTGCCGAGGTGGTAGCAATGATGACCGGAGTGCCCGTGCAGAGGATAGCACAGACGGAAGGGACACGCCTGCTGCAGATGGCAGAGGAGCTGAAAACCAGCATCGTGGGCCAGGATGAAGCTATTGCAAGGATTGTCAAATCAATCCAGCGCAACAGGGCCGGACTGAAAGATCCGAACAAACCGATCGGCACGTTTATATTTCTCGGCCCTACCGGGGTGGGAAAGACACAGCTTGCAAAGGTGCTTGCAAAGTTTCTCTTTGATACCGCTGACAACCTGATAAGGGTTGATATGAGCGAATATATGGAGAAGTTTTCGGTGTCACGCCTTGTCGGTGCACCTCCCGGATATGTAGGTTACGAAGAGGGTGGCCAGCTGACTGAAAAGGTGAGGCGAAAGCCTTACTCGGTTGTACTGCTCGATGAGATAGAGAAGGCCCACCCGGATGTGTTTCACATCCTGCTACAGGTGCTCGACGAAGGCCAACTCACTGACAGCCTCGGACGAAGGGTCGACTTCCGCAACGCCATCGTGATAATGACCTCGAACATAGGCACCCGCCAGCTTACCGAATTTGGCACAGGTGTCGGGTTTGATACCGCAGCAAAACGAACCTCCCGCAATGAGCATAACAAGAGTGTTCTGCAGAAAGCGCTGCAGAAGACTTTCGCTCCCGAATTCCTGAACAGGATTGACGATGTCATCATATTCAACCAGCTGACCAGAGAGGATATTGACAAGATTATCGATATAGAACTCAAGGGACTCTTTGAAAGGGTATCGGCTCTGGGATACAGGATAAAGCTGAGTCCGCTGGCACGCGATTTCATTGCTGACCGTGGCTTCGATGTCCAGTATGGTGCCAGGCCGCTGAACCGGGCTATTCAGAAATATCTTGAAGATCCTCTGGCTGAGGTTATTATCAAAAGCGCCGTCTCCGAGGGTGCTGTTATCAGCGTCGGTTATTCAAAGGGTAAGGAGGAGCTGACCTTCAAGGTTGGCAGCAAAAAGGAGGCCGGGGAGCTTCCTGAAGGCAATCAGATGGAAGAATAGGCAGATTAGCGGTTTACTATGTTGCGAATTGCAGAGAAACGGCTTCCGGCATGCTTTTACAATGGCTGATGCCCTGCCGGCATCTGTTGTCATTACCTATCTGCATGATTTAACAATGGTTTGATGCTCAGCTGGCATATGTCGTCAACTCTACTGCATGATTTCCGCATACAGATCGAACTCCGTTGACCCGGTTATCATCACATCTGTGAAGGTGCCGGGTTCAATATTACCGGCGGCCCTGACAAGTACCTCCTGGTCAACTTCGGGAGAGTCATGCTGGCTGCGCCCCACATGAAACAGACCTTCCCTCCTGTCTATGATTACTTTCATGATTTTTCCGGTCATGGATGCATTCCGTGCAGCCGATATCTCCTGCTGCAGCTCCATTATGCCAGCCACCCTCCTCTCCTTCGTCCTTTCAGGGATTGTATCTTTATAATTCAGTGCTCCATGAGTATTCTCCTCATGTGAGTACCGGAATGCACCAAGTCTGTCAAACCTGTACTCATCAATGAATTCCAGCAACTCCCTGTACTCCTTCTCCGTTTCGCCGGGATGACCGGCAATCACGGTGGTGCGCACAGCTGCGTCAGGCACCATCCGGCGGATGTCAGACAGCAGCCTCCTCGTTCCTGCACTGTCATGCTCACGATGCATCATCTTCAGAATCTTGTCGGAGATATGCTGGATCGGGATATCAATATACCTGCAAATCTTCAGGTTTTCCTGCATCATCTCCAGTATCTCCATCGGGAAGCCGGCAGGATGGAGATAGTGCAGCCTGATCCATTCAAGAGTGTCAATCTCCGCCAGCCTCCTGACAAGCTCGGGAAGCATCTGCCTGCCATACAGGTCAGTGCCATACAGAGTCAGGTCCTGAGCAATAAGTATTAGTTCCTTAACCCCTTGTGATGACAGCAGGCCTGCTTCCTCCACCAGTTTCCCCAGCGGGGCTGATATGTATCTTCCGCGTATGTCAGGTATTGCACAGAAAGCGCAGGTGCGGTCACACCCTTCTGACACCTTGAGGTATGCGTAATGCGCGGGTCCGGTTATAACTCTTTCACCCGTCAGTTCCTCTCTGTAAGTGAGGCCCAGTTGTGAGATAATCTCCTGTGGCCTGTTCACCCCGAACCACCCGTCCACCTCAGGAAGCTCATGCTGCAACTCACCCCGGTACCTCTCCACCAGACACCCCATCACGAACAGCCTGCCCCTGCCCTCCCTGCGGATGGCTTCGGCATGCCTGATGATTGCATCAACACTCTCTTCCTTTGCATCATTGATGAATCCGCATGTATTGATGATTACAATGTCAGCAGGATCGGCCGACCCGGCTGTGACACTGTATCCGCCAGCCGCAAGCTGCCGCATTAGTTTCTGTGAGTCAACGGTATTCTTTGAACAGCCCAGGGTGACAATATTGACCCTGTTATGTTTCATCAGGCGCGCTCGCTGAAGAGTGAATCGACGAAGGCATAGCGGTTGAAGATCCTCAGATCATCCATCTTCTCACCTACTCCGATATATTTGACCGGTATCCTGAACTGGTCGGAGATACCAATCACCACTCCGCCTTTTGCAGTGCCGTCAAGCTTGGTGATTGCCAGTGCGTTGACTTCGGTGGCAGCAGTGAACTGCCTGGCCTGCTCAAAGGCATTCTGACCTGTTGATCCATCCAGAACGAGCAATACTTCATGAGGTGCGAAGGGCACAACCTTTTCCATCACTCTCCGTATCTTCGATAGCTCATTCATCAGTCCAATCTTGTTGTGAAGACGTCCGGCAGTATCAATAAGCACTATATCAGTTTCGGTAGCCACTGCTGACTTCAGGGTATCATAGGCTACTGAAGCAGGGTCGGCACCCATCTGCTGGCTCACCATTGGTACTCCCGCACGCTCTGCCCATATTTCAAGCTGTTCTATTGCGGCAGCACGGAAAGTGTCGGCCGCCCCGAGAAGCACACTGCGTCCCGATTTCCTGAAATTATATGCCAGTTTGGCGATGGTTGTGGTCTTGCCCACACCGTTGACGCCAACAACGAGGATCACATATGGCTTTGCTGGCAGAGGTGCATCAAATCCTGAGGAGATATCATGCGTCGCTTTATTCTCTTCGAGCAGACCAGCAATCTCTTCCCTCAGGATGGTGTTGAGTTCAGTAGTGTTCAGATACTTGTCACGTGCGACGCGCTTTGAAACCCTGTCAATTATGCGGAGGGTTGTATCCACCCCCACATCAGAAGAGACCAATACCTCTTCAAGGTTGTCGAGAACCTCATCGTCAATTTTCGATTTGCCTGCTACTGCCCTGGTGAGCTTCGAAAAGACATTCTCACGTGTCTTGCTCAGACCACGGTCAAGTATCTCCTTCTCTTCCTTTTTAAATAATCCAAACAATGCCATTCTTCTGCTGTTGATAAACCCAAATATAAAAAAAGAGACGCACTTTCCGGCGTCTCCCTGTATAACTGATCAGAAAAACTGACCTTATTTCTTGCTGAAAAAGTCATTAACATGGTCGTTAACAACTACTTCTTCCTTGAATTGATATGCACCGGTCTTCTCTGATTTCACCACCTTGATACACTTGGTGAATGATTTACCGGGCCCTGCCTTAAGTGTTGCAACTGCTTTCTTTGCCATATCTCACTCTGTTATTTAATCTCCCTGTGAACGGTGACCTTCTTAAGGATGGGATTGTATTTCCTTCTCTCAATACGGTCAGGAGTGTTTTTACGGTTTTTGGTTGTTATATACCTCGAGGTGCCCGGTTGTCCGGATTCCTTGTGCTCAGTGCATTCAAGGATAACCTGCACCCTGTTGCCTTTGGTCTTCTTTGCCATTTTTTCTCCGGTTTATTTTAGTTGATAATGTAACCTTTTTCCTTTGCTTCCTTAAGCGCTGATGAGAGTCCCTTCTTGTCGATGTTCCTCATTCCTGCGGCTGATACCTTAAGGGTGATCCACCTGTTCTCCTCAGTTAGGAAATACCTCTTTTTGAACAGGTTGACCTTAAACTTTCTCTTGGTCCTCCTCTTAGAGTGGGAGACGTTGTTTCCAACCATCGCTCTCTTCCCGGTAACCTGACAAACCTTTGACATTATTATCCTTTTTACTTGTTCTGAAAATTTCAAAAATCGGTTCGCAAAATAGGTGATTTTTATTCTATTAACCAAATTTATTGTTCATTTTTTTCTAATAGAGCCACTTTCGCGAGGGTTACCTGCTGATTATATGCTTCCTGAGCAGGTTGAGCGCGTGGGTGGCTGATCTGGAAATATTGATCTGTCTGTCGTCGACAAACAGGTGTTTCTCAGCCACTACGCCTGCTGCAGAGGCAACTGCAATCCAGACGGTCCCGACAGGTTTTTCAGGAGTCCCTCCGGTGGGCCCGGCTATACCCGTAACAGCAACAGCATAGTCAGTTTCTGCTATTGACCGCATCCGCTCAGCCATGGCCCTCACTGTCTCCTCACTTACCGCACCGTATCTGTTTATGATACCGGGGTCAACCCCCAGCACCCCTGCCTTAATGCTGTTGTCATAAGCTACCACCGATCCCCTGTACCAGGCAGAGCTACCGGGAACCGAGGTGATCATCGAAGCAATCTTTCCGCCCGTACAACTCTCAGCAGTTGATACTGTCTGGTTATTGTCAAGCAATAACTTGCCTACAATCTCCTCAAGCGTTACTTCGCCTTCACCGTAGATAACATCAGGTATGATGGAGTAGAGTTTCCGTACCTGCTCCTCCTCCGTCCTGCGCACCAGTTCAGGGTCGTCTCCGCTGCCGGTCAGCCTGAGCTTGATAATGCCGTGCGAAGGCAGGTATGCAAGTTTAACCATGTCAGGCAGCTCCTTTTCGAAACCTTCCAGCCTCTCGGCAAGCTTCGCCTCGAAAGTGCCGAAAGTCATTATGTTCCTGTGAATGATGGTGTGCCCGCCAGTCATGGAAGATATCATCGGCAGGAGATGTTCATTCATGATGTGCTTCATCTCCGAGGGCACCCCGGGCATTGACACAATGATCCTTCCCTCCTTTTCAAACAGCATGGCTGGAGCCGTTCCAGCATGGTTTGCAAGTACCCTGCAGCTCTCAGGCACCATCGCCTGGCGCTTGTTGTTCTCATTCATCTCCAGGTTCCTCCGCGTGATCCTGGCAGTGACTTCTTCAAGAACTTCCTGGTTCATTACCAGCTTAGTCCCGAAATATTCAGCCAGTGTCTCTTTCGTGATATCATCACTGGTAGGCCCTAGCCCTCCCGTCATCAGAACGAGTGGCACCCTGCGCAGCGACTCGTCAAGAGCAGCAATGATCTCTTCCCTCCTGTCAGAGATCGAGACAATCCGGTTCACCTGTATGCCCCTCATACTAAGCTGCATGCCCATCCATGCCGAGTTGGTGTCAACGGTCTGTCCTATCAGTAATTCATCGCCTATGGTGATAATCTCTGCGCTGTTCATATATTGTTCATGAGATTTGGTCAGCGTGGCAAAATTATCAATATTTTGAGTCACTAATTATTTTGTTGCTTATGAAAGATGAGAAGTCAGTCATTGGTGAGGTAATCAGCTTCGTGAAACAAGCTATGCGGGAGCATGAAAGCGGTCACGGATGGTCTCATATCGAAAGAGTTGTCAGATTGGCCCTGCATATACGTGAAAGTGAGGGACGCGGAGAGAGGCTGACAATAGAGCTGGGTGCACTTCTGCACGATGTGGGCGATCATAAGTTCAGGTCTCACGACGGGCCTGCAGAGATACGAAGGCTGCTGGAACGCCTTGGCATAGAAAGCAAAGTAACAGATGAAGTTGTCACCATCAATGAGAATATCTCATTCTCAAAAGGCAAGAGACCTGATAACGTCAGCATAGAGTTCCGGATTGTTCAGGATGCTGACAGACTAGATGCCATGGGAGCTATCGGCATTGCCAGGGCATTCAGTTACGGTGGTTTCAGTGGAAATGAAATATATGATCCCCGCATAAGCATAGCTGATCCGCCCCTGCTGGCCGGAACCGGTTCAAAATCGGCGTCGACCATTCATCACTTCTATGACAAACTCCTGATCCTGAAAGACCTTATGAATACTCCCACGGGCCGCAGGCTTGCTGAAGAGAGACATGATTACATGGTCAGGTACCTCGAACAGTTCTTCATGGAATGGAATACGGGGAGCATGTAACATGAGTTTATCTTCCGAAGACCCGGGTGGTTAGCCTGACAAGTGGTACTAGGTGACATGGAGAGGTTTAAAATAAGTACAGGCACATCTCTGAAAACCTGTCAAAAGAGGTATTAATGTGTTATTTTTACGGACAAATAAAAACCATTGAAATGTTCTATGCATTGTTGATTATCATTGCGGTTCTGGCCCTCCTGGCAGTGAGCCTTTACAACCGCCTCGTACGCCTCAGGAACAACAGGGAAAACGCCTTTGCTGATATCGATGTACAGCTGAAGCAGAGGCTTGACCTGATACCGCAGCTGGTTGAAGCGGTAAAGGCTTATATGAAACATGAAAGCACCGTGCTTGTCGAGATCACCAAAGCCCGTGCCGGCGCTATGGAAGCAAAGGGAATTGATGAGAAGATTGCAGCTGACGGCAAACTCTCTTCAGCCCTGCAGGGACTGAGGATTGCCGTGGAGGCCTATCCTGACCTGAAGGCAAGCACCAGCTTCATGCAGTTGCAGGAGGAGATATCTGACATTGAGAATAAGCTTGCTGCAGCCCGCCGGTTCTTCAACTCCGCCACGAAGGAACTGAACAATGCCGTTGAACTATTCCCATCAAACCTTATTGCAGGGATGTTCGGCTTCAAACGCGAAGCAATGTATGATCTTGCTGATAACAGGGCACAGGCAGAGGAGACTCCCAGGCTGAACTTCTGACCGGAATGAAGTATATCGGGCTTAACAGTCAGATCCGGAGAAATAACTTCAAATCTCTATTATTGCTCATTCTATTTCCCATTGTCATACTGTTACTGGTGTGGCTCTTTGTTTTCCTTGTACAGCCCCTGAATGAGTACAGGATTGAACGGACCAACCAGATCTTTCTTACCTCATTGCCATGGGTGATTGCAGGCGTTGGATTGTGGTTTGTCATTGCGTGGTTCTCCCATAAGGGGATGATAGAAAGGGCAACAGGCTCCGTACCACTCAGCAGGAAGGAGAATAAGAGGATTTACAATCTGGTTGAGAATCTGTGCATTGCCAGCGGCATGCCGATGCCAGGGGTCAATATAATCAACGATGACTCGCTTAATGCCTTCGCCAGCGGAATTAACACCTCTACTTTTACTGTCTCCTTATCACGAGGGATTATCGACAAACTTGATGATGCCGAGCTTGAAGCAGTGATTGCCCATGAGCTGACTCATATCCGCAACCGCGATGTCAGGCTCCTGATAATTTCCATCATTTTCGTCGGAATCTTTGCTTTCCTGACCGAGGCAATGGTCCGTTCGGTTCGCTTCAGCGGAGGCAGCAACAAAAAAGACGGCAGGGTGGTTATTGTTGCCCTTTTGCTTGCCGCTATCGGGTACTTCCTCTCGTCGATATTCCGTTTTGCTATTTCGCGCCAGCGCGAATACATGGCAGATGCCGGTTCAGCAGTGATGACCAAAAACCCGCTTGCACTCGCATCAGCACTTGAAAAGATCTCTGTTGATTCGCAGATAGAGGCAGTTAAGCGAAATGACGTCGCACAGTTGTTTATTGATAACCCAGGGGATAAGAGAGTAAGGCCGGTGACATTTTCAATCGGCACCCTGTTTATGACCCACCCTCCCATCGAAAAAAGAATTGCATTGCTCAGGCAGTTCTGAAGATGATTCACAACCCCACTCTTTCAGCCCGAATACATTCGCCGCATCCTGGTGACTGAAAATCAGGTGAAGTATATTATCAGTTTTTATGGAATTATGCAAGCAATGCATAGAGTTGATTTCGTATATTTGTATAAATCGACCGGTATTCCGGGTTTGCTGTAATCACAAAAATTCAGGCTATGAAGAGAATATGTTGCTTATTCATTTCTTTGATCCTGATATCTGTTAACTCCGGAGGTCAGGATAAAATGGGTGCCAAAGTTGGCATGACAAGTGAACAGAACCTGCAGGCGCTTACAAATCCCTCACTCTACAGCACAATAACAGGTTTTGATGATAGATATCAGGGAGTCAGAGGCTCCCCCAGAATGCTGGATACCCTTCTTCTCTCCACTGTGAAGCTTAAAGGTGAACCGGAACAGTTTGAGGTGAAAATCGACATTGATGTTGTCAGAAATACAATGCTGTTCGTATTGTCATCTTCCGGTGACCTTCTTGAAGTTGCCTCCTCGTGGATTGAGGAATTGATTATTCATGACGGAGAAAGGGACCTGCTGTTCAGAACTACTGATGGACTTAAATTTGACCGGGAACTCAGGGGAAACAGGTTTTATCAGGTTTTAAGCGAGGCTCCGCATCTATTCATCAAAATACCTGACAGGGAGTTCCTGGAGGCCAGCTATACAGGTTTATACAGTCCTGATAAACGATATGATGAGTATGTGCCGAGCGATAAGTACTACCTGATGGGCAGCGACTCCATACTACACAGGGTTCAGCTCAACAAGAAGTCGCTCTCCAGATTGTTCCCGTCATGGTCAAAACAGATCACCAGCATTTTCAGGGAGAATTCGAAGGATCCGGAGCAGCAGGTTATCAGGCTGCTGGAGGAGGTGCAATAACTGGCTCCATGCCATTCATACAGAGATACGGATACGCGCAATGGAAGATGGCTACAGACCATTCGGAATAGCTGCCACGTGTGACTCCGCACACATGCCGGCGAATAGGGTTCTGATACTATTGTTTCAGGCTGGAAGGGATATTAACCAACCTGCGTTGTCTGGTTATTGTTTATAAATATACTCAACCTCTCCGTTCACTTTTGTCGGGTAGCCTTTGCTGTTATATTCGTATGTGTTGATTGTTACATGCACTTTCTGAATCCATTTGTCAACTTTGTCAACTTCAAAATGAAGTGTGTAGGTCTCCTTTGTAATATTGTTAGGGTTTGTAAATTTCCCCGGAGACAATAAACACTTAAATGCCAGATAAGGATTATGCATATCATCAAATTCATATTCTGTGGTCGTTGATAATTCAACACTTCCACCTGCAGAAACATGGTATTTCGATTCTTTAATCAAATTACCCCTTTTATCGTATTCATAGTCAATATAGCATGATATGGTATTCTGCCAATACATTGTCTGCCTGCTTATTCTGTTGTTTTCGTAGGTATACTCATTATACTGTATATTACTATCTGATGGGCAAAAAAATGATTTTCTGAGAAGCTCCCCATTACTCTTATATTTCAATGAATGAGAGAAGCTTAAAGGCGTATTAAAAGGATTGACCCACTCTTTCCTGTTCATTGCTGCTTCAATCACACTGCCGCAACTGCTTGCCATACTTATATCCCAAAAGAAATCAGATCTTAGCAACAGATTAATATCATTATATGAGTGCATGGTATAATGAAACTTGCTTTTTTCTTCGGTAACCAGATTTGCTTCATTATATGTGTACTCCATATATGTTTCACCATTGATCAGGACTTTGCTGATTAGAGGAATGTCGCTCTTCTTAATTGTCACTTGCCCCTCTTTTTCGCAGGAAGTGAAGATGATAACAGAGAATAAGACCAATGCTATCTTTTTCATGGTATTCATTCTTTTAGGTTAGTGTTATGGTATTCACATCAAAAATCAGGCCAATTGATGCCTAAGTTCGACAAATTTTTCATATTAATCAATAAAAATCAGGGGCTTACCCCGGTGCAAGGCTAAACCCCTGATTGTAACCGAGCGGGAAACGGGACTCGAACCCGCGGCCCTCAGCTTGGGAAGCTGAAAAAATCGCTTTCATCCTATTTCCTCTATTTTCACAATATTTCATTTATTAATTTATTATCAATACATTACAGGAATATACTTTTTCTTGATTTAATTGCGTTTCATAATTATTCATATATTTATGGTCTAAACTTTGGTCTAAAATAACAAAGGTTTCCAATACTTCATTGAAATAAGATGGCAATAAACCAACCAACAGCAAATCTCTTTTTGGATACCACATATGAACACAAAGATGGTAAATATCCCGTTAAAATTACGATTTATTATCTGGGTCACAAAAGAAGACGAGGTCTGCCCTTTTCATTCACTGAAGATGACTGGAAGAAGATTCACAGCAAAAAACTCCGTAATGATAAACTCAAGGAAGCTAAGATAAAACTGGATTATTATGTCGGTGAAAAATTTGAAGCTGCCATAAAGAAAACAAAAGAGCCGTTCTCCTTTGAAAGATTCTTTGATAATTATTTTGATAAAAACACTTCGCAGCTTGAAAACCAGAATGTTTACACCCTTTTCGAAGAATATATCAAAGAACTGCAAAACAACGGTCAGTACGGTACGTCAGTAAATTACCTTTCAAGTTTAAATTCATTAAAAAGATTCAGAAAGAAACTGACGTTCAGCATGGTTACTGTTACCTTCTGCAAAGATTACGAGCATTACATGCGAAAAAAAGGTAAGTCCACGGCATATACTGCCATTAATTTACGGAATCTGAGGACGATATATAATCTTGCCATAAATAAAGGAATAGCTGACAAGGAAAAATACCCCTTTTCAAAAAATCAGAATGATGGCAAGTACCAAATAAAATCTGAACAAAAAGCAAAGAAGGCACTTACAGTCGAAGAATTAAGGGCATTAAAAAATTATGAGCCAAAAACTCCCGCTCAGAAAAAAGCGTATTCGTTCTGGTGGTTCTCTTATTATGCAAACGGACTTAACATGAAGGATATTTGTCTCTTGCAGAACAAATATATTACTGGTGAAATTGTAACATTAGAACGAGCAAAGACTACGAGGACACAAAGAGTGAAAAAATCAATACAATTCTACCTATCACCCGAATTAAAAGCCATAATTAATGAATTCGGAAATGCCGATGAATCAGCAGACGCATTCGTCTTTAATGTGATGAAGCATGGGATGACCGAAAAACAAATGCGTGATACTGTGCAATCTTTTAATCATACCATCAACCAGCGTTTGAAAGCAATATCGAGTGATTTGAAATTTGAGAAACCCATTACCACCCTTGTTGCCAGACATAGTTTTGCCACTCAGCTTAAACGAAAAGGTTTGCCCGTTGCTTTAGTGGGTGAATCGATGGGGCATTCTTCAGAAAAAACTACCCAGATTTATCTGGATTCCTTCAAGATTGACACCCTGAAACATGTGGCAACAGTTCTTAATGATATTTAAGCCGATGAAAACTCCATTATATGATAATCGCCTTGAAGTACAGTTAACTAAGATGTTGTGTGAGTTGGATGAAAATCCGAAAGTGTGCACCAACCCAGTTGAAGCATCCTCATACAAGGGACATCAATTGTCGGATACCGACCAAGGTTTTCACAGGTATATTTATGAGCACCTGTTTATAAGATTTATAGAGTACATCGAATCCTTCAAGGCTGAATGTATCAATGCCTATGCGGTCAGGACACATTTTGTTCCTGTGGTTAAGCGGTTGCTCAATCAGTATAATGAGGCTATTGATAGTTTGTATGCATCCGAAATCCGCATTGGCTGGTCGGAATATTTTAATGAAACGTACAATTCAGGAACAAAAGACAACCTGAAAAAACTGGCTTATCAGTTCTTTTACAATGCATCAGCTGTTCAAATCTCCTTTTTGGGCAAGCTGATGGATAAAATGAAGGACTATTTGGCAGAATTTGAAGTTACCATACCCAAACCTGAACCTGAATATTATTTTACAATCCTTCCTGAGTTTACTTCAAAAAGACATAATATTCTGTACGACATTCATAAGAACTTAAAAGCTAATGGTTATATTGATTGTACTGATGAGGCTTTTAAAAAAGTGTTTACGACCAGAGAACCTAAACCCATACGGTGGCTTGAATCGCAGCGGTCTTTATTCTATTTCATAAAGCAGTTGTCAAGACGATTACTGGTTGAAAATAACAAAACTTCGAAATATTATATTGCTGAAAGATACTTTCATATTTACAAAGGGGGTGAATTTATGCATCCTAAGAAAATAAAGTACGATAAAAACCCAAGTCCGAAAGTTAGAGAGTTTATGGATAAGGTCATTGACGATGCCATAAGTGCATTCAGTTAGAAAATTACAATTTCCACCTTTTCCCGACCGACAGTATTTACATTTTTCTTTCACTCTTGCTAACTGCACAGCCAGAGTACATCTTGATTTCAGTGAATTAAGAGCCTGAACCGACCGACAGGTCGATGTGTCGGTTGTATCCTCATTGCATATTTCAGGAAATTCACACCGTAATTCATTGATTACTATGATTAAAAACGATGTGATAACCTTTGATAACCTGCCTGAAGCAGTAAACCAACTTTTACAGGAAGTTTCTTATATAAAGAATTACCTGTTGAACCAAGCTGCAACCCCTGCCGAGACGAAACAACTCACACCAGATGGGGACTTTCTAACGGTCAGTGAGGTCAGTCAGATGCTCAGAATATCTAAAGGTGCTGTTTACAATATGACCAGTACCCGTCAGATTCCATTCTTTAAGAAATGTGGTAGGGTTTACTTCGACAGGAAGGAGATTGATGAATGGATACGTCAGGACAGATGTAAAACAATAAAACAATTACAATCTGAAGTTGAAATGAATATCCGAAAGAAGTAACCTATCAGAAAACTGTTTGCAGTTTTTTGGGTGGGACACATATGCAGATAATGTAAATGGTAACCTTAGACAGAATTAAAATATTAACCGATAAGAAACACATTAAAAGTATGGATTCAGATGTGGCTACCACAATATTGAAAAGTAACATTGGAAAAGCTATCAGGTATTCCCAGAAGAAACCATTCAATATTTACCTGAATTACAGTTTGCAGGATGATACATGTATTATCGAATTCTCTTCAAAACTACTACTTGACTGTTACCCAGAACTCATTAACAGGAATAACATTCATAAGTGTTTTGAAAACTTAGGAAACATTGGATTTTGTGAATTAGATATTGACGGTATTGTTCATCATAGTGAATTACTTACGTGTGATGTTACCAGAGATATTAGCGGTATCGGTCAGCCTGACCGACTGGCAATGAAGTCATGTTTGGTGAACCACAATAAATTCAGGGTGCAGAAATACGGAAATAGCGGATATACCGTCAACAAAATGGTTAAGACAACAAACCGACAATTGCGCATGATAATTTATGATAAGGGAAAAGAATTGCGGAAAAAAACCAATGCTGAATATTTAGCCATGTTGAGTGACGCAGATTCCTTGCTGTCATACTTCGATGGGAAATTCCGAGTGGAAGCCAACATCAATACCAAGGAGCAGATACGGCAATTGTTTAAAACAAAAACCACCGATTTGTTGGATGTACTTAACTCCGATGCAAATCCATTGCTCACACTTTTTGATGAAGTCTTTGTTTTTCCTGAAGAACCTGAACAACAAAATCAGGAAATGCCTTCACCCCTGTCACATCCGAAGTTGAAAACGGTAAAAAACGCCTTGTTGCTTGCAGCATGTGAGTATGACATGGAAAAGGTAGACCTTTTATTACATAACACGCTCTCACCAAATACCGATAAAAGCAAGTATAGAGCCGAACTCAACAAGCTACTGAATTCATACCCGCAACCAAATAAAAATATTGCAGTAATGAAGAGAGTCAGACAAGAAATCGCCAAATGCAATAACAGTAATAACAGCGAGACAGCACATTTAATGGCTGAAATAGAATGAAATAATAATAATAATAATTAAATAAAGTAAAATTATGGCAAACATTTATGACAGCGAAATCACGTGTGCTGATAAAAAAGCACTAAAAATGGTAACAAAACTTATCTTAAAACACACACCTTCAAGGGTTCTTGGAAAATCAGGAGATACTGTTGTGTTTGAAACACGATGGGCGGATTTGGATTATGCTATGGTAGTCTTCTCAAAAGATTTTCCAGAAGTCACGTTTTCATGTTCATATATTCATATGACAGACTGTTATGCTTTTTTCTTTACCTATAAAGATTACACAAATGGAATTGTTACTTACAAGGGTCTTAAACCATTATTTTATTATAGTGGAGCGGAGTTGGAAAAGATAAATTTAAATGATTACGAAGATTTCGTTACAAAGTTTACCTCTTTCTTCAGTGCTTTGTATGTAGAAAAGAAATTAGAGGATGGAACATATTACCTCGAATATATCCCAGACAGATATAGAAGCAATAATGAGAATTTTTACCCACAAGCGGTAGCTGAGTATGATGAATGTATCTTAACGGCAACACTTCACGGTTATTCCCATATAAGGCTTGAATTGACGTTGAAAGATTCCGATGAAAGCCACATGTCAGGAAAACCAGAATAAATTGAAAATAATTCATCAAATTTTATCGAAAATAACAGAGAATGAATACAAGTTGTTTGTAATTCAAAAGCCTTATTTTCAATAACAATTAGTATTTTTGATGTTCATTCTTTGAACATCAACGAAAACAGTTCGGTTTAATACCATCCAGAAAATACAAGGATGGGTGATTAACTGCACAATAGTGAGAGATTATTAATTTGAGTCTATAAACATAATATGAGCGAAGACCAAAAACGACAACTTAACCAGCAACTCTGGAATATAGCCAACACCCTGCGTGGTAAGATGGATGCCGATGAATTCCGTGATTACATTCTCGGCTTCATTTTTTACAAATATCTGTCGGAAAAGATGGAATTGTATGCCAATGACATACTGAAGGAAGACAAAATAAAATATCTGGACATATCAGAAGATACAGCCAAAGGTCAGGAATATCTGGAAGCCATAAAAGAAGAATCACTGGAAAAACTGGGATACTTCCTGAAACCGTCAGAATTGTTCAGACAGGTTGCCTTACGTGGGAACGGTAATGGTAAACATGGAAATGCCTTCATAATTGAAGACATTCAGAAAATCCTTATCAACATACAGAACAGTACGATGGGTACTGCCAGTGAAGAAGATTTCGACCACCTGTTCGAGGATATGGATTTGAACAGTACGAAACTGGGCAGGACTGCCGAACAGCGAAATGAAGTAATAGCAAAAGTTCTGGCGCATCTTGACAAAATAGATTTCCAACTGGAACAATCAAAGATTGATGTACTGGGTGATGCGTATGAGTATTTAATCGGGCAGTTTGCCAGTGGTGCAGGTAAAAAGGCAGGTGAATTTTATACTCCGCAACAGGCATCAAAAATACTTGCACGGATTGTCACACTGGGTAAAACACGAATTAAATCTGCATATGACCCGACATGCGGTTCAGGTTCTCTCATCCTTCGGTTGGGCAGGATTTGTGATGTGCTGAAGTTCTACGGTCAGGAACGTAACCGTACCACATACAACCTTTGCCGAATGAACATGATTCTGCATGACGTTCATCACACAAGATTTGACATTAAACTGGAAGATACACTGGAACACCCGCAGCACGATAAACTTAATGCCGAGGCAGTGGTCGCAAATCCGCCATTTTCGGCAAAATGGAGTGCCAGTCCGTTGTTCATGACCGATGACAGGTTCAGCGAATACGGGAAACTTGCACCATCATCCAAGGCAGATTTTGCCTTCATACAGCACATGATATACCATCTGGCTGAGAATGGTGTTATGGCTGTCGTAATGCCACATGGAGTATTGTTCAGGGGTGCATCCGAAGGTCATATCAGAAAATACCTGATTGAAGAGAAAAACTATCTGGATGCCGTTATCGGACTACCTGCAAATATTTTCTACGGGACATCCATTCCAACGTGCATTCTGGTGTTTAAGAAGTGCAAGGAACATCCAGATGACATTCTGTTTATTGATGCAAGTCAGCATTATGAGAAGGTGAAAACACAGAATTACCTGCGTGATGAGGATGTCGACAGGATAGTTGATACCTATGCAAAACGAGTTACAATCGAAAAATATAGTTATGTCGCCAGTTTGGATGAGGTTCGAGAAAACGATTACAATCTGAACATTCCGAGGTATGTGGACACCTTTGAAGAGGAAGAATCCATAGATATTAATGCTATTGCCAGCGAACTGAAAGAACTGGAAACGGAAATGCAAACCACTGATGAAACTATTGCTGGTTTCTGCAAAGAATTAAACATCCCAACTCCATTTTAATCATGGAAAAGCAAAAGAACATACCTCAATTGCGTTTCCCTGAGTTTAAGGGAGAATGGGAAAGTATTAAACTTGGAGATTACATAAGTATTACAAGCGGTAATAGTCCATCTTTGTATGATTTATCTGATGAAGGGATTTACCCATTCCTGAAAGTTGAAGAACTCAACAATTGTGATAAATATCAGATAAATAGCAGGTTCTATACTAATGATTCAAAAAATCTTATTGAAGAAAACTCGATAATATTTCCAAAAAGAGGTGCGGCAATTTTAATTAACAAAATTAGAATTAATGCTGTTCCAGCACAAATGGATAGTAATCTTATGGCAATAAAGCCAAATAATGAAAATCTAAACCATGAGTTTTTATTCTATGTCATAAATAAAGAAAAACTATACAAAATTGCTGATACTTCTACTATCCCTCAGATTAACAATAAACACATCGAACCTTACAGATTTTACATTCCAAAGCGTGATGAACAAATAAAAATCGCAACCTTTTTCACTTCCATTGACCAGAAGATAACCCAACTCAAACGAAAGCTTACCCTGCTGGAACAATACAAGAAAGGTGTAATGCAGAAGATATTCTCGCAGGAAATCAGGTTCAAAGACGATAACGGGCAGGAGTTTCCGAAGTGGGAGAAAAGAAAGATAAGAGAATTATTCAGGGTCACAAGAGGTAATGTGTTGG
>Ga0302249_1001218_pt1 | contig 18868 bp, 10 predicted proteins | sample AAG_UR_Val_MG_FD_193531 | JGI IMG/M metagenome (GOLD analysis project Ga0302249, IMG submission 193531) | Enriched activated sludge microbial communities from anaerobic digester in WTTP, New Holstein, Wisconsin, United States - AAG_UR_Val | ecosystem: Engineered > Bioreactor > Anaerobic >... | reverse complement strand
TTGAAGGTGCATATAGTGCATCTGGGTATAGTGGAATATCAGGACAATCTGGTTACAGTGGAATATCTGGAATCTCAGGTTACTCCGGAATTAGTGGATATTCTAGTTATTCTGGAATTAGTGGAACTTCTGGATATTCTGGTATAAGTGGATTAGTTGGATCTCAAGGTGTTTCTGGTTATTCTGGTATAATTGGTTACACTGGATTTTCAGGGTATAGTGGTATAAGAAGTTTCTCTCACTCACAAACAACAGAATCTTATATTCAGCCTGAAGTAAATGAAACTGTTGTAGTTTCTGTTGATACAAATGAATGGATAGGATTGTATGAAACAGTTTATATTGAAATAGGTGGATATTATTCAGTAGTAGATATAGATTCAACTGGAGTAACACTTTTAAACTTCGGTTATATTGATAATGCTCCACCAACCACAGAAATTCTAGCAGCATCTAAAGTTACTCCAGCAGGATCTAGGGGAGGAACTGGTGCTAGTGGGTATTCTGGCGTTAGTGGTTTTTCAGGAATGGAAGGTGCATATAGTGCATCTGGGTATAGTGGAATATCAGGGTACAGTGGGTTCAGTTCATATTCAGGTTTGAGTGGTTACTCTGGTTACTCTGGTATTCAGGGTATTGATGGTATTTCTGGTTATTCTGGTATTGAAGGTGCATATAGTGCATCTGGATATTCTGGAATATCTGGTTATAGTGGAATATCAGGATACAGTGGAATAAGTGGATACTCTGGTATCTCCGGTATCTCTGGCTATAGTGGAAATAGCGGTTATTCTGGAAGTATAGGAAGATCTGGTTATTCTGGTAATTCTGGAACATCTGGTTACTCTGGATATTCTGGAGCAACATATAGACCATATAGTGCTCTGGTGGTTGATTATACTCAACCCTATGTTGATTCAACTACAGACATTACAGTTGGCTATAATCACTGGGCAGGAATAGGATCATATATTTATGTTGAAAATGGTGGTTATTATCGAGTTGTTGAAAAACCAGACGATACAACAATTACAATACTAAATACTGGTTATTCAGAAAATGTTCCTCCTGGAACAATAGTTCCATCTTTAAGTTTCGTAACACCAGCTGGTGTATTTGGAACATCAGGATATTCTGGAATATCAGGATATAGTTCATATTCTGGAATTTCTGGATATTCTGGTTCACTAGGTGGGCAGGGAATCCAAGGTTATAGTGGTTATTCTGGTATTAGTGGTACATTTGGAGTACAAGGTGATAAAGGTGACTCTGGTTACAGTGGTTATTCTGGGATTAGTGGTTATAGTGGAATTGTAGGATCTTCTGGTTACTCCGGAATTTCAGGATTTAGTGGAAGATCTGGTTACTCCGGAAGTTCTGGTCTTAGTGGGTTATCTGGATATTCTGGATATAGTTCATATTCTGGTATTAGCGGATATTCTGGATATAGTTCATATTCTGGTATTAGTGGATATTCTGGTATCTCCGGTTATAGTGGTATCCAGGGAATTAGTGGATATTCAGGAACTGAGGGAATTGGAATTTCTGGTTACTCAGGTAGTGTTGGAACATCAGGTTATTCAGGTATATCTGGTTACTCTGGTATAGTTGGAACAAGTGGTTATAGCGGAATCTCAGGATATTCAGGAATCTCAGGATACTCAGGACTTTCAGGTTATTCTGGTATATCTGGATATTCAGGAATTACAGGAACATCTGGATACTCTGGAATTGAGGGTGCATATACTTCATCAGGTTATTCTGGTATGAGTGGTTACTCTGGAGCAACTTCAACATCAGGATACTCTGGTATTAGTGGATATTCTGGATCAGCCCTTGCTTTATTAAATGATGCTCCAGATGATCATACTGGAAGTGGTTTCTATGTTTATGATACAGCTGGAGAGAATGTAGTATTTGGAGAAATATGCTATAGAAAATCTGATGGTAAATATTGGAAAGCTGATGCAAATCAAGCATCAACAATGCCAGCTCTTGTTATGGCTATGGCAACGATAAATGCCAATAACGCAGGAAACTTCTTTAAACTTGGTTATATAAGAGATGATAGTTGGAACTGGGTAGTTGGTGGAGGATCTGGTTACATTTATGTTAGTGCATCAACAGTTGGTGGAATGACACAGACTGCTCCATCTGGAACAGGAGATCAAGTTCAAATAGTAGGATACTCTCATACATCAGCGATTATATATTTCAATCCACAGTATACTATAGTCGAAGTATAGTTAACAAACTAAAGGAGATTATATCATGGCAGAAGCAACACTTGTAAATATTGTAGCAACTTACTCTGCTGAACCACAAATCATTGGATTGTGGCAATATGCAGCTGGAGTTGGTGCTGGACTTCAAACACCCGCTCCAATTGAAATTACTTTACCACGATTAACTAATGATGCGCTTTCATATAGACATGCACCAAATACAGATGTTTCTGGTAAGACTTATATTTTCAACCTTGAAGCGATCTCTGTTGCGTCTAGATCTGAAAACTACGACATCAGATTTTTTAATAAATATGATAACAGCCCATTAAATTTAATAAAAACAATTAATGAATTCCTTGTTTACACAGCTGTTCCATATTCTATTGTAGATAGTACATTTGATACATTCATAGTTAGAAATAGAGATATTACTCCAATAAATAAAATCTATTTTCATGTAGTTAATTATTCAGGAATTGCAACAGGACCAATTGATATTGAAATTATTTATCAATGTTATCAAGATAGATCATTCTAATTCCGGAGGGTATAACTCATAATGGAAAGAGTTAAACCAATATGGGGAGGAGACGAAGATCTATCTTCAAAGATTTTAGATTGGCAACAGAGTGTAATAGATAAGGATCTAACTTCCCCACCATTATCACCATCACTAGGAGATAGATATATAATTGCAGCTCCTGCATCTGGAGCTTGGTTGACAAATGATGCTAAGATAGTTGAATGGAAGGGATATTGGGATTATACTACCCCAAATGATGGTTTTGCAGCTTGGGTTGAAGATGAGTCTGCAATCTATATTTATATTGGTGATTATCCAACAGGAGCATGGACACTTTTATCAACTGGAGGTGGTATTTCTGGATACTCTGGTAGAAGTGGATATAGTGGTGCAACATCTGCTTCTGGATATAGTGGTATATCTGGATTCTCTGGAATTAGTGGATATTCTGGATATAGTGGAATAGGAACATCTGGATATTCCGGTCTATCTGGTTATAGTGGACTTCAGGGATTCAATGTTCCTAATATTCCATACTATTTCTCAGAGACATTAAGTGGAGATCCAGGATCTACTTATATTGGATTTAACTCTTCTACCTATTCTAATGTAACAGAAATCAGAATGAGTGAAGTTGCGATTGGTGGTATTAATGCAGCTCCATTCTTAAATGATCTTATAAAATCTACATCCAGTACAAAATCTACAGTTTCAATTCGTTATCAATTTAATCAAGGTCAATACTTCCAATTTGATATTGAAGATGGAATAGATAACGGTACATATTGGACATTTACTGGACATTGGGAAAATAATGGCGGCGGTAATTTTGTACAAGATCAATATGTAAGAGTTGTATATACATTTGTTGGAGATAAGGGTGACTCTGGATATAGTGGATATGTTGGAATTTCAGGATACTCAGGTATATCTGGATATAGTTCATATTCTGGTTTTTCAGGTTACTCTGGATTACAAGGAGAAACTGGCCTATCTGGTTATTCTGGTATTTCAGGTTACTCCGGAATCGGAACAAGTGGTTATTCTGGTATTTCAGGTTACTCCGGAATCGGAACAAGTGGTTATTCTGGTATTTCAGGATTTTCAGGTATAAGTGGTTTCAGTGGAATTTCTGGATTCTCCGGTATTAGTGGTTACTCCGGTATTAGTGGTTATTCTGGAGAATCTGGAATAAGTGGTTATAGTGGAACATCTGGGTATTCTGGAATTTCTGGATACTCGGGTATATCAGGTTATAGTAGTTATAGTGGATATTCTGGTATATCAGGTTATAGTGGAATTTCTGGTTATTCTGGATTTAGCGGTTATAGTGGAATTTCTGGTATATCTGGATACTCAGGAATATCTGGATATTCTGGTATTTCTGGTTATAGTGGCGAACAGGGTGCTGTTGGTCAAAGTGGATTCTCGGGTTATTCTGGTATTGATGGTACATTAGGAACATCTGGATACTCAGGAAGATCTGGTTACTCTGGTATAAGTGGTTATTCTGGAATAATTGGAACATCAGGTTATTCTGGACTTGAAGGAGCATTTTCTGCTTCTGGTTATAGTGGAATTAGTGGTTATAGTGGACTTGAAGGACCACAAGGTATATCTGGATACTCTGGTTTAACTGCAGAATCTGGATATTCTGGATATTCTGGACTTACTGCAGAATCTGGATACTCAGGTATCTCAGGATATAGTGGAAGATCTGGTTACTCAGGTATATCAGGTTACTCGGGTGTATCTGGTTATAGTGGAGATGTGGGTCCACAAGGAACATCTGGTTTTTCTGGTACATCTGGATATTCTGGTCTTGATGGTATTATAGGACAACATGGAGATTCTGGTTACTCTGGTATAAGTGGTTATTCTGGAATATCAGGTTATAGTGGAACTGTTGGTCCACAAGGAACATCTGGTTACTCTGGTATTTCCGGATATTCTGGTATATCGGGAATAAGTGGTTATAGTGGATTAACAGCAGAATCTGGTTACTCCGGTATCTCTGGTTATAGTGGAATTTCAGGATTTTCTGGTATAAGTGGTGTAAGTGGTTACTCAGGAATTTCAGGATATTCAGGAATTTCAGGTTACTCTGGTATAAGTGGTATATCAGGTTATTCTGGTATTGTAGGAACTTCAGGTTACTCTGGAATTTCAGGTTACTCAGGTATAAGTGGATATTCTGGAATAAGTGGTTATTCTGGTGTTCAAGGTTCCGTCGGTCAAAGCGGTTATTCTGGATTAGAGGGTCCTCAAGGAACATCTGGATATTCTGGTATTGCTGGACTATCTGGATACTCAGGTACACAAGGATCAGATGGAACTAGTGGATACAGTGGTATAAGTGGTTATTCTGGTGTTGCTGGTGATTACTCTGGATCTGGATACTCTGGTATATCTGGATACTCTGGACTAGGAACATCTGGATATTCTGGTATTGCTGGTTCATTTATTTCATCAGGTTATAGTGGTGTTAGTGGTTATAGTGGATTAGAAGGAATTTCAGGTTACTCTGGAATCTCTGGTCATAGTGGAATATCTGGATACTCAGGTATTTCTGGTTATAGTGGTATTGATGGTGAAAGTGGATACAGTGGGATTTCTGGCTACTCTGGCATAAGTGGTTATTCTGGAGTATCAGGATACTCTGGAATAGGTGCTTCTGGATACTCTGGTATTGTTGGAACCTCAGGATACTCTGGTATTTTAGGGACTTCTGGATATAGTGGAATTAGTGGCTATTCTGGAATTGAAGGAACATCTGGATATTCTGGAAGGTCAGGTTATAGTGGTATTTCAGGTTATAGTGGTATAACTGGAGAATCGGGTTATAGTGGAATCTCTGGTTATTCGGGTATTGTAGGAACATCTGGATATTCGGGTGTTTCAGGTTACTCTGGTGTTTCTGGATATAGTGGAATAAGTGGTTACTCTGGAACTATTGGAACATCTGGATATTCTGGTATTTCTGGATATTCTGGAAGGTCAGGTTACTCTGGTGTGAGTGGTTATTCTGGAATTGAAGGAACATCTGGATATTCTGGAATTCAAGGTAGTGTTGGACAAAGTGGTTACTCCGGTATAGAAGGAGTTGGAACATCTGGATACTCTGGTGCAAGAGGAGCTTCTGGATACTCTGGTATTGAAGGTTCTGTTGGAACATCTGGTTATTCTGGAATTAGTGGCTATTCTGGAATTGGAACATCTGGATATTCTGGAGCTGTTGGTACTAGCGGATATAGTGGAACAGTTGGAACATCTGGATACTCTGGAGTAGTTGGAACATCTGGTTATTCAGGTATAAGTGGATATTCTGGTACAGTTGGAACATCTGGATATAGTGGAATTTCTGGTTACTCTGGAATTGTAGGAACTAGCGGGTACTCAGGTATCTCTGGATATAGTGGTTTAAAAGGAGATCAGGGAGACCAAGGTATAAGTGGGTACTCTGGGATTTCTGGTTACTCTGGAATTTCAGGATATAGTGGAACAGTTGGTACTTCAGGTTATTCTGGTATTAGTGGTTATTCAGGAACAGTTGGTACAAGTGGATATTCCGGAACTGTAGGTACAAGTGGCTACTCTGGAATTTCAGGATACTCAGGAACAGTTGGTACAAGTGGATATAGTGGAATTAGTGGTTATAGTGGAATTTCTGGATACTCTGGTATTTCAGGTTATAGTGGAACTGTCGGGACATCTGGTTACTCAGGTATCGTTGGTACATCTGGTTATTCAGGAATCTCAGGTTATAGTGGTATAAGTGGATATTCAGGAATTTCTGGTTATAGTGGTACATCCGGAATGTCTGGATATTCCGGACTTCAAGGTTTTGTTGGTCAGAGTGGATTTTCTGGTTATTCTGGTATTGATGGTGTACTTGGAGGGTCTGGATACTCTGGTATTTCAGGTTATAGTGGTGCTGCTGGTGATTACTCAGGATCTGGATATTCTGGAAAAAGTGGTTATTCTGGAATGTCTGGATATAGTGGAATTGAAGGAGCATTTACTGCTTCTGGATATTCTGGTATATCTGGTTACTCTGGAACTATTGGAACCAGTGGCTATTCTGGTATTGTTGGTGATAGTGGATATAGTGGAATATCTGGATACTCAGGTATAAGTGGTTATTCTGGAACTGTTGGAACCAGTGGATATTCTGGAGTTTCTGGTTACTCGGGAGAAGTAGGAACTAGTGGTTACTCTGGAACTATTGGAACATCTGGATATAGTGGTATATCTGGTTATTCTGGTACGGTTGGAACTAGTGGATATAGCGGTATAGTTGGTACATCAGGTTACTCAGGTATTAGCGGATACTCGGGGGAAGTAGGAACTAGTGGTTATAGTGGTATATCTGGTTATTCTGGTACGGTTGGAACCAGTGGTTATAGTGGTAGTGTTGGTACATCGGGTTATTCTGGAATAAGTGGATATAGTGGTATATCTGGTTACTCTGGAATTTCAGGATATAGTGGAACTGTAGGAACTTCTGGATACTCAGGTACTGTAGGAACCAGTGGTTATTCTGGTATTTCTGGATATAGCGGTATATCAGGCTATTCAGGAACAGTTGGAACCAGTGGGTATTCTGGAACTGTTGGTACATCTGGTTATAGTGGAGCAACAGCTGCTTCCGGTTATTCTGGTATTAGTGGATATAGTGGTGTTGTAGGAACATCTGGATACTCAGGAACTGTAGGAACATCTGGATACTCTGGTATTTCAGGTTATAGCGGAATTTCAGGATATTCTGGAATTTCTGGCTATTCAGGAACAGTTGGAACCAGTGGATATAGTGGTATAGTTGGTACATCTGGGTATTCTGGAACTAGTGGTATTTCTGGGTACTCTGGAGTTTCAGGTTATAGTGGTATTAGTGGTTATTCTGGACAATCAGGATACTCAGGTATCTCTGGATATAGTGGAACAGTCGGAACAAGTGGATATAGCGGAATAAGCGGATACTCTGGAACAGTTGGAACATCTGGATATAGTGGTATTTCTGGATATAGTTCATACTCTGGTATATCAGGATACTCAGGATTAACTGCTGCTTCTGGTTATTCTGGTATTAGTGGATACTCTGGTATATCAGGTTATTCAGGAACAGTTGGTACCTCAGGTTATAGTGGTATCTCTGGATATTCTGGTACAGTTGGAATTAGCGGATATTCCGGAACTGTTGGAACCAGTGGATATTCTGGTATTTCGGGTTACTCCGGAATTTCAGGTTACTCAGGTATTAGTGGTTATTCATCTTATTCTGGTATATCAGGATACTCAGGATTAACTGCTGCATCTGGTTATTCTGGTATTTCGGGTTACTCCGGAATAGTCGGTACAAGTGGATATAGTGGAATTAGTGGTTACTCTGGTATATCAGGTTACTCAGGTATAGTTGGTACAAGTGGTTATAGTGGAATAGTTGGTACATCAGGTTATAGTGGTATATCAGGATATTCAGGAATCTCTGGATATAGTGGAATAAGTGGATACTCATCTTACTCTGGTATTTCTGGATACTCGGGATTAACAGCTGCTTCTGGATACTCTGGTATCTCTGGAATTAGTGGATATAGTGGAATTTCAGGTTATTCAGGTATTAGTGGATACTCTGGTACAGTTGGTATATCTGGGTATAGTGGAATTTCTGGTTATTCTGGAACTGTAGGAACATCTGGGTATTCTGGAATTAGTGGCTATAGTGGAATTTCAGGATACTCGGGTATTGTTGGAACATCTGGTTACTCAGGAATTTCAGGATATAGTTCATATTCTGGTATTAGTGGATATTCTGGATTAACTGCTGCTTCTGGTTATTCTGGTATCGTAGGAACATCTGGTTATAGTGGTATTAGTGGTTATTCTGGAACTGTAGGAACTTCTGGATATTCCGGAATAGTTGGTACAAGTGGTTATTCTGGAATTTCAGGATATAGTGGAATAAGTGGATACTCCGGTATAAGTGGATATAGTGGAACTGTTGGAACATCAGGTTATAGCGGAACAGTTGGAACAAGTGGATATAGTGGAATTTCTGGATATTCTGGTACAGTTGGTACATCTGGGTATAGTGGAATATCTGGTTATTCTGGAATTAGTGGCTATAGTGGAATTTCAGGATATTCTGGTGTATCTGGTATTTCCGGTTATTCCGGTACAGTTGGAACTTCTGGTTACTCAGGTATTGTTGGAACATCAGGATATAGTGGAATATCTGGATATTCTGGAAGATCTGGTTATAGCGGAATAAGTGGTTATTCTGGAATTGATGGTTCAACTGGAACATCTGGGTATAGTGGATACTCTGGACTTGAAGGAACATCTGGTTATAGTGGAAGGTCTGGTTATTCAGGTATATCAGGATATAGTTCATATTCTGGTATCTCAGGATATTCAGGAACTATAGGAACCTCAGGATACTCTGGAATTTCTGGTTATAGCGGTATTAGTGGTTACTCTGGAATCTCAGGATATTCAGGAATTGTTGGTACTAGCGGATATTCCGGAATAGTTGGTACATCAGGATACTCTGGTATATCAGGTTATTCCGGAACTGTTGGGACTTCTGGTTACTCTGGAACAGTTGGAACATCAGGTTATAGTGGTATTTCTGGCTACTCAGGAATTAGTGGGTATTCAGGTATAGTCGGAACAAGTGGATACTCAGGAACTGTAGGAACATCAGGTTATTCTGGAATCTCTGGATATAGTGGAATAGGAACTTCTGGTTACTCTGGTATCGCTGGAACAGGGACATCCGGTTACTCAGGTATTTCAGGATATTCTGGAACTGCTGGTACTTCTGGATACTCAGGAGTTAGTGGTTACTCTGGAACAGAAGGAAATGCAAATGTTCTTTATGGAGCAGGAGATCCTCCAGATCCAGCTGGATATGCAGAAGGGACAATTTATATTAAAACAGGAGTCACTATTACAAGTGGTTATTCTGGATACTCTGGACTTGGAACATCAGGTTATAGTGGTAGTGTTGGTACAAGTGGATATTCAGGATCAGTAGGAACCAGTGGATATTCAGGATTAACTGCAACATCTGGATATAGTGGTATATCCGGATACTCTGGTATTAGTGGGTACTCTGGAATCTCTGGTTATTCTGGAACTGTTGGTACAAGTGGTTATAGTGGTGTTGATGGAACAGGAGCATCTGGATATTCTGGTTATTCGGGTATTAGTGGCTACTCTGGTATTTCTGGATATTCAGGTATTAGTGGTTACTCAGGAATTGGAACATCCGGATACTCAGGTATAAGTGGTAGTGGTATAAGTGGTTATAGTGGAATTGTAGGAACATCTGGATATAGTGGAACTGTAGGAACTAGCGGATACTCGGGAATTTCAGGTTATTCTGGAAGATCTGGATATAGTGGTATAAGTGGTTATTCCGGTACAGTAGGAACTTCTGGATACTCAGGTATTTCTGGATATAGCGGAACTGTTGGGACTTCTGGTTATTCAGGTACAGTTGGTACTAGCGGATACTCAGGAATATCTGGCTATAGTGGTATATCAGGATACTCAGGTATTAGCGGATACTCTGGAATTGGTGGAACATCTGGCTATAGTGGAACTGTTGGGACAAGTGGATATTCAGGAACTACAGCTGCTTCTGGATACTCAGGTATATCTGGTTATTCCGGAAGATCAGGATATAGTGGTATTTCTGGTTATAGTGGTATTGATGGAACTGGAACTGCTGGAGAATCTGGTTACTCTGGCATCTCTGGTTATAGTGGATTGGGATCTTCTGGATATTCTGGAACTGCTGGTACATCTGGCTACTCAGGAATTAGTGGGTATTCAGGTATAGTCGGAACAAGTGGATACTCAGGAACTGTAGGAACATCAGGTTATTCTGGAATCTCAGGATATAGTGGAATTTCGGGTTATTCTGGTATCGCTGGAACAGGGACATCCGGTTACTCAGGTATTGAAGGAGCATTTACTTCATCTGGTTATTCTGGATTGTCTGGATACTCAGGAGTTAGTGGTTACTCTGGAACAGAAGGAAATGCAAATGTTCTTTATGGAGCAGGAGATCCTCCAGATCCAGCAGGATATGATGAAGGCACAATTTATATTAAAACAGGAGTAACTATAACAAGTGGATACTCTGGTTACTCTGGTGTAGCAGGAACAGGAACTTCTGGTTATTCAGGTATAAGTGGTTATTCTGGTGTTGATGGTACTGGAACTTCTGGTTACTCTGGATATAGTGGTATTGCAGGAGTTGGAACTTCTGGATACTCAGGATACTCAGGTAACTATGGTGCTGGTAGTAACATAAGATTATTTACATGGACAATTGTCAATCCAGTTGGTGGACAAGTTGTTCCTGGTCCAAGATTAAGAGAAGCTCACACAGCTACAAGAGTTGATGCCTATGTAACAGCAGCAACTAACTGTGTAATAAATATTGAAGAAAGAGATTCTGCTACACCAAATACTGCAGGAACTGATTTATTGACATCAGACTTAACTGCAACTACATCAGGTGCATCATCAACAAACTTTGCAAATTCTGGACTTGCAGCTGATAACTGGTTAAGTTTAACAATTACTTCAATAAGCGGAACACCAGGTATCGTTTCAGTAACACTATCTACAACTGTTTCTTAAGAAAGGGAATAGTATGAAAGCGAATATTCCATTGAGGAATTTCAGTGATTATTTCTTTGAAAATGTTTCTGTTGGGTATTCAAATCAAATACAGATAACTTCTACTTGTAATGCTAAATGTATCTTCTGTTCTAATGAACAGAATCCATTTGATATTAAAAGATGTTCATTTAGATCATTAGAGGAAATAGAAAAAGTAGTTTGGGCAACAAATGAAATTAATGGTTCAATAAGATTGAACGAAAGTTTACCAGGAAGAATATCAGAAGGTGAAGCATTTTTACACCCAGATCTTTTTAAGATTTTACATGTTATAAGAAGAAAGTTTAATAATGTTATACGAATTACTACAAATGGATCAATGCTTAAACCAGATCTTATTAAGCAATTGAAAAATTATCTTCCAATTGAAGTTAATATTTCAATTCCTTCTATAAATAAAGAACATTGGAAAGAAACTTTTAATTTACAAGATGAGCATTATTATAACGCTATTAATTCGTTTTCAATAATGTCTGGATATGATATCAGAGTTACTGCTAATATAACTCCAATGCCAGCATGGATAGGATGGAAAGAACTAGAAAATACTTTTGAGTTTTTATCTAAAAATGTTCAATACACAACTATATATGCACCAGGATATACAAAAGATTCTAAGATAGTAGATAAACTTAAATATGATAAAATGGAACTGTCTCTTTTCTTAGAAAAAATGAATAAGAAATATTCTGTTCCATATGATTGGAGTTTAGATCCACGAAAAGCTTTATATATCAGTTATGATTTAATAACAAATAATATTTGGAAAGCATACAATAACGGTAGCAGGAATTTTTTATGGTTGACTTCAACATCAGCAAAAGAAAGATTTGATAAACTAATTTTTGAGTTATGTTTAGGAATTCCAATAAATAATACTGTAATTGAAGTTCCTAATAATTCTTATGGTGGCAATATAGAATGTGTTGGTTTATGGATGATTCAAGATATAGATGACGTATTAAAATCACTTGATTTTAAACCAGACCAGATTTTTATTCCTGGTGGGTTCTTAGATAAATATGGCTTTGATTTACAAGGAGACAACATACTAGATTTATTTAAAAAACACTCTAGTTTGTATATTGGGATATTATAAAGAATGGCAAATCAAACTGATACTTATGATGCAACTGCTACAATTACAGTTCCTGCTGGAGTTGCATATTATGAAGTTGCATGTACAGGAGGTGGAGCAGGAGGATCATACACTGGTTCAAAAGCTGCTAGACCTGGTGGTGGTGGTGGTGGAGGTGGATACGCTCAAACTCTAAAAGTAGATGTTATCCCTGGAAAATCTTATACTGTTACAGTTGCTGCTCAAGTTGCACATCAGGTTGCTGGGCAACCATCAAAGTTTGTAGGAGAAGGTGGAACAATATGTAATGCTAATGGTGGTGGTACATCAAAAACTTATGCTGGTGGGAAAGCTGGTGCTGGTGTTTCTGGAGATACATTAAAATCAGGTGGTGCAGGCGGAAACGCATCTAACACCAACAACTATGGTGGAGCTGGTGGTGGAGAAGGAGGATCATTAGGAGCAAACGGTGTTGCTGGTAAAGCTAATACTACATCAACAGGTGGAGCTGGAGGAACAGGTGGAGCTGGTGGAGATGGTGGAAAAGGAGGAAACAATGGAGCAGCAGGATCTGACGGAACAGCACCTGGTGGAGGTGGAGGCGGCGCAGGAGGTTCTAGTAATACAGCAGGAAAAGGAGCAGCAGGAAGAGTAACTCTAACATATGTAATACCTGAATGTGTACCACAAAATATTATTTGTGTTTAAAGAAAGGAAATGAGAATGTGGAATAAAAAAATTAAAAAAACAATCTATACCCTCGATATTGATAATGCATATTATAAAGAATTAACAGATTTAACTTATCCATACATCAAAAAATATGCTCATAAAATTGGAGCAGATTTTCATATCATTAGTGAAAGAAAATTTCCTGAGTATCCAGTAACTTATGAGAAATTACAAATATATGAACTATCACAAGAAATGGAAAATGATTGGAATATCTTTATTGATTGTGATACTCTTATTCATCCAGATATGATGGACTTTACTGTTCATATTCCATTTGATCATGTATGTCATTTTGGTGAAGATATAGCTTCTTATAGATGGAAATACGATAAATATTTTTTACGGGATGGTCGCCATATAGGATCTTGCACATGGTTTGCAATAGCTAGTTCTTGGTGTACTGAGTTTTGGAAACCAATAGACGATATGACACTTGATGAAATAGAAGCAAGTATTTTTCCAACAAGAAAAGAACGAGATGCTGGAATAACACCACTTAGATTGATAGAAGATTATGTTGTATCTAGAAACATAGCAAAGTATGGATTAAAATATATTTCATTTGATTCAATTCTAAAAAATTTGGGTCAAGATGGACAGGCTTTAATATTTCATAGATATATGATGCCAGTTGAAGAAAAAGTTGTAAGAATGAAACAACAAATGAGAAGTTGGTATTTGTCATGATAAATTTATTAGATATGGACACCGTACAAATTGAAGTAACAAATCAGTGTGTCAGACAATGTGCTAATTGTTCAAGGCATGTTGGTCATCATCAAAAACCATTTTTTATGGACTTTGAACAATTTAAACAAGCAATAGATTCAATGGTTGGTTACCCTCGCATGATTGGACTGCAAGGTGGGGAGCCACTTTTACATCCAGACTTTGAAAAGATGTGTGAATATGCTTCATCAAAATTTCCAAAAGAACAATTAGGATTATGGACTACATTTCCAAAGGGATTTGAAAAATATAGAGAAATAATATGTAATACTTTTTATCATATTTTCTTAAATGATCATACAAGGGATGACATATATCATCATCCTGGTCTTGTAGCTATAGAAGAGATAATAAAACATAGAAAACTAATGTGGGCAGTAATTGATAAATGCTGGGCACAACAATGTTGGTCAGCATCAATAAATCCTAATGGTGCATTTTTTTGTGAAATAGCTGCTGCATTATCTCTATTATTTGGTGGAAAAGGATGGAACATAGAACCTGAATGGTGGTGGAGAACACCAAAAGATTTTACAGAGCAAATTGAAAAGTTTTGTCCTAAGTGTGGATTTGCAATTAACATAGCAAGACGATCTAGTAATGATGATATTGATGATATATCTCCTTTAAATTATGAATTACTTAAAGATACATCTCCAAAATTGAAACAAGGTAGATATAAAATTCATAACTTACAAACAGTACAAGAACTAGAACCATTAGCTTCGTATAAAGATTTGGAATATAGAGAAAACATAGCTAAAAGATATGGAATATTTTTGATGCATAATGAATATGATTTTTTAACTCCTTATTTATATAAAAATTTTAGAATAACGAATTTGTAATTAGAAAGGTTTATATTATATGAGAATACTGGTAGCAGGTGGAGCTGGATTTCTAGGATCAAATTTATGTGAAAGGTTATTAAAAGATAATCATGAAGTCTTATGTTTAGATAAGTATGGAATTAATGTTAATGACAATGTTAAAAATCTTTTAAAATATAAAAATTTTAAAAATGTTGCATACAATATTATATATCCCGTTTATAGAAAAGAAAAATTTGACCAGGTATATAATTTTGCTTGTTTTGCTGCACCAGGAAAATATAGACAAGACCCAATTAATACAATAAAGTTAAATATACATGGAACTATAAACTTACTAAATTTTGCAAAAGATAATCATGCTAAATTTTTTCAAGCATCTACAATAAGAATATATGATGAAGTTGACCATCTTGGAATTGATGCTTGTTATATAGAGGGGAAAAAATTTGCTGAATCTATAATTATGGATTATAAAAGATTATATAACATGGATGTGAGAATAGCAAGATTATTTAGTACATATGGACCAAATATGGATCTAAATGATTCTAGAGTTATTCCTCAATTTATTACAAAGGCTTTAAAGGGAGAAGATTTAGTTATATATGGAACTGGTAAACAAATAGATATATTTTGTTATGTTGATGATATGATTGATGAAATTATTAATTATATGAATACTGATTCTAATGAACCAAGTAATGTAGGAAAAGGTGTTTCTATATCAATTTATGATTTAGCAAAAGTAATTATTGATTTGACAGATTCAAAGTCAAAAATAGTATGTATTGAAAATGAAAAAGATTATAAAGACAATCTGGTGGTTATAAAAGAAAAACTACCATTAATTAATATTTATAAGGGTTTGGAAAAGACAATAAATTATTATAGAAAAAAGATGGGATTGTAAAGAGAAGGAAATTAATATGGCACAAATTTTATTCAGACTTAAGGATAACAACCATCCTAATCCAGATAAGGACCGCAGGGGTAGCTACAAGAAGGGCTACCCCGTGAGCATCAAGCCTGACGGGTGGTATGAGGGCAACCCGAACTGGTCGCAGTCGGCCTACGCGGACAAGACGAAGTGGATCGTCGTGGAAGTCACGGATGCCACACGGGAGGAACTGGAGAACTACTCCAGACCGTGGCGGGATGACTTCGACTACGAGATTCTTGCCGCCCGTCCCGCGCAGGGGGAGTACGACGTAAGGGTGTTCGAGAAGAACGCCTCTTCCACCGGGGCCAACGCCATCACGCGGGACAAGGTCGAGCGGTTCCTGACCGAGTGGGGCTGCACGAACATCTCCGCTGCGACCAACAGCGTGTCGTTCACTTTTTCATTGTGGAACGCGGTCAGGTCTGAAGGGTTCTGGAACGTCCCCCTGATCCAGACAAAGGGATCGTTTGTGCTCAACAGCTATTCTGGCGGTGTGGGCAACATCACGTTCACCGTGATCCCCGATGCGTTCCCGAACCAGGAGCAGATCACGCAGATGATCACGCGCAAGGTGCAGGAGCGCGGCGGCTCAAACATCGTCGTCAACTATCCCTCCTTCACGTTTGATATTGAAAGGTCGGACATCCTGACCAAGTTCCGCGAGGAAGTGAAGCGCAAGGGGGAGGGCATCTACCGGCGCAGGCAGTTCGTCCTGCCCGCCTCCCTCTGCGACAACATCGCGGCGGCGGGCGGGTACGCGCAGATGACCAAGGCACAGCTTGCGGCTGCGATCCGCAACGGGGTGAATGAGTAATGGCAACGGAAGTCATCCGCATCATCGACCCTGACATGGGGTCAGGTTATCATTACGATTCCCTTGCCGACTGGGAAGCTGACCGGCAGCGCGATCTCGTCACGGCTGACGAGATCGAGATTGCCAAGTGCCGCTGCACGGGAGGGACGGCGGATACGACTTGTGTGTATATCAGCGGATGGACCACCGACTCGACGCGCTACATCAAGATTTGGACTGACCCATCGGAGAGTTACCGACACTCGGGGAAATGGGAGACGGGGAACAAGTACAGAATCATCAGCAGTGGCTATTTCGGAACAATTTGTAATCAAAATAGTGCCCGTCTTGATCTGGTTATTGACGGCCTGCAAATTGAGAACACACACAACGAAGAGAGCGGGGTCGCCGCCTGCGGTGTATTTTCATACCGAGAATACATTTTCAACCTCACCGTCAGTCATTGCGTCATTCGCTGCGGTGCCACAACGCCCGCCCATTCTGCCTGTGGGATATGGGTACACGACTGCCCTACGTCCGGTTCCAGTACAGTCAAAATATACAACAATATATGCTATGGGTTCACCGGGTCTGAAGACAGTTGTGGCATCCTCATTTCGTATGGCGGAGGCACGGCCCCAGTTTATGTGGTCTACAATAATACCTTCTGCGGCAACAAGTATAATTTCTGCCTGAATCCTAATTGGAGCAGTCCCCCAACCTTCTATGTGAAGAACAACATCGGGCAGAGTCCCGGCACGTCGGACTATTACCGGAACTCATCAAACGGCACATGGTATACCAGCAAGAACATATCCAGCGACACCTCATCGTGGGATGCTTCATACCAGAGTAAGACGGTATCTTTCGTCGATGCAAGTGGACGTGATTATCACTTGGCTTCCTCCGACACAGAGGCGAGGAACAACGGGGACAATCTTTATAACGATGCCCAGCTTGCTTTCCAGACCGACATCGACGGTGATGATCGTGGGGGAAGCGGCGCGCAGTGGGACATCGGGGCGGATGAGTATATAGATTCTTATCAACTCCCAGTAAATAGGCAATATATTCGTGGTGCTACAGCAACTTGGTATGAAGTTGTAGATGTATATGTTTTAAAAGATGGAGTATTTGTACCAGATAAAATAATTAAAATTTTAGACTCGGGAAGTTGGATATAAACTGGAACAAAATAATAAATAAGTACGTTAGAGGAATTATTTAATGGCTAATAGTGCTTTCAGAGTTAGAACTGTTACTGGGAAAAATGTTTATTTTGTTTAACAACACACAATGAAAATGACAGAAGAAATATTACTAAAGTTTATAATCAACTTCCTGAATATACCAACGACACATATGTTCATTTTAGTTTCGGTTCAACTAAAGCCAAGGATCTAAATGAACTAATCCAATGTGCGAATCCACCCCTAAGTGTTATTTCTCAAATTTCCTTAGCTATAGATTGTGGTGAGATAGTATCTATAATAGGGAAGAGTGGATGTGGAAAAACAACACTACTAAGAATTTTATCTGGAATTATAGATCCTACCACAGGAACAGTTGAAAAAAATTATAAAAATGTTGGATATATTCCACAAAATCTTGGTCTCCTTCCTTGGAGAAATGTTGAAGAGAATATAAGATTCCCTTTGGAGCTTAGTAAGTGTAGTAAACTAGATGTAACAGACACAATGAAATTAGTTGATCTAGAATACTTTGGTCATTATAGAATGAATGATTTATCTGGTGGAATGAAACAAAGAGTTGCAATAGGAAGAGCATTGGTTACTAAACCAGATATATTATTTTTAGATGAACCCTTTAGATCACTAGATGAAATAACTAGTTATAGTTTAAATTGTGAATTGAAAAAACTATGGTATAAATTGGGGAGCACTGTTATATTAGTAACACATTCAATAAGAGAAGCAGTATTCTTTTCAGATAGAATAGTTATACTATCTGACAGACCAGCATCAATAAAAGGAATAGTTAAAAGAGGTGATGCCCCAACAAGTTCGTATCCTGATGTTGAAGAAAGTGTTAGGAAAATTTTATTTAATTAACTAAAATGATTAGAACAAATTAAAAATAAAACTGGTCAATTGGAGATATAAATCGAATGGCTGTTCAGAAAATTATAGGAATTGCATTAGCAAACTTATCTAAGTTTATGAAGATAAGTAAGAGTTCCATTAAGAAAATAGGATCTGTTACATATCCATCGTATACATATGCAACTTGGAATCCTGGAGATAAAAGCTCATATATAACACTATCCAATGGAAACCTGACAGCAACAGCTA
>Ga0302249_1001197_pt1 | contig 19066 bp, 30 predicted proteins | sample AAG_UR_Val_MG_FD_193531 | JGI IMG/M metagenome (GOLD analysis project Ga0302249, IMG submission 193531) | Enriched activated sludge microbial communities from anaerobic digester in WTTP, New Holstein, Wisconsin, United States - AAG_UR_Val | ecosystem: Engineered > Bioreactor > Anaerobic >... | reverse complement strand
TTGACTAAGTTCGTTGATTCCAGCGTTTTCAATCATTGCAATAACATCAATACCCCACTGTCTATTAAGGTCTTGGACTTGCTCCTGTGTAACAGATACAGAAACTTGGAATGTTCCGGCAGAGAAGAATTTGGTAAATAATTGAAGTCCAAGAGCTCTTGGATAAACCATTTCACCGACTCCTCTTTCCATAGGTTCATAAAGAGTAGTTCCACTTACGAATGTGCCACTCCAATTGTCTCCATCATTTTCGCCAGCTCCAGTGAAGCCTTGAATTTGATCTTCAAGAGTTGAAATAAGTGTTGGGAAAGTTTTAACACCACCTGTAACAGTATCTGTGTATGCATAGGTTGAACCATCGAATACGTCTGCTAAATTAGAAGCTGTTGTTCCGAAAGTACCAGTTTTAAACATTGCAAAACCATCAATTCTTGATTTTCCGATATAAGTAGCGGTTAAACTAGCGGTACCTGCTGAAGTATCACCTGCGTTAAAAGTAACTACTGTACCTTCGGTAAGAGCTGCTGCTAATGCTGATGCGTCAGCTGATTTCAATTGAAGTTTAAATGCATGAGGTGCTGCTGAAAGAGCAGTTGAGGTTGATCCTCCAACTGTTCCTGGGTTAGCTGAAGATGCGCTTCCTGGGATAGGACCCCATGGCTGTTTTCCACCAGCGTATACATAATCAAGATATGATACAACGCCGTTAGGGCCTGGCTGAGGAACTACATTAACAAGGTCGAAACCTATTGTTCTTGCAGCTACTTGAAGAGCCATTGGAAGAAGTGAAGGCCATTTGTCACCTGAACCTTTTGATGCTGCCTGATAAAATTGGTTGCTAGTTGTAGCTGATTGAGAAGCAGGAACTGCATTACCAATACCGGGAACATTATAAAGAGTTGCATAAGGAGAGCTAACGCCACCCATTGCAGCCTCATTCAATGCATGAAAATGCGCATATTTAGAAATCCATGAAAGTTTCCCAGTATCTTTAAGACCTGTAGCGGATTCAATCATAGGAGACCATTTTTGCACAATTTGTTGTTCATTTAATTGTTTCATTGTGTTTAAGTTATTTTTATTTTTTTTATTTTTATGTTTTATTTATTTAAAAATAAAAGCTTAGTTTTGATACTTGATGCATTAGTAGGAATATTTTTTCATTTGTTTTCCTATTTCTGCAACAAAGCTATCTAATTTTTGTTCTGATTCTTCGGGTGAAGTTGCTGTTATAGACTCATTTAAAGTAATAACAGGTCTTGAGATTAATCCGCTAGTTTCCCAGAAATTCTCAATTTGATAAGGGGTGTTAAGAGAATAAAATTCTGCTCTTGCCTTTATACTTTCTTTGAGTTCTTTGCTAGCGCTATTAAATGCTTTCTTATAAGCTGCAGGTGCAAGTTGTATCCAAAGAGGTTCTTCAACCTTATTGGATGCAAGTGCATTTTCCCATAATTTAATAATCACCTTTGAATCTGTTGTTGGAACCTTTGAAATTTCGTTCGCTACCTTTTGTTTATCAGTTGCATCAAGACCTGCAAATCTCTTTCTATCGCTTTCACTTAATAATTGGGTGAAAGGAAATTCAGCTTTAACAGTTTCATCAAGACTTCTTTCTTTTTCTAAAGACTGGATAATAGTTTCAAGCTTGTTATCGAGATTGGATCTTCTGTATTGAATTTCTCTGGTCTTATTTAAGTTTTCTTTAAGTCTTCCTTCAGCTTTAGTATCAAGCTTAAGGTTTTGATCTTTAATTTGTTTACTAGTTGAGCCAATAGATTCTGAATATTTCACAGCTGGTCTTGAACGATGTCTTTTAAGACCTGTTCTAAGTTCTCTTGGATCATTGTCAAGTCCATCACCCCCAACTTTTTCAGGAGAAAAATTAGCTCTCATTTGAAGTTTATCGTTTCCGATAGGCATTTTTTCTCTTCCAACCTTAATGTTTCTAAGTTTTGAAACAATAGTTTTGCCGTCAAATTCGACACCATCATTTTTTGAACTAGAATCATAATTCTTAGTATTTCCAATTTTATCTACAGTATCAATAACTGCAATGCCTTTAAGTTGTGTTTCATTAAGAGGTTTAGCTGTAATTGAATGTGTCTTTAACATTTCATCAATTTTAGCCTTTAATTCGGGGTTCTTTTTTGATTCCTCAATTAATTCTACGTATTCGATTACTTTCATAAGATCACCTTTGGAAACAGCTCTTCCAAACATGTCTTCTGTCCAATTGACAGAGTGATTAAGATTTTTTGCGATTGAAGATGTCCATTCATGCATACCATTAGTAGCTTTAGCAACATCGCCTACCCAATCATGCATACCGTTGGTTGCCTTTGCGATTTCACTTACCCAATTGTGAACTTCGTTAATAGCTTTTGCCTTTTCTTCTCCCCACTCATTGAGTTTGTTAACACCACGGGCTACATTTCCAACCCATTCATTCATACCATTAAGCATTACTGCATTATGGTCAACGGTGTTTCCGATTGCATTTGTAACCGTTGCAATTTCGCCAGTCCAATCTTGAGTAGCGTTAAGTGTTTTTGCATTATGGTCAACGGTTTCTACAATCTTCTTAGTTAGTTTGTAATGTTTATTGCTTTTATCTGCAAGTGTATCTGCATAATTAGCAACTTCATTGACAGCTTTAGCGATTTCTGATTGCCAATTAAGAGCATCTTCCTGAATCTTGCGCAATTTTTCTACATATTGCTTGATTGCAGACAAATTTCTAGCGTTACCGCCGCTCTTTTCTATTTGGTCTAATCTTTCGTTAATAGCTCTCAATTCTGATGTAAATAGCTCAGTCCATTTCTGGATAGCTTCTTCGTTTACAGGTTTTGTTTCTACCTTCATTGAATTGTCGTTATTTTTGTTAAGTATTTCAAGTGCTTCTTCTCTTAAACCTGGCTTACCATTCCAAGTTATAGGAACCTTATCAGTTAAATCAATAACTGAAACATTTTCATTTAATACGCCGAGGGATGAACTAATGCTGTGTTCTTTACGTGAAGTTGAAGATTCATTAAGGGCCTTAATCATTCTGTTAATTTCTGCTTGTCTTGGATTTGCTCCTTCATTAACAGTATGTAATTGCGCAGATTCAAACCCAGGCTTAGCAACTAAGTCATAGGTATAAATTTGTTGAATTGCAACAGTTTTATCTTCATTAACAGTACCAGCTGCTCTTGAAGATATTGAAAGAGGAACCCCGGCTTCAAGTAATGATTTAGCTATTTGGCCTTTAGGCGTACCTTCCAAAATCTCAATACGACCTTTCACTTGACGTGCTTGTTGGTCGTACCATAATTCGGTTATTCTATGAGAAACACTGCCTAAAGCAACTTCAAATCTTTCTGGGTGATCTAGTTCACCAAGCAAGTTACCATTGGCAATATCTTTCTTTAAATACTCTAGATGAGGAAGATATTCTTTCTCTTCGTAAATACGTCCATTACGATTCTCAATTCCAAACTCGGCAAAAACTCCTTCAAGCATCGTCTTCCCGTTTCGGGTAATCTTTTGAAGATTCTGTGAAGAACGTTCAAGAATTAATAAGTTTTTTTCTGCCATTGTCTATAATTGTTTTTTTAGTTTATTTGCATAAATTTCATAATATTTATATATATAAGGCTTTGAAGAACTCATATTTATTAGTTAATGCATTTAACAACGTTTTAACAGCTTAGATAAAAAACAGCTATTTCATAAGAATAAGGCAGGCAAATATGCGTAGGAATATTAGAATGTTAAAAAATGAATGAATCTGGAATCAATTTATCCCAGAAGTCATTTTTTTAACATTTAAAAGCTTTAAAACTATAAGAAATAGGAATATATTTAAAATGACAAAGGGACCTCGAGAAGGTCCCTTAGATACTGAATAAGTGATTTTTAGGTTAATCTAATTCAATGCTAAACGCGCTTAATGTTTCGTGATATTCATCGTGATTGTCTACAAAATAAAGTTTGTCACCAAGTATGTTTTTTATTGCAACTGAACGAATATTAGTATGACCGACAATTTGATCAATTCCTGCATAATTATCTGTAACAAGTTCATACATATCAGCCCAAAGTATGCTACCTGTAAATGACATACCTCCTCGACTTATTCCTATTGTCCATATAAGATCATGCTCATTATCAAAATAGTTAATAAACTCATGAAGAGGAAGTTTCATAAAATCAATATCCTTAAATATCTGATTCATACGACCACATCTTGCTTCATGAATAAGAGCGTCATAAAACCAATTTGTAAGTCCTGCATGTGTAACAAGAGTGTATTTTTCTTTGCCTTGATATCCCCACGCTAATTGAAAAAGATTCCAATTGCTATTAAATATATCACGATAACTATACTGCATAAAATAATTAAAACCTGATATGTTAGGTTTATTATATACATATGCTGCATCGTGATTTCCGATAAGTAAAGTTATACGATCAGGATTCTTTTTCTTTATGTTAATAATTTCCTTAAGATTTTCAAAAATTTTCCAATCATTTCCCTGAACATGTGTATCAACATAATCACCTAAGAATACGATATGCGCATTAGGATCCTTCAAAGCATTAGTGACCGGAAATCTCCAATCACTAATACCATGAATATCGGGTATCACAACTAAATTGATCATGTTTTAAATTATTTTTTGCAATACAAATATAACAAAAAAATCCGACAAATAAAAATATTTGACGGACTTTTTCAATTAAAGAGTACTCAGATTTATTCAAAGGGAAATCGACCAAACCCATCAGTATCTTTTTGTTCCATAATGCCTTGTTTCACAAGATCTTTTTTAGCATAATCAAGAATAAGACAACATATATTTCCTTTGTCATTGTTATAAGCTTCTAAGAACTCATTTCTATCGTTTTCATTTCCAAACGACAAAATTTTAAAAGCTTCTTCTCGAAGATCTTCTCGTATAGTATCTTCAACAGCTTTCTTTAGTTCGTCTGTTATTTTGGATAAATATTGCTTCATGAATTTATTCGAAATTTATTTTATCTTAATTTCAAATTCTCTTTCAATATCATCCTTAAGTACACGATAATTATCAGTATTATCCACTTGTGCACCAATAAAAAAACGAATTATCGCAAGTATACCGTCCTTTTCAGGTGGGTTTTCTTCCTTTGTACTTATTATATATTTGTTGCGTAATGTTTTTTCTAGTGAATCATATATTTCCGTATGTTTTTCCCAAAAAATTACGTCTTCTATAAGTTGTTCTGCCGGTGACATATCTTTATAACTTTTTTAATTGTTGAGTCGTTGTTTTATATCATTCATAAGAGTCTTTATCGATTCAAGTTCTTTAAGAATAGTATCATTATCGGCACATATAATGTTTAACATTTTTATTGCTTCATGATATTCATGAGGTCCTATATTTGTTTTTTCAAGAATATCTTCAGTTAACGATTCGAAATATTTTTCATTACGTTGATATTTGTTCTTTAAAACTTTAAGCTTTGCAGCAAGATGTTTTAATCTATCAATATCGTTTAAATGAACATATTTTTGAGAAATTATTTTCATTTTATGGGATAATTAGTTGCTATTTTCTTTTTTCTTATGTTTTCAAGATCCATAAAAGTTTTTAAACGATCTAACGAATTCATTTTATCGATAAATAGCGTACCATTAAGATGATCTATTTCATGTTGTAGAATTATTGCCAAATTTCCCATGAAAGTTTCACAGTGATATTTTTTATTTTCATCATACCACTCAACGTCTATAACAGAGGGACGAGACACATCTATACTTATTCCGGGAAAACTTAAACAACCTTCAATATTAGTTATCTTAGAACCACCACACCAAATAATTTTAGGATTAATAAATACACCGTAAAATTGCTTATTTGGATCTGTTGAATCATTAACCACAACGATATTTTTATTTATGCCAATCTGAGGAGCAGCTAATCCTACGCCTTTAGCGTTTGCCATAGTTTCAAACATGTCATTAATAAGAGGTTGAAGCTTTTCATTATTAAGGTCGACATCTCTTGATTTATTTCGAAGAATTTCCTCTCCGTATATGTGAATAGGCAATATCATTAAATAACTCAGAAATTTAAGAAATTTAATTCATCATCAGAAGATTCAGGCTTATCTTCATTTTCATCTGTGTAAATAATGCTTTTAATGACAGTATTTGCAAGAGGATATACGGCTTTAAGACGATTGATGCCCTCTTCCTTTGATGTTACTTCATAAAAATAAAAACACTCGTTTTCTACTTCAAAATAATCAGCGTCAACATAAGCAGTTTCACATATACTTCCTCCGAAAATTGTTACATAGAAAGTTTTCATAATTTTATATGTTAGTGTTAATTGAAGTTAACTTTACCATTTGAGCCCTATATTCGGGTGTATTTTTAAGTATTTGTATTCGCTTATAAAATTTAGAATGTTTAAAAAAATATTCCGGTAAAAATACTGGGCTAATGGCCCATATACAAATTGCACGAATAAGCCACGGAAAAAATATGCATAGTTTTCCAAAGGTAGTATAAACATCCCAATCTTCATGTACATATTTATCATGAACAAAAAGTATAAACTTTGTCAAAAATGCTTTAAATTTTTTCTTTTTAAGCATTATAATCTCCGTTAAATGTTTCTTTTATAAATTTAATGAACTTGTTTGTCATCATGCCTTGTTCAGAACAAATATGAATTGCCATTGGAACATAATTAGTAGACGGTTCAATAATAGTGTAACCTGTTTTTCTAAGACATTCAAGAGCATATTCTTTGCTGTATGCATTAAATTCTTTTACATATTCATCTTCATCAAAGTAAATGTCAAGATATTTCATAAGTTTTGGAAATTTTTCTTCGATAACTTTTTTAACGAAGTCTAATTCATATGATCCGTTTATCACAAACATTTCTGTGCTTGAATTAGTTATCAAATCTATAAATGAATGTGTTCTTATGATTAAATGTTCTTTCATTTCACTTTCCATGTTAAGCCATCAAGTTCAATAACTTTATCACTAAAACTCGATGGATATGTGTTCATTGTTTCAAGATCAATGTATTTGCTCATGAGTTCAGGCTCATAGAGTGATACGGGAAATCTTCCAGGTGTTTTGCAAAGATAAGGATAAAAGTTTGCACCAAACGCAATATCCGGGCATTCTTCAGGAAGAGTCTTAACCATATAATCCCAGTCTATGCTAGCTTCTGTGCAACGACCCTGAGCGCTAAGTGGAAGAAGAACAAAATACTTAATTCGTCCGTGATATTCGTTATAAATTTCCATAAAATCATCAATGGACTTTTTATCTGAAATAATAATATGGAGATTTGTAAATATTCCTCTTGAGAGATATATGTCAGTTGCTCTTTTCCAATATTTTTTAAGATGTGGATGTGTTGAAACAGCTACACCACCGCAAAATTTCTCAGTTGCGTCAAGAAGTTTTTTCTGTTTAGCGTTAGATTCCTTTGTCCACATACCATTGGTTGTGTAATTAGGCGCTATACCCATATTATGACAAATCTCTACAAGTTTAGTAAACTCAGGATGGCTTGTGGGTTCACCACCACCAAATGCAATCTGAAAAGGCTTTTGGTTATCAGACATTTTACCAAAGAACTTTTGAAATTTGTCAAGAATATCCATTGGGTGTTTTACTTCAAGGCTATCCTGATAACAATAAGGACAATGCCCTTTACAGTGGCTAGTTACCTTTACATCATAGAACTCTGGATAAGAAAGTTCTGTTATAGGCTTTGATGGGTCTAGAGCAAGACGCATAGTGCGTCCATTCATATAAATACCTTTATAATTATGTTCAGGAAATACTCTTGTCTTAAGCATTAGTCTAAAAGTTTATAAAATTCATCAGGCCAGTTATAACGAAAAAGATAAAGAGCTTCCTGCATATTATGATAATCGCCAAATATTTCACAACCTTTGATGTAATCATAAAGAGCAACAGCCTCAGGTTCAAGTACACAAGAAACTCTACTGAACGGGTTTTCTACTGTTTCGGGATCAGTACCAATTTCAAGATCAGCAATAATCTGTTTCTGATGATCATTAAGAAATTTCATAATTTTCAAATTTTATTTTATGATATAAATATAAACAAAAAACTTGAAATAAAAAACTATTTTCTATGGTTTTTCACCATATTCGACGTTTTTCTTCTCTAATAACATCAAACGTTTCTTTAATTTTGTGCAAAATCAGTTTACAGGGAGGTGTATGCTGTTCATATACTATGTCATATAACCCTTCAACTGTTTCACCATCATTTTCATAATCTTTATGTGGATATACGTCTATTGATTCCATAAGAGCCATACAGTTACATTCCTGAAGAATATTGTAAATAATTTTGTGAACTTCGTCTTCTGTTTTTGCCTTAACAATGCAGAATAATTCTGTTGAACTATTTGTGATAACGTCCACTATGCTATGAACTTTTATTGTACATAATGTTTTTTTCATATCTTAATCTTGCGTTGCTTCGTGATCAGTAGAATATAAAAATTTAACAATAGACTTTCCTAAGTTTCGATACTTTTCATCCTTAGGAATAAGATAAAGGTTTGTTGAAGGTAAATAATTATCATATGAATATTCCGTATCTTCAGCTTCATTAAACCATTCTGGTTTTGGAATTTTGCCCGCTATAACATCTTTAAACAAAGCATCTATATCAGTAGTTGAATCAACACCTTCTGGGTACCATTCTTCGCCAAGAGTTTGAAGATAATCTTCATAAATTTCGCTGTAATTAGCAGCAATGACAATATCAAACATTTCATCAAAGCTTTTGGTGATGCCAAATGTTTTAGCTATTTCTGCGAACATTTCCTTTAGAGGTTCTACACAACCTTTACTGTATGTGAAAATAACAGTGGATGAATTTGTAATTAAATCCGTAATCGAGTGTAATTTAATTTTAATCATAGTTTTATATGTTTATAAGTGTTTTATCCTAAACGATGTAGTGAAGCATTAAACGTATCTATAATCCATTCACAACTTTCATATGATATTGAATTATCTGATTTACTCAGAATCAATATTTTTCCATCAAGATCACGTATAGGTTGAGTATTATAGTAATATTTTATTGGGTTAATCCACCAATCCGGTTTAACCTCACATGCTTTTATTTCGTCATATATTTTTTGAATTTCTTCTTGTTTAGCATTAAAGCGTATTTTCCATATTTCATCATCTTTTGCTTTATCGCCTTTATGTAATTTATATTCATTAATCGCCCTTTCAGATGCTTCTAATATTCTTTCGCTAAATGGGCGGTTATGTTCAACGTGCCAAAAATCGTTCGAAACATTTCCAATGTTAATATAATGTTTACGAAGATATTCAAGATTTTCCTCGTCTTCATCATCAAAAACCCACCCAGATATTCTATTATAATTATTTTCGTAAAATTTTCTAAGATCTTTGCCTTGTTTTTTTGCCTCACGTTTTTTATCACGCCATTCTCTATATTCTTTAATACTAAAGACCCAAGGCTCACTATATCCATCGATCTCAGGGTTTGCCGATAAAATTTCTTTAACCACTTCTATTGTTTTATTCGTGTCACAAATAAAAAGTTCAGTGGAACTATTTGTAATAACATCAAGAATAGAATGTGGAGTAATAACTAAAAGTGTTTTCATTTAAATTGTTTTTTAGTATTCTAAAATATAAAAATAAAATGAAAAATAAAAAGATAACATGTTAAAATTCTGTTAATTTTAACAATTGTGATCCTGGAGGGATTCAAACCCCCGCCTTCAACGTTCGAAGCGTTGCACTCTATTCACTGAGTTACAGGACCAATTTGGAGTTAACTTCGGGTTTAGCTTGTCTTTTTGGGTTTTTTATAGTCATTAATTACATTTTCTCCGCATTTTTTACATTTTTTTGAATCTTCATTATCAAGAAAAGATACTTTACTTCCACAGTTAGGACACTTTTTCACATAAATCATTGTTTTTTGTCTCTTTTTTTAATTTTCCTTGCTAAAATTTTTTTAGTTTTAGAAGGTTTATACACGCCTTGATTGCTGGCGTATTCGTGTTTTTCAAGCATCATTAATCCTCTCCTTTCACTATATGCCTGTTTTTTTGTTTCATAGCACCCACTGAGCGCTAAAAATGTCAAAAATAAAAGAACGTATTTAATCTTGTATTTCACTGCTTATCTGTATATCATAATCATTAAAATATCGAAATTTAGCCTGATCTGCTCTTACTCTTTCCGATATTTTTTCATCAGACCATCCTCTTTCTCTCATTCTTTTTAATCGAGTGTCAAAGGATGTGTTAACATAGATAATCAAACAATCATCTCTATCCGCAGGATAAATTGCTTTTACGCCATTAGTTTCCATGATAAAAATATCGGCATTTTCCCACTCATATCTACCGGTGCCATAATAGTTATTATCATATTTAACCCATTCATAAAATAGGCCGCTAAATATTCTTTCCTGAAATTCTTCCGCTGTAATAAAATGATAATCTAACCCATTAATTTCGTTGTCTCTGGGAGAACGTGATGTATACGAGATGTCTGATCGATATCCCTTTTTAGCAAATGTTTCTCTAATGTAATTCTTACCTGCAGCTGATGGGCCAACTAATATTATTCTTTTGTGTCTTTTCATATATTCTAATGTAAAAATGTTACGTCACCTACTTTATAAAAATAATTACCATCTGCAAATCTACCTGTTGCTTTCCATGCATAAACTCCTTGGACAGCTAAATTTCCATTCCCCCAATATCCATCCCAGCCTTTATATATATCTTCAGATTCAAATATTAAAACACCCCACCTATTAAATATCTGTAACTTATATTCAATTACGTTTTCAAAATGAGGTCTAAAAACAAAATCCATTTCAGGATATGCGCCTTCATGCCAAACTCCTCCTGTAGGACCAACGCCATTCCATTTAAATGCGTTAGGAAATGCTATTTGCCCTTCTTCCCATTTAACAATTACAGGAGTTACTAATGAAGCTGAATCTGGGCAATTATCTTTAGACCATGTATAAAGTATAACATTATATATGCCTTCATTTTCATATTTATGCCAAGGGTTTTTCTCTGTTGAAGTTGTGCCATCTCCAAAATCCCACAAATATGTTTCAGCATAATAAGAATTATTCTCAAATATAACGATTTGTTCTTTATTTATAACATTAAGAGGATAACCGTTAAATATGGCTATTGAATTCTGATATACGTGTATTACACCTTGATAACTCGATGAACCTACAATATTAGTCACTGTTAACCTGACAATATAGCTCCCAGGCGTAAAATACTCATGTGTAGGATTCTGTTCATTAGAAAAAACACCATCACCAAAATCCCAAATGTATGTTTCTCCATAAAGACTAAGATTTCTAAATGAAACTGCTAAAGGTGCACATCCACTTGTATCTGGTTCCCAATATGCAATAGGAGTAGGCGGCATAATAACATTTATATGAAGTGTATCCCAATTATCGCAACCCCAACGATCCGGTAAAGTATAGTAAGTAATTATATGATTGCCCAATCCTGCTACTTGAGGATTAAATATATTTCCGGAAATTCCTGGCCCAGACCAAATTCCACCCGTAGGAGTAGCATTTAATGTTACAGGAGAACTATTAATATATTGCGTAGGAACATTTTCAATGTCTATAATTGGGATAGGCATTACTGTGATTAAAGCTGTATCTATATCTGAACATGCAGGATTAACTAATAAATATGTTATCATATGAGTTCCTACACCAGCAATAAATGGATAAAACTTATCGTCAATAACCCCATTACCTGACCATATTCCACCCATATCATGTGCAGTCAATGTGACCGGCGGATCATCTACGCATAACGTATCAATAGGATTAATAGTTGCATCGGGTGTAGCAACTGTTATGTATATGCTATCACTATTGCTACACCCGTCTAATGAAATCTCGTAACGTACTAAATGATTTCCTACACCAGCAACCAAGGGATAAAACACACCATCGGTAACTCCCGTACCTATCCATACCCCACCTGTATCTATAGCAGATAAAGCAACAGGGGGATCAGGCTCACATAATAGTGGTACAGGCGTAATTATAGCGCGAGGCACGGGTTTTACTCTAATCAATATAGTATCTTCATCATTGCAATTATTTGCATCAGTTATCTGATATCTTATGATATGATTACCTGGCCCAGCAATTGAAGGATTAAATATATTGCCTGTTATTCCTGCGCCTGTCCAAGTTCCTCCTATTGTAGCTGCTGTCAATGCAATGGGCGGTTCATTTTCACACATAGGTGAAACTTGTGTTATAGTGGCATCGGGATAAGGAACTATTAAAATTATGGCGGTTGTTTCTACTGGTGCGTGATCACCATTAACTCTATCTATTGGAGGCCCTGGTATAGTAGGGTCATCATAGGGGTTACAATAGTTCCAGTTTCTTAACGTAATCTCAAAATATTGCCCAACTAATTTATCATTAGCAACATTAATAACATCAGACCAAACACCCGAACCTGTCACAGGGCCTGGCAATGTTATTACATTACCAATATAAGGAAACGTTTCGCTTCTTCCGTTAATAGTAACAGGTATTCCTGTCATTGTAATATCAGTCCCATAAATCCATTGAACCCAACGAGTATTAACGTTAGGATTATCACGTTCTTGGGGCGGAACACAGTTAAACTGAGTTAAATCCTGAAATCTTGCATTGTCTGAATTACCAAAACATATAGGCCAAATAGGAGGATTAATGCGCATTTCACCTCCATTATTATCATCGTTATCCCAAACAGTTACTATTTGTTCTTGTGTTGATGATGTGCATCTTACACCGTTAACAATTAATGTTGCTCGAGGATGATAATTACAAACTAATCTGCGTGAAATATAAGTATGAGATGCAACAGACATAAAAACACCTGGAGATGTCTGCACTGCCGGGCGAGTTTCAGTACTACCATCATCCCAATCATAAAAGATTGATACAGGAGTTCCGGCATTATTTACGCCTGTATATGTAACTTCCCAATTAACCGAAACAGGAGCACATAATCTATCTGGCGTAATATTATTTGCTTTAGATAATATCGTACAAGATTGACTCCAACTATTAATTGAAATTAATGATAAAAATAGGATAAAAAATAATTTTTTCATTTTTTTTAATGCTGTCATGTAGTCGTCACTCCAATATGAGTCATATCATATTTTAAGCCCACACCATCAAAAACATTTTTAGTGATTATTGAATCTTGGTTAGCAAAAATAGTTATAGTCGATTCACTGTCTGAATAAAACATACAGCGGTTAAAGTAAACGGGTTTTTCGTTAAAATAATGAGAGCGATTTAATTTAAACGCTTTATTCTGTATAAATTCACCTGCTTCTACTAAACGATCCAATTGATCATCATCAGATTCAATAGTAGAATCTTTAAAGCTTGATAGCGGCATTATCGTAACTGCAGCTATGGCAGCCATTCCACCAAAAAGCTTTTTAAATAATTCTCTTCGTTTCATAAAAATCTTTTTAATTTATATTGAAATAAAGTCTTTAAGTTCTTGTTTTATATAAAGATTATCTTTCCTAGGGCATATAAAATCAACGTGATTACGCCTATTGCTGCTAAAATTGAAACGCAACCACAGCCACAACCACCACATCCATTGTTATTTCCCATTTTTCTTGATTTTATCGAGTTTTGAACGTATTATATTCACAAGATATTTTATAGGCTTCTTACCAGAAAGCCAAAAATAAAGCCCAAAGAATAATGCCGACCCAAGGTAGAAAATTCCAATTGTAGTCCAATAGGAACCTACTAAGTCGAGTATCATCTTGAATAGAACGTCGTATCCTAGTGGGTTTAGGAATGTTGCTATCATCAAGGCAATAATCGCTAGATTTTGCTTGTGTTTGTTCACCACCTTCATCGTTCATATTATTCTTTTATTTTTAGCCTATCACTATAATTCCAGTTAATAATGCTATCACTACAGCTGCTCCAATTAACGCAAATATCATGATTAAACATCCTGCACAGGAGCATCCTTTAAACAAGCCTTTGAAATCATCAAACATGCTATTTTTATTTTTATATATTTGTATGCGGAGAGTATAGGATTCGAACCTATGGGCCACATTTAGCGACCACAGCTTTCCAGGCTGCTACATTTCCACTCTGTCAACTCTCCGGAGAGCTCGTAATCAGGATCGAACTGATTTCTGTGCAGTACGAATGCACTATCCTATGCCTTCTGAACGATACAAGCTTACTTTAGTCTTTAGTATTGGCATTATTAAGAAGCTGATTCAATTTCTCAATATGGTCTTCAAGAATTGCTATTCTTTCATCTTTAAGCTTAATTATTTCCCTAAGAGTTAAAATTGTTTCCTCAAGAACGTCCATTCTTTCTTTAGAAACTTTTATCATCTCTATAGTATTCTCAAGCTCATTAATAAGATTTTCCCTTTTGTTCATAATTATTTGTTTTTAGTTTGCAGAGGGTGTGGGATTCGAACCCACGCGCCGTTTCACTGACCTAACGGTTTAGCAAACCGTCCCCGTCACCACTTGGGTAACCCTCTAGAACGCGGAGGTATAAGCAATCGAAGCTTCAGCATTTAAACGCTGGCCAGGCTTTCGAGACCTGTTATGCACCTTGCATGCATACCTCCAAAAGCGGAGAGTGAGGGATTCGAACCCCCATAGCAATTTAATCGCTACTCTTGGTTTTCAAGACCAGGCCATTACCATTGATGGTAACTCTCCTTGTTGGAGCCCCCTCCCAGAATCGAACTGAGAACTACTGATTACAAGTCAGTTGTTTTACCATTAGAACTAAGGAGGCTTATAAATTTATGTCCTTTGAGCACTTAACCAGATTCGAACTGGTGACACATCCATACCAAAGATACGTTTTTCCTACTAAACTATAAGTGCCTACTTATTGAAGAGTATTTCACTATATTCTTTTCCTAATCGTGTCAAGAAAATAATTTCTTCACCATTCTCATCTTCAATTGTATCTACTAAACCTTTCAGTTTTAAAGACTCTATTGAAACATGAGCATACAAATATTTTGTTAATTCATATGCTTCTTTTTCGTCTTTAAGAATCAATTCTCCATCATCTAAAAATTTCTTAAGAAAAAAATCATTTATCGCTTTTAATGCGGTGTTTTTTAACCACTCTACATCTTTTGTATCAAATTCTTCAATAAGGCCTTCTTTATAACAGTTATAAACCTTTTGCGAAATTTGTTCTACTTCTTTCGGATACATCATATTTTATATTTTTAATTTGTGGGCCCTACCGGGATTGAACCGATGACCTTGACATTATGAGTGTCCTGCTCTACCACTGAGCTAAGGGCCCGGAGCGTCCCCCAGGATTTGAACCCAGACTTCTGTCTTTACGATTGACAGCGTTCTACAAGGGATTTTCTCACGAGAGGTGACGTCTGCCTCTTTTCCCTCCTTAAACTATGGACGCATACACTTTAACTAAAGATAATAGCCGCAATTCTGTATCTCATCCATCATTTATCTAAGCCTCTAACCCGACTATCATTGGACTGCTTTCCTCCTAAGTCTGTTTGAGTTGCACTCTCCACAGTAAAAGCGACTGTTAAGTCTCCTGTGTCTAGCAGTAGTGTTGCGAACTTCCTCCAGATTTTACTCCAGCGATGGATTTTCTTTAATTAAGGTGTTATATATCAAAGAACTTTAACATCTTTAGTGTCTCCAGAAATGGATCTCCAGGCACTTTTATCCAAATCGAAATACCTCAAATTATTTGCCTTATATGTAGAACCGTCTAAAGGTCTCATTCCCTCGGGAATATGATCAACTTTCAAAGTTCCACGGGCAACACGTTCTGTACCGTCTCTTTTCGTGTATTGAAAATTAACAGTTCCTTCTCTAAGAAGAGTTTTCAGTTCATCAATAGTTGTTCTCATATCTCATTCAATTTTCCATGTTTCACCATCAAAAATGTAATTATATTGTTGTGGAGTACCTGTAAAACAAAGTTCATCTCCTCTATCTCTATGATAAGCCAAAGTTACGCCAGGCGCACGATGTTTAAATGAATGTTTTTCTCCTAACTCAGGCTTAACTCTTTCATCCAAAAAACTTAAATTTCCAAGCTTTAATAACTCTTCTACTTTCTCTGGAGTATTGTAATAAGTTTCCAATATAGGCATTATGTGGCTGGGATACCCGTCCCAATGAACATAAATTGCTTTTGATTTTTCTCCGAAAGGAAGTATCATTCTAATTCTGGCATGTGTTGACATATTCAAAATTTTATTTTTCTATAACAAATATAATCAAAATTCTTGACAAATAAAAATTTTTATATAAATAATTTCAAAGAACTTATAACGAAAAAGGGAGCTCAAAGCTCCCTTCAGTTTATTCTATATACGAGAGCATATCTATTCCGTACCGGTTGTTGAACTGGTTGATATGGATATTGATATGCGAACTACGTTTTTCATATATTTTATATATCAAAATAAAAATAAAGTTTTTTAAAACTAAATGTAATTCTTACCCTTTCACTAAATAGAAATATTCTTCGATTGAAATTTCGTCCCAACGATATATTAGTTTTATTAAATTATAATTTTCACTTAAATCTATAACGTATACTTTAGCTCGCCATTCATCTATATCAGTACAAAAATATGTTTTAACGGAAGCAATTTCAAAAAACCAATGTTTAATTTTAATTGAATCTATTTGAAGATTTGTTACTTCTCCTTCATATGTTGCATTGTGAAAAACTATTTTGTTTTCAACTTCATTAATAAATATTGTTGTATGAAGTTCTTCAACTTCTGAATCATACGTTGGTCTATAGAACATATAGCTATGATACACTTGGGCATTGACAGTTAATGTTAATGCCCAAATCACCATTGTTATTAGCATATTTCTCCAAGACATTTTGTCTTTCTTCTTAGATTTTTTGCTACTCTATTTTAGTTCTTGTACTTATTCTACGAACTATGCGAGCCTTTGAAAGATCATAGGGACTCATTTCCATTTGAACAAAATCCCCGGGAAGAATTTGAATCGAATTAAGTCGAATTTTTCCCGAAAGATGTGCCACTACAGTATGTCCATTATCTAATTCAGCTCTAAAAATTGAATTTCCAAGAGCTTCAGTTATAACACCTTCAACTGTTATGTTAGTTTGTTTTGCCATTTGTCTTAAAAAAATATGATTTTAACGAGCCAGCCTATTATAAAAACGAACCAAGGACTTATAATTGATAATGTATTACTTAATCCTGTGTTTACATAATCATCTCTAATTATTTGTGCCTGTGATCCACGAAAAAGACTTATAACTAACATTACACCCATAGCCTGAACAAATGTTATCGCAGGCAACATGGGAAAAATAGGCATTAAAAACCAATACCAAAATTTCCATGCAACAAATCCCCATGAAAAAGTCATGTAAATTACACTCATAAGCGCCATTAACAGAACGCCTAAAATTGTTAATAAGATTTCCACAATGTTTTTATTTTTTAGATTTTAGAATAAAGTTCAGCCCATTCAGGTTTTCCAAAATGCCACATACCACAGATTTTGCAATGATAAATAACTGCATCTTCATTAACAAGAGAATATGCCTTATGAAAATCGCATGCCTCTTGAGCATTTTTCTTTGTGTTAAACTTAGTTCTTTTCACCTGAGTAGCACCCAGGCCTATTGAACAAACTCCTTTTTCTCCTTTCATATTCAGATTTAACTTTTAGATAAATATAATCAAAATTCTTGAATTAAAAAAATATTCTAATAAGTTTTTTCAATATAAGCAATTAATTTATCCAAATGTTTATCTACAGATGAATTAAAAAGTCCTTTAAAGGAATTAAGAAATGTTATTCGTTTTTCTTTATATTCTTTATGGGAAAGATGAATAAATTCTTTACGTATAAGTTTTTCGTTTTTCAAAAGAGTTTCATAACCTTCAGTAAATCCTTTGTTGTCTGCATCCCACATTATACGTTGAAGTTTATTTGTAGGACGTTTACGATATTTTGTGCACTCGATAATTTCACATACAGTATCAATCATTCGAGGATCGTGTCCCTTATAAGAACGTATAAAATACTCGATTGATTTTTCTTCATTATCTTGACGTTTTGGATCATAGACAATATCATGAAAAAATGCTGCAAGTAAAAGAGCATGCTTTTTATTCACTGAAAGATCTTTAAAACGATAATCATTTTCAATATCCGCAAGAACCTGTGTAAGATGATTAACTGTATGATAATGTCGATGTTTTTCACTCCATCGATAAGGAAGTTCCATAAGAGGTTTATCACCTACGTATTTCTCGAGTATGTCGTTAAAAATTATAAATGGGCTCATTCAACAGTAAATAATGGATTATATATTGGTACTTTAGAATCAGGATCTAAGCAATAAATCCCATATCCTCCTTCTTTAGTTGCATATTTCACTATAATACTATAAATGTCTTTGCATAATGTTATAATTCCGATGTTTCCTTCTTCATCTTTTACTTTCATGCCCTTTTTAAGTTCTTCAAATTTCAATTTACGCATATAGGAAAATTATTTTTATTAAAACTGTTAAAATTAGACAAAAAAGAAAATATTTTCCACTAAGATGTTAAAAAAGGAAAATATTTTCTACTAAGATTATTCTTCAGGCTCAGTAAATGATTTGTCCTGACATTTCTGGCAAAGTGCCGAAATCTTAAATTCGCGCCACGATATCTCATCGCGAAAATCCGCTCTTGTAGTTTTAGTCGATCCGCAAAACGGACATTTGCCCGATTCAAGATTATCTATTTCTTCATCAAATCCAAGTGCTCTCAGTAATTCAAGTTTTGATTTATCCATGATATTATTATTTAATTAGTCCCATTCTTCAGCGGTCATGTCTCTACTTTCAATTCCGCATATAGCGGATTGAAGTACATCGCAATGATAAATAACAAGCCCATC